>RRZU010310252.1_pt1 | contig 12488 bp, 12 predicted proteins | sample 2165561 | NCBI WGS metagenome assembly RRZU01 (sample SAMN10456909, study PRJNA506462) | wastewater metagenome | isolation source: wastewater sludge | place: USA: Moscow, Idaho | reverse complement strand
GTGAACTTCGGGCCGGGTGACCCGATGCTCGCCCATCAGGACGACGAGCAGGTGCCGCTCGAGCAGCTGCGCGACGCGGAGGCCGCCATGCTCCGGTGGCTCGGCTGAGCGATTCGGGCGCAGGCGCGACGACACCGCCGCAGCACGTCGGAGGCGTGCTGAGACACATCAGCGGGCCGCGCGCGGTCGACGCGGGCGTGGCCTCGAGGGCGTCCGCCGTTACCGTGAAGAGGTGAATCCTCCCGGCTACCAGCGCGGACCGGTGACCCTGCGCGGTCATCACGTCCCGTCGACGACCACCGATCAGCGACTCCTCGACGACCGCGGTCGGGCCGACTGGCTGCACACCGACCCGTGGCGGATCATGCGGATCCAGGCCGAATTCGTCGAGGGCTTCGGCTCGATGGCCGAGGTCGGCCCCGCGGTCTCGGTCTTCGGCTCGGCCCGCTCCCGCCCCGACCACCCGGACTACGCCACCGCCGAGGCGGTCGGTCGGGCGCTCGTCGAGGCCGGCTACGCGGTCATCACCGGCGGCGGACCGGGCGCGATGGAGGCCGCCAACAAGGGCGCGATCGAGGCCGGGGGCACCTCGGTCGGGCTCGGCATCGAGCTGCCTTTCGAGCAGGGCCTCAACCCCTACGTCAACATCGGCGTCAACTTCCGCTACTTCTTCATCCGCAAGACGATGTTCGTCAAGTACGCGCAGGGGTTCATCGTCCTGCCCGGCGGATTCGGCACCCTCGACGAGCTCTTCGAGGCGCTCACGCTCGTGCAGACCGGCAAGGTGACCCGCTTCCCGATCGTCCTCATGGGCTCGGACTACTGGAGCGGGCTGCTCACGTGGCTGCGCCGGAGCGCGGGTGGGCACGGCACGATCTCTCCCGACGACGTCGACCTCGTCCAGGTGGCCGACGACGTCGAGGAGGCGGTGCAGATCATCAGGACCGCGGCGCAGGACCGGCTCGCCGAGCGCCCCGAGTAGACCGCAGCAGCGGCGGCACCGGCGCCATCGAGGAGCGATTCCTGCCGCGGGACAGCGGACTTCGGCGTGCGTGCGGGCCGTTGTCGGGCGGGCGTGACACGATCGGCGGGTGATCGTCGTCCTCGTCGCCTCGCTCGCCGTCCTGATCGGCCTCGTCGTCGCGCTCGTCCTCATGCGCGGAGACCGGCTCAGCGTCCACGCCGCGCCCGCGACGTCGACGATGAGCGGGGGCCTGCCGCCGGGGGAACTCTCGAGCCGGGACATCGACGACGTCCGCTTCGACACCGTCGTCCGCGGCTACCGCATGGACCAGGTCGACGACGTGCTCGAGCGGGTCCGGGCCGAGCTGGCCCGCCGCGACGAGGAGCTGCGGCGGCTGCGCTCGATGGCCCCGGCCGGCCCTTTGCGATCGGCCGGCGACCGGCTCGGCGCCCGCGCCCCCCTGGCGAGCGTCGCGCCTCCGACGGTGTGGGAGGACGACGGCGACGACATCGACGACCTCGGCGACTTCCCGGGCCTGCGCGGGTGGGGTCCGCGCGCGGACGCGCAGGACCCGACGGGCCGTCCCGGATCCGGTGAGGCAGACGGGCCTGAGCTGGGTCGCCCGCGCACCGATCGGTAGGGTGGGCGGGCGCCGACGGCGCATCCAGGGCAGGGGAGAAGGAGTGCATGGTGGTACGGGAATCGGGGGCACAGCCCGCATCGGCCGGGCAACGCGTCTCTGACCCCGCGTCGAGTGCTCCGCGGACGAGCTCCGAGGCGACCCCCGACCTGCGCACCGATCCGTCCCCCGAGTCGACCGGCTCGACCGGCTCGACCGCCACGGCGGTCACCGATGCCGAGGCGTCCGGAGGCTTGACCGGCGACGATGTGTCCGGCAGTGACGTGACCGGCGGCGCGGCCGTGCCCTGGTACCGGCGCCCGTGGCGCTTCTTCGGCGCCGTCCTCGGCATCTACTTCGCGGCCCGGCTCTTCTCCGGGATCGTCCTCTACCTCACCGGCCTGCATCAGGTCGACGTCGTGTGGTTCGAGAACGAGACGGGCTACCTGCGGATGACCGTCCTGTGGGATTCGTTCTGGTATCGCCAGATCGTCGAGGACGGCTACCCGCGGATCCTGCCGATGGACCCCGACAGCGGCAAGCTGTGGCAGAACCCGTGGGCGTTCTACCCGATGTTCCCGATGATGACGCGCTACGTCATGGCGATCACCGGCGCGGGCTTCGCGATGGTCGGCTCGACGATCTCGCTGCTCTTCGGGGCCGTCGCCGCGGTCCTCATGTCGATCCTCCTGCGCGAGAGGGTCGGGCCCCGCGTGACGCTCGCGGCGATCGCCGTGTGGTCGTGCATGATCACCTCGGCGATGCTGCAGGTCGCCTACACCGAGTCGCTCGCGATGACGATGCTGTGCGGGGTGCTCCTCGCGCTGACGCACCGCCGCTGGTGGATCGCCGCCGGGATCGCCCTGCTCACCGGCCTGAGTCGCCCGATCGCCATCCCCTTGGGGATCGTCGCGCTCGTCACCGTCTACCTGCGCTGGCGGGAGCGGGAGGAGAATCCCATCCCGCGTCGGGAGTACCTCTCGATGGTCGGCGCCCTCGGCGCGTGCGGCGCCTCCGGTCTCATCTGGCCGCTCATCGTGTGGTGGGGGACCGGGGACTTCCGCGGCTACACGAAGACGATGACGGCGTGGCGGGCCTACGACGAGATCCAGCCGTTCCTGCCGTGGTGGTACAGCGCCGGGCACTGGCTCGGCTCCCCGGCCGCGGCCGTCCTCGGGCTGACGGTGCTCGTCGTCTTCACCTTCGCGATGGCTGCCGGCCCGTGGGCGCGCGCGCTCGGACCGCAGATGCGGGCCTGGTGCCTGGCCTATCCCGCCTACCTCTTCGCGGTCCTGGACCCGACGTCGAGCATCTACCGCTACCTCATCCCGCTCTTCCCCTGGGTCATCGTGCTGCTCGGCGCCGGCTGGGGACGCCCCGGCGAGGATCCGCTCGAGCAGGGCGAGCGCGACGCGAACGCCTCGGGCGGCGCCCACCTGGCCTTCCCGCAGCGGCTGCGACGCCTCACGACCTCCAAGCTGCTGCGACTCATGGTCATCTGGGTCATCATCGGGATGGCCACGCAGGTGTGGTGGATCTGGGAGATCTGGCAGTTCACCCCGCCCGCCGACGACCCCCCGTGATCGAGCCCGCCGACGGCTGAGTCGCGGGGCGGCGCGGCCCGAGGCAGGCGTCGACATAGGCGTCCGCCGCCGGTGCCAGGGCGTCGACCGCGCTGCGGAAGGCCGCCGCCGCGGCCGGGCGCGGCCAATTCGGTGGGAGGACGTCGGCCGGCAGCCCGGGGTCGGTGAAGAGGAAGAGCCGCCAGCGGTGCACGAGCTCGGTGCGCCGGGCGAAGGCGGCCCGATCGCTGCCCTCCGGCGCCCCGACCCGGTCCACCGCGCCGACGGGTCCGGGGTAGGCACCGTCGGCCACCGCGCGCGAGAAGTCGGCGTAGGCCCGTGCGAGATCCTCCAGGTCCCACAGCCGCGCGGCGAGGCCCCGATCGTCCCCGTCCAGGCGCGAGGCGAACCCGTGCCAGTCGACGTCGGCCTCGTGCAGCCGCACCGCCAGCTCCTCGTGTCGGCGCGGCGCCACCCACGTCGTGCCGGCGAGCTGGGCGTAGCCGAGGTAGCGCAGCATCGCCGCGACCCGGTCGCGCGCAGAGCGCGCGGGGATCGGTTGCAGCACGACGACGTCCCAGCTGCCGTCCCAACTCGGCGTGCCCGTGGCGTAGATCCGCGCGTGAGCTCCCTGCAGGTGGGCGCGCGCGGATTCGGTCGCCGCGTATCCGCGCGACCCCCCGCGCTCGACGGGGCGCAGCCAGCCTTCGCGCACCATGCGGCTCACCGCGGTCCGCACGGCCGGCGCCGCGATGTCGAGGGCGTCCAGGAGCCGCACGACGCCCGCGATCGGGGCCCACCCCTCACGCCGCGCCAGATGATCCCCGTAGAGGTCGAAGAGCGCGGAACGAGCATGCATGACATTCAGTTTGGACCACTCCGATTTCATCCTGACGCGGGCACGCGCGATAATGGGGGTCGCATATGCATCAGCGGTGGTCGGCCAGGGTCGGTCGTCGGTTCGGTCGTCGGTGGGGCTGCCCCGCCGGTCGGTGTCGAGGTCACTCTCGCCGGGCCGGTGGCGCGCGGCCGTCGGCGGCGCTCGCTCAATGAAGAAGGAGTTCACATGGCCGCAATGAAGCCTCGGACCGGTGACGGTCCGCTCGAGGTGACCAAGGAGGGGCGTGGCATCGTGCTGCGCATGCCCATCGAGGGTGGCGGTCGCCTGGTCGTCGAGATGACTCCCGACGAGGCCGCCAATCTCGGCAAGGCCATCCAGGGGTGCGAGGCCGTCCCCAGCTGACCCCTCCACCCGGTGACGTCAAAGCCCCCACACCTCTCGCAGGTGGTGGGGGCTTCGCCGTGTCCGGGTTCCGCGACTTCCGTGCCGCGCCCGGTGTCGATGCCGGTGCCGCGCCCGGTATCGATGCCGGTGTCGCGCCCGGTGTGTGCCGGGGGCGGAAGGCTCAGCGCTTGACGGCGGCGAGGAGTCCGTCGCCGACGGGCAGCAGCGTCGCCTGGAGTCGCTCGTCCTCGCGCAGGGCCTTGCCCAGATCGCGCAGGGTCGTCGTCGTCGCGTCCCGCACCGCCGGGTCGGCGACCCGGTCGTGCCAGAGCATGTTGTCGACGGCGAGGACGCCGCCGGTGCGCAGCAGGCGCAGCGCCTGCTCGACGTAGGCCGGGTACTGGCCCTTGTCCGCGTCGATGACGACCATGTCGTAGGCCCCGTCGGCGAGGCGGGGGAGCACCATGAGGGCCTCGCCGGTGATGACTCGAGTGCGCTGCTGGGCGTAGCCGGCGGCCGCGTAGGCGTTGCGGGCCGCTCGCTGGTGGGAGGGCTCGACGTCGATCGTCGTCAGGACGCCCTCGGGTGGCATCCCGGCCAGCAGCCACAGCCCCGACACCCCGCAGCCCGTGCCGATCTCGCAGACCGTGCGTGCGCGCACGGCGCCGGCGAGGAGTCGCAGCGCGGCGCCGGTGCCGGGACCGACCGGGGTGGCGCCGAGCTGCTCGCCACGCCGCCGGGCGGCCTCGACGGCCGGGGGCTCGGTGAGGAAGTCCTCCGCGTACGCCCAGCTCGCTGGCTTGTGCACACTCATCGCCGTCTCCTCGTCCTCGCCTCGGCCGTGTCTGCCCCTGCTCGCCCGGGAGGTGCCGGTGCCGCGGAGGTCGTCTTGGTGGGCAGCCTAATCGCCGGGGCGACCTGCGCTTCGGGCCATGTTGTCCACAAACGCACAGCAGCCGTCCAGCTAGAGGCGACATCATGTCGTGCACCAGCCGGCGCAGGTCCGGCTCCATGGTGACCGAGATCCATGGTCCTCGAGGGCGAAGGACTGACGTGAGCACGACCGAGCACCCCACTGCCACCGACCTCGATGCTGCCCGCACGACGAACGTCGCCGCGGAACAGGCTGTGCTCGACCCGACGGTCGACCCGAACTGGGCCCCGCCGTCGTGGGAGGACGTCGTCCAGCAGCACTCGTCGCGCGTCTACCGCCTCGCCTACCGGCTGACCGGCAACGTGCACGACGCCGAGGACCTCACGCACGACGTCTTCATCCGCGTCTTCCGCTCCCTCGGCTCCTACCGCCCCGGCACCTTCGAGGGCTGGCTGCACCGGATCACGACGAACCTCTTCCTCGACCGGATGCGCCGCAAGCAGCGGATCCGCTTCGACGCGCTGTCGGACGAGGCGGCCGCGCGCCTGCCTTCCCGCCTCAGCGGCCCGGAGCGGCACTTCGAGGAGACCCACTTCGACGACGACGTGCAGCGCGCGCTCGACGCCCTCGCGCCGGACTTCCGCGCCGCGGTCGTGCTCTGCGACATCGAGGGGCTCTCCTACGAGGAGATCTCCGAGGTGCTCGACATCAAGCTCGGCACGGTCCGCTCGCGGATCCACCGCGGTCGCGCCCAGCTGCGCGAGGCCCTGGCCCACCGTGCCCCGACGTCGCAGCGTTCTCGCGCGACCCGCGTGCCCACCGGTTTCGCACTGCCTCGCGTCGCTCCCTCGCTGTAGTCGGCCTCGGGAGAGCCGCCCGGTGATGAGCCGCTCGAATCGGTCGTCCCACCGGCTCGGGGCCGCCTCGATGGCGGGCGCGCAGGCCGGGGTGCCAAGATGGGGCGCGGTGGCCTGACGCAGCATGCGGGGTCCGTGAGGTGGCCCAGTAGTGCATACGGGGAAGGATGCGCGTGTTCGACGTCAATGCGTGGGAATTCGTCATCATCATCGCGGTGGCGCTTCTCGTCATCGGCCCCGAACGCCTCCCCACCTACGTCGCCCGGCTGCGGGAGTGGATCCGTGACCTGCGGCGGCTCGCCGAGGGCGCCCGGGGGCAGCTGCGTGAGCAGATGGGGCCCGAGTTCGACGACATCGACTGGTCCGCCTACGACCCGCGCCAGTACGACCCGCGGCGCATCGTGCGCGAGGCGCTCGCGGACACGTGGGAGGCGACCGACCCCGACCGCAAGGGCGGCAGTTCCGAGGGTGCCGGTGCCTCCGGGGGTGCGACCGTGGCGCCGGGTGCGGCACAGTTCTCGGGTGTCGGCGCAGCGGCAGCCGGTGCCGCCGGCGCCGCGGGGGCAGCCCCGCAGGATCGGCTCGTCACCCCGCGCTACGACGCCGGGCACGACCCGGCGCTGCCGGTGCCGTACGACGCCGAAGCGACCTGATCACCGCCCCGCCGATGGCGACCTGATCGCGCTGTCGGGGGATCGGCCGCCCCGAAGCCGGTCCGAGGGCGTCAGCGCCCCGTCGGGGTGAGGCTCAGCTTGCGCCCGGCGAGACCGCGCTGACGCGTCGCGAGCTGGCGGGCGATCCCGCGCAGGGCGACCGCGGCGGGGCTCGTCGGTGCGGAGGTGACGACCGGCTCACCGGCGTCGGAGCCCTCGCGCAGGGCGACGTCGAGGGGGATCTGACCGAGCAGCGGCACGGGAGCCCCCATGATCCGAGTCAGCGACTCGGCGACGCGCTCGCCTCCGCCGGAGCCGAAGATCTCCTGGCGGGAACCGTCGGGCAGCTCGAGCCACGACATGTTCTCCACGACGCCGACGACCCGCTGGCGGGTCTGCGTCGCGATCGAGCCGGCGCGCTCGGCGACCTCGGCCGCGGCCTGCTGCGGCGTCGTGACGACGATGATCTCGGCGCCGGGGATGAGCTGGGCGACCGAGATCGCGACATCACCGGTGCCCGGCGGGAGGTCGAGGAGGAGGACGTCGAGGTCGCCCCAGAAGACGTCGGAGAGGAACTGCTGGAGCGCCCGGTGCAGCATCGGCCCGCGCCACACGACGGGCTGGTTGCCGGGCACGAACATCCCGACGGAGATGACGCGCACGCCCCTGGCCTCGGGCGGCATGAGCATGTCGTCGACTTGGGTCGGCGCGCGGTCGACCCCGAGCATGCGGGGGATCGAGAAGCCGTAGATGTCGGCGTCGACGACGCCGACGCGCAGGCCCTCCTCGGCGAGTGCGACCGCGAGGTTGGACGTCACCGAGGACTTGCCGACGCCGCCCTTGCCCGAGGCCACGGCATACACGCGGGTCAGGGAGTCCGAGCGGGCGAAGGGCACCTCGCGCTCGGCCTGGCCGCCGCGCAGGTGCTGACGCAGTGCGGCGCGCTGTTCGTCCGACATCACGCCGAGGGTCACCTCGACCGAGGTCACGCCCTCGACGCCGCTGAGGGCCGCGCGGGTGTCGCGCTCGAGGGTCGACTTCATCGGGCAGCCGGAGACCGTGAGCAGGATCGTCACGCTCACCGCGCCGGAGTCGTCGACCGCGAGATCGCCGACCATGCCGAGCTCGGTGAGCGGGCGGTGGATCTCGGGGTCCTGGACCTGCGAGAGGGCGTCGAGCAGGGCATCGCGGGTCGGAGCAGGCATGAGGTTCACTCTAGCCCGCACGCCGGATTCGCCTTAGACACCCTCGTCGCGGCGGGAGCGGGACGAGCGCCCGCGCCGACCGCGCGGCGCCGGCTCGGCCTCGAGATCGTCCTCGACCTCCTCCTCGTCGCGGGTCTCCTCGCGGATCTCCTCGAGGAGCTCGCGCAGCTCCGAGCGCAGGTAGTCGCGGGTCGCCACGTCGCGCATCGCGATCCGCAGGGCCGCGACCTCGCGGGTCAGGTACTCGGTGTCGGCGAGGCTGCGCTCGTTGCGGTCGCGGTCCTGCTCGAGCCCGACGCGGTCCCGGTCGTCCTGCCGGTTCTGGGCCAGGAGGATGAGCGGCGCGGCGTACGAGGCCTGCAGGCTGAGGATGAGCGTGAGCAGCGTGTAGTTGAGCGAGCGCGGGTCGAACTGGGCGCCCTCGGGCATGAAGGTGTTCCACGCGAGCCAGACGGAGACGAAGACCGTCATGTAGATGAGGAACTGGGCGGTGCCCATCCAGCGCGCGAATCGCTCGGCGATGACGCCGAAGCGCTCGGGGTCGACGCGCTTGACCCGGAACCGGCGGCGGCCGGCCTCGCGGGGCTGGTCGAGCTTCTCGAAGCGGGCGTCGGCACTCATCGGTCACCTCGTGCCGCTCCTCGCGCCAGTCCTCGGGGAGGAGGTGATCGAGCACGTCGTCGACCGTCACCGCGCCGAGGAGGTGGTTGTCCTCGTCGACGATCGGCAGGGAGACGAGGTTGTAGGTGGCCAGGGCACGGGTGATCTTGCCGATCGAGGCCTCCGGGCCGAGCGCCTCGATCCCCTTGTCGAGGACCGATCCGACCGCTCCGTGCGGAGGTTCGCGCAGGAGCCGCTGGATGTGGGCGGCCCCGAGGTAGCGGCCGGTCGGGGTCTCCAGGGGAGCGCGACAGACGAAGACCATCGCGGCGATCGCCGGGGAGATCTCGGTGCGCCGCACGAGCGCGAGGGCCTCGGCGATCGTCGCCTCCGGCGGCAGGATGACCGGCTCGGTCGTCATGAGACCACCGGCGGTGTCGTCCTCGTAGGTGAGCAGGCGGCGCAGGTCGGCGGCCTCGTCGGGTTCCATGAGTTGCAGGTAGCGCTCCTGCGCCTCCGGGGTGAGCTCGGAGAGGAGGTCGGCGGCGTCGTCGGGCTGCATCGCCTCGAGCACGTCCGCGGCCCGCCCGGTCTCCAGGGTGGCGAGGATCTCGATCTGGTCGTCCTCGGGGAGCTCCTCGAGGACGTCGGCGAGCTTCTCGTCGTCGAGCGCGGCGGCGACCTGGATCCGGCGGTCGGGGCGCAGGTCGTGGATCAGCTCGGCGAGGTCGGCAGCCTTGAGCCCGTCGTAGCTCGCGAGGAGCCGGGCCGCGCCCTGGTCGGCGTCGATCGTGAGCAGGCCGGTGACGTCTTCGACGGGCACGGTGAGCGTCTCCCCGCGGCGGCGCCCGAGGCCGGCGAAGCCGCGGCGTCGGTCGCCGGCGTCCTTGCGGACGAAGACCTTGACGATGGACCAGTCGCGGGATCTGTCCTTCTCGATCGCGACATCCTCGACGGTGGCCGCGAAGTCGCCGTCCGGGGTGCGCACGGTGACCTGCCGGTCGAACAGATCACCGATGACGAGGGTCTCGTTGGCGCGCTGCTCGAAGCGGCGCATGTTGACCAGGCCGGTCGTGATGACCTGCCCCCCGTCGATGCTCGTCACGCGGGTCATCGGCACGAAGACGCGCCGCTTGCCCGGCACCTCGACGGTGAGACCGATGACGCGGGGGCGCTTGCGGTTGAGGCTGAGGGTGACGATGACGTCGCGGACCCGGCCGACCTGATCACCGAGGGGGTCGAAGACGCTGAGCCCCGCGAGGCGAGCGACGAAGACGCGGGTGGGAGTGCTCACGACGGCAGGTTACCGGGCAGGGTGCCCGGCGCGCCGACCTGCTCGGATGCGGTCACGACGAATTCGCGACCGATCCGGCGTACGACGGGGAGCTCAGACCGAGAGCTCGTCGGAGCCCTCGGCCGCGGCGCCGCGCGGCTTGCGCAGCTGGCGCACGACGTACCAGACGACGAAGGCGAGGACGACCGCGATGACGACGTACTGGAAGTACGCGACGTAACCCTCGACCGCGCTCCAGTTCTCCCCGAGCACGAAGCCGGCCATGACGAGGGCAGTGTTCCACACCCCGCTGCCGATGACGGTGTAGATCGTGAACGAGACGGGGTTCATCCGCTCCAGGCCCGCGGGGATCGAGATGAGGCTGCGGACGATTGGGATGACGCGGCCGAAGAGAACCGCCTCGCGCCCGTGGCGGTTGAACCAGTCCTCGGCCTTGAGCATGTCGGCGACGTCGACCAGCGGCATCCAGTCGATGATCCGCAGGAGACGATCCCGGCCCAGCCAGACACCGAGGCCGTAGAGGCACCAGGCGCCGACGAGGGAGCCGATGGTCGTGCAGATGATCGCCCAGTAGACGTTGAGCGTGCCGACACTCGCCGAGAACCCCGCCAGCGGCAGGATCACCTCGCTGGGGATCGGCGGGAACAGGTTCTCGAGGGCCACGAGCAGGCCGGCGCCGGGCTCGCCGAGCGTCTCCATGACCGAGACCACCCACCCGGTGAAGCCGTCGGTGGGGGTGGCCGAAGCCAGGAGCGTCGTCGAGAGACCCATGAGGAGTCGAGTGCCTTTCGGTGCTGGAGATTCGGTCTGGGTGCCAGCGTATCCGCAGGTGAGGGGGCCACCGGCCCGCCGTGATGCGGCCGCAGGGGCCCGGTTAGGCTCGAATCGAGCTTTCCCGATGCCGCGATGGCCCCGTGACCAGGAGGTATGTCGAATGCGTAGCGCCAAGGACTTCTTCGCCCCGCTCGCCGTGGGGGCCCCGATGCCCCTGCGGGAGATCCCGGCGCGGCCCTCTCGCATGATCCACTTCTTCGATCCGAGCAACCCGAAGATGGCCGCAAAGATCCCTGACATGGTCGGCAGGGTCGACGTGCTCCTGGGCAATCTGGAGGACGCGGTCAAGGCGGACAACAAGGAGGCCGCGCGCGAGGGCCTCGTCACCATCGCCTCGGCGACCGACTTCGGGCCCACCCAGCTGTGGACGCGGGTCAACTCCCTGGACAGCCCCTGGTTCCTCGACGACGTGACCCGGCTCGTCTCGGCGATCGGCGACACGCTCGACGTCGTGATGATCCCCAAGGTGCAGGGCGCGGAGGACATCCACTACGTCGACCGCCTCCTCGCCCAGCTCGAGGCCAAGGCGGGGCTGACCCGTCCGATCCTCATCCACGCGATCCTCGAGACCGCGCGCGGGATGGCGAACGTCGAGGAGATCTGCGGCGCGAGCCCGCGGATGCAGGGCATCTCGCTCGGCCCGGCCGACCTCGCCGCCGACCGGCGGATGAAGACGACGCGCGTCGGTGGGGGACACCCCGGCTACCTCGTCCGGCAGGACCCGGTCGACGGCGACATCCGCGGCGAGCGCACGACCTACCAGCAGGATCTGTGGCACTACACGATCGCGCGGATGGTCGACGCCTGCGCGATGCACGGGATCTACGCCTACTACGGCCCGTTCGGCGACATCGCCGACGTCGTCGCGTGCGAGGACCAGTTCCGCAACGCCTTCCTCCTCGGCTGCGTCGGCACGTGGAGTCTGCACCCGGCGCAGATCGAGATCGCCCGGCGCGTCTTCAGCCCCTCGGCGCAGGACGTCGCGCACGCCTACCGCGTCAAGGAGGCGATGGGCGACGGCACGGGCGCCGTGATGCTCGACGGCAAGATGGAGGACGACGCCTCGCTCAAGCAGTGCCTCGTCATGGTCGAGCTCGCCGAGCAGCTCGGGGCGATCGACCCCGAGCTCGCGGCGGAGTACGAGCAGGTCCGCGCCTCGGTCGCGGGGGCGTGAGATGAGCGACCTGACCGCCTTCCGGCCGCGCCGCTCGGTCCTCTACATGCCCTCCTCGAACGAGCGGGCACTGGAGAAGGCGAAGTCGCTGCCATGCGACGCGCTGATCCTCGACCTCGAGGACGCCGTCGCGCCCGATGCGAAGGAGGCCGCGCGCGAGGCCGCGTGCGCCGCGGCGGCTTCGGGGGAGTACGGGCGGCGGGAGCTGACGATCCGCGTCAACGCCGTCGGCACGCCCTGGCACGAGGCCGATCTCGCGGCCGCATGCGCCGCCGGACCCGACGCGATCGTCGTGCCCAAGGTCGGCAGCGGGGAGCAGGTGCGCTCGATCGTCGCGGCGATGGAGAAGCACGGCGCGCCGGAGACCACCACCCTGTGGGCCATGGTCGAGACGCCCGCGGCGATGCTGCGGGTCGAGGAGATCGCGTCGGCCTCGGATCGGCTGTCCGTGCTCGTCATGGGCACGAACGACCTGGTCAAGGAGCTGTACGCCGAGCACGTGCCGGGTCGTGCACCGTTGCTGCCGGCCCTGGGGATGGCGCTGCTCGGTGCGCGCGCGGCGGGCAAGGTGATCCTCGACGGCGTCTACAACGACGTGAAGAACACCGAGGGCTTCCTCGCCGAGTG
>RRZU010233682.1_pt1 | contig 12489 bp, 10 predicted proteins | sample 2165561 | NCBI WGS metagenome assembly RRZU01 (sample SAMN10456909, study PRJNA506462) | wastewater metagenome | isolation source: wastewater sludge | place: USA: Moscow, Idaho | reverse complement strand
TAGCGCGGCAGCGCCCCCACGCGCAGGCGCAGCGACCGCGCCACATCCAGCCGCCCGGCCAGATCGTTGCCCACAACCCCGATGAAACCCGGCGCCAGACCGCACTGCGGCATCAGCACGCTGCGCGCGTCGCGCGCCAGGTTGCGTATGGCTTGCGTGCTGGCCACGTCCTCGGTCAGGTCGAAGTAATGCACGCCATGCCTCACGCATAGCGTGGCCACCGGCACGGCCTGGTGAAACGGCAAGGCGTTGAGCACGGCGTAGGCGCCGGCAATCACGGCTTCCAGCGCCACCGCGTCCTGGATCTGTGCCGTGGGTATGCCGGTCAAGGCATGCAAGCGTTGCAGCGAGGCAGCATTGCGATCGGCCACCAGCAGCGCATAGCCCCCGGCATCGAGCAACTTGAGTGCGATCGCCTGGCCGATCTGACCCGCACCCAGAATCACCACGGTGCGCAGCGCCGCACCCTGGGGTTGATTGTTTGGCATGGTGAACCTCCTTTCATCGCCACGGGCGATGGCCTCCGATGGTAGGCTGGCTCCCGCCCCATCGCTGGTTGTCACTCCCCTATTGATAGCGTATAGCGCTTGTACCATGGGCGCAAGCGTCGAAAATCATTACAAATCCATTGGCCTGCATCCCCGATGCAGTACCTGGGACAATACCGCCCCACCCATCGCCAAGATCTTTCGTGCAGCCCACCCCTCCCTCCTCCCCACACAACCCCTGGCGCATGTCCGTTGCGCCGATGATGGACTGGACCGACAGGCATTGCCGCCACCTGCACCGCCTGCTGTCGCGCCACACCCTGCTCTATACCGAGATGGTGACCACCGGCGCGCTGCTGCATGGCGACGTGCCGCGCCACCTGCGCTTTGGCGAGGCCGAGCACCCCGTGGCGCTGCAGCTGGGCGGCAGCGAGCGCGCCGACCTGGCGCAGGCCGCCCGCCTGGGCGCGCAATGGGGCTATGACGAGATCAACCTGAACTGCGGCTGCCCCAGCGAGCGCGTGCAGCGCGGCGCCTTTGGCGCCTGCCTGATGAACGAGCCGCACCTGGTGGCCGACTGCGTGAAAGCCATGCGGGACATGGTGGACATTCCCGTCACCGTGAAGCACCGCATAGGCATAGACCAGGGGGAAGACTATGGTTTTGTGCGCGACTTTGTCGGCACCGTGGCCGACGCGGGTTGCACCGTGTTCATCGTGCATGCGCGCAATGCCTGGCTCAAGGGCCTGTCACCGAAGGAAAACCGTGAGATTCCGCCCCTGCGCTACGACGTCGCCGCACGCCTGAAGGCCGACTTCCCGTACCTGACCATTGCCATCAACGGCGGCTTTCAGACCGATGCCGCCGTGCAGGAACAGCTGGCGCATGTCGATGGCGTGATGGTGGGCCGCGAGGCCTATCACAACCCCTGGTGGCTGGCGCGTTGGGACGAACTGTTCTTTGGCGCCGCGCCCAGCGCTCTCACGCGCGAGCAGGTCGAGGAAGACATGGTGGCCTACATGGAGCGCGAGGCCGTAGAACACGGCACGCATTGGTACGCGATTGCGCGCCACATGCTGGGCCTGCGCCATGGTCTGCCCGGTGCGCGCCGCTGGCGCCAGGTGTGGAGCGACCATCGCCTGAAGACACTGCCGGCGCGCGATGTCATGACCCTGGCGCGCACCAGGCCACCAACGACGTGAACGCACTGCTGCCCACCATTGGCAGGCAGCGACCGGCTGCCCTACGATGGTGGCCATCACCCCCGACGGCACCTACCACCGCATGTCTTCTTCCACCCATCTTGCACGCGAGGAAGCCGCCTTCCACGCCTTCTATGCGCTGGAGCGTCCGGCCCTGGAGCAGGCCCGCGTCTTTTTCAAGGATTTGCTGCAGACCATTCTTGCGCAGGCGCGCCACATCGACATAGCCAAGATCGAAAGCCGCGTGAAAGACCGCGACGAATGTCTGCGCAAGTTCTCGCGCAAGTACCGCACGACGCTGGAAGAAAGCGGCGTTCCCTATGAAATCCGCCCCTACATCACCGACCTGATAGGCGTGCGCGTGGTCTGCCTGTATGAGGACGAGCTGGAGAAGGTGGCGCAGATCGTGCAATCGCACTTCGACGTGATCGACGTAACCGACAAGGTCAGCGCCATGGAGGGCACCGAGGCCTCTTTCGGCTACAAGGGCCTGCATCTGGATCTGCGCCTGAACGCCGCCCAGGCCGCCTTGCCGCAGCATGCTGCTTATGTCCATCAGCCCTTCGAGTTACAGGTGCGCACTATCATCCAGGACGCGTGGAGCGTGCTGGATCACAAGATCAAGTACAAAAAATCGATTCCGGCTCAGCTCAAGCGCCGTATCAACGTGCTGTCGGCGCTGTTCGAGCTGGCCGACCGCGAGTTTCTTCAGATCCGCGACGCGACGGCGGCCGAGCTGCAACGCGCGCCCGACGAGACCACCGAGGCCGACCCGCCCGGCGCCCGGCCCGCGCTAGCGGGCAGCGAGCTCAATGCTTTCACCTTTTTAAAGATCGCCAACCACTTCTTCAAGGATGTGGAATTCGAGGGCCAGAAGGTCGATCAGTTCGTGGACGACATCCGCGCCTGGTCACCCGCCATCACCCGTGCCCGCTTCAATGCACTGATGCGCGAAACCCTGGCCACCGTCAAGCGCTACAAGCAGTATTACGAAGAGCGCAACCCCGAGAGCAGCTTCAACCCCTTCACGGTGATGCGCCACTGCCTGTATCTGGGCGACAAGCAGCTGTTCCGTCGTGCTTTACGCAACACTTCGCGTGAGGCCTTCGAAGCCTGGCTGCAAGGAACCACCTGATCCCAAGCCGGCACCAGAAAAGGATCAATCCCCTACCACAAAGCGCGATTTGCCATCAACCCCCCAGTCAACAGTTGGGTTGTTTTGTCGCCTACGAGACGTAAAATTCGTGGTAGTCCTACACACATACACAGCGATTTGCTTGCATATTGTGCACTGCAACATAAAATATCGCTCATATGCTGTACACCATCTACGAATCCCAGCGCTCCCTGATGGAGCCCTTTGCCGATCTGGCACAAGCGGCCGCCAAGTTCTACAGCAATCCGCTGTCGCCCCTCAGTGAGACGCCACTGGCCCAGCGCCTGTCCGCCGGCTACGATCTCATGCATCGCCTGGGCAAGGACTATGAAAAGCCCGAGTTTGGCATCCGTACCGTGGACGTGGACGGTGTCAGCTGCGCCATTCACGAGCGCATCGAAATCGACAAGCCGTTCTGCGAGCTGCGCCGTTTCAAGCGCTTCTCCGACGATCCGGACACCTTGCTCAAGCTCAAGGTACAACCCGTGGTGCTCATCGTCGCGCCGCTTTCCGGGCATTACGCCACGCTGCTGCGCGACACGGTGCGCTCCATGCTGCAGGGCCACAAGGTCTATATCACCGACTGGAAAAACGCACGCACCGTGCCCATGTCCGAGGGCGACTTCCACCTCGACGACTATGTGAACTACGTACAGGAGTTCATTCGTCACCTGCAGGAAAAATACGGCAACTGCCATGTGATGAGCGTGTGCCAGCCAACGGTGCCGGTGCTCGCCGCGGTGTCGCTGATGGCCAGCCGGGGCGAAACCACGCCGCTGTCCATGACCATGATGGGCGGCCCGATCGACGCGCGTCGCTCGCCCACGGCGGTGAACAACCTCGCCTCCAAACGTAGCTATTCATGGTTTGAAAACAACGTCATCTACCGCGTGCCGAGCAATTTCCCGGGAGCGGGTCGTCGCGTCTATCCGGGTTTCATGCAGCACATGGGCTTCGTGGCCATGAATCCCGATCGCCACGCGACCAGCCACTACGACTACTTCAGGGATTTGATCCAGGGTGCCGGCGCCAGCGCCGAGGCCCACCGCAAGTTCTATGACGAGTACAACGCCGTGCTCGACATGGACGCCCACTATTACCTGGAGACCATCAAGACCGTTTTCCAGGACTACAGCCTGGTCAACGGCACCTGGGATGTGCGCGCGCCCAGCGGTGAGCTCCAGCGCGTGCGCCCGCAGGACATCACCACCACGGCGCTGCTGACCGTCGAGGGCGAACTCGACGACATCTCCGGCTGCGGCCAGACCGAGGCCGCACAGGGCCTGTGCAGCGGCATTCCCCCCGAACGCCGCACGCACTACGAAGTCAAGGGTGCGGGCCACTACGGCATCTTCAGCGGCCGGCGCTGGCGCACGCATGTGTACACCCAGGTGCGCGACTTCATTCTCGCCAACCAACCCAGCCAGCCAGCTGCGGCCGCGCGCGTGCAGCGTGCGCGCAGCGCCTGAGTAGCGCGTCATGTCCACCGTCGAGGCCGAGCTGCCGTCGCTGTCATCGACAGAGGCGCTGCGGGCCCTGGCGGCACGCATCAACGCCGCCCTGCCCCAGACCCAGTGCACGCGCTGCGGCTATCCCGACTGCGCTGCATACGCCCTGGCCGTCGCCAGTGGCGAGGCCGGCATCAACCAATGCCCGCCCGGAGGCGCCCAGGGCATTGCGCGCCTGGCGACCATCACAGGCCGCCCGATTGAGCCCTTGAGTGCCGAGCATGGTCAGGAAGCACCTCGCACCGTGGCCGTCATCGACGAAAACTGGTGCATAGGCTGCACGCTGTGCATCAAGGCCTGCCCCACGGATGCGATCCTGGGCCTGAACAAGCGCATGCACACTGTCATTGCCCCGCATTGCACGGGCTGCGAACTGTGCGTTCCCGCCTGCCCCGTGGACTGCATTCGCATGGAAAACATCAGCGGCGAGGCCACAGGCTGGGCCGCCTGGTCAGCCTTGCAAGCCGATCAGGCCCGTACCCGCTATCTGTTCCGGCAAGAACGCCTGCAGCGGGAGCAGCAGACGCAGATCATGCCGGAGTCCACGGACAGACAGTCACCAGCCGATCCGCCTGAGGCGGCAGCTGCTGTGGAAACCGCCACCAAGCAAGCCGCCATCGCTACCGCATTGGCCCGTGCGCGGGCCAGGCGCTGAAGCAGGGCTACGCCGCAGCCGCGAGCGATTTGTAGACCCCGCAACCAAGATACAAATCCCCCGCGCGCCGCACAAAGGACATCTTGGTTTGAACCGTGCCCGTTGTCGGGTGCGTGATGTCGTATTCCACCCAACCCGGGGCCCGCTCGGCCTGAGTCACGATGGCGTGCAGCAGCTGTTCGCCCGCAACCCCAGGGATGTCCTGTACGCAGCTGCCAACCTTAGCGGGGTTACCGCCAAATGCTCGGTAGGTTCCGGTGGCATCCAGGGCAAACACATACATGTCGCGGTCATGGTAGGGCTGCGCAGGATCGCTCACGGTGCGCAGAAAGGCCTCGCGCGAATAGCCACCGTGCAGCGCCGCCGCTCGTTCGACCAAGGCCACTGCTTCATCGGCCGTACCCTGCTGCAGGCGGAAATTTCGAACGGCCTGTGACAGGGTGTGGGCACGACTTTCCAGCGCCTGGGCTTGATGCAGGGCATTGCCCGCCATGGACGCGTTGCGCTGGGTGATCTGGTCAAGCTGCTGCACCGCCGCGCTGATTTCTTGCAGACCGGTCTGCTGTTCGGTCACCGAATGCGAAATATCACTCACATGGCTCGCCACGCCACGAATGCCGTTCGCCATGGAAGCAATACCATCGCCGGTGCTGCGAATCAGGCCGGCACTGCTCTCGACCTGTTGTACCGAGGTGCTGATCAGGCCGCGGATCTCGCGTGCCGCCTCGGCGGACCGACGCGCAAGCATGCGTACCTCGGCCGCCACCACGGCAAATCCTCGGCCCTGTTCCCCTGCCCGGGCGGCTTCAACAGCCGCATTGAGGGCCAGGATATTGGTCTGAAAGGCAATGCTGTCGATCACCTGAATGATCTCGCCCATGCGACGGGCATCATTCTGAATACCCTGAACCGAATCCACGGCACGCGCCATGGCCTGCGTGCCGGCCTCGGCCATGGTGCGCAGCTCAATGGCATGTTGATCCGCCACGCCCGCGGTCTGTGCGTTGCCATTCACTGCAGAGGACAGCTGGGCCACGCTGGCAACCGTCTGCTGCAGGCTTGCCGCCTGCTGCTCGGTGCGGCCTGCGAGCTCCAGGTTGTCCGACGCCAGGGTCTGCCCCGCATGCGCGACCAAGGCGGCGTTGCTGCGTATGTCGGCCACCATGGCGGACAACGTGAGCACCATGCGATCGAGTTGCAAGCCCATGTGCGCCAGTTCATCCGCACCCTTCAGCTGCACGCGCGCGCACAGATCGCCATGTGCCGCCCGATGCATTGACATGCTCAACTGCCGCATGTCCTGGATCACGCTGATCCGCAAGGCGACTGCCAGATACACGACCGCCAACACAGCCAAGCCGGACACCCACCAGTGCACCTGCGAACCCAGCCCCTGCACGCCTGCAACAAGCATTTGCGCCAGCACGGCGACACCAGCCAGCAGGGCCAATTTGGCGCTAAAGCGCAGACGACGCATCAGCCAGATGCCTGGTCGCAGAATGAACAAATCTGCCATCGTCTCGAACTCCCTCGCAATTCAGAGCGCCATATGATTATGATTCCGATGGTAACAATGTAAACACATTCAATCAATGCAGAAATCGAGGCTAAGGCCGAATCGGTCAAGGCACCCGAGTACGCTCCAAGACATTGCTGGCCATCCTTGATAATCGGCACCATGAACCCCCTGCTCTCCCGACTGCAGCCCTACCCATTCGAGCGGCTGCGACAGCTTTTCGCGGGGGTTACCCCGTCTGCGCAGCACAGTGCCATCAGCCTGGGCATTGGCGAGCCGCGCCACGCCACACCGCGTTTCATCCAGGAAGCGCTTGCCGCCAACCTGGCGGGCCTGGCCAGCTACCCATCAACCTTGGGCGAGCCGCGCTTGCGCGAGGCCTGCTCGGCCTGGATGCAACGCCGCTATGGCATTGCCGTGGATGCAGCTACGCAGCTGCTGCCCGTCAACGGCTCGCGTGAGGCCTTATTCGCGTTCACACAAACGGTGGTCGATGCCTCGCGGCCCGGTGCCACCGTGGTCTGCCCCAATCCGTTCTATCAAATCTACGAAGGTGCCACCCTGCTGGCCGGCGCCAACCCGCATTTCGCCCCCAGTGACCCGGCGCGCAACTTTGCCGTTGACTGGGACAGCGTGCCCGATGCCGTGTGGCAGCGAACGCAGCTGCTGTTCGTGTGCTCTCCCGGCAACCCCACGGGCGCCGTGATGCCCTTGGCCGAGTGGGAGAAGCTGTTTGCGCTCAGCGACCGCCATGGCTTCGTGATTGCCTCTGACGAGTGCTACAGCGAAATTTACTTTCGCGACGAGCCCCCTTTGGGTGGCCTGGAGGCTGCGGCCAAACTGGGGCGCGACGATTACCGCAACCTGATCGCCTTCACCAGCCTGTCCAAGCGCAGCAACGTGCCCGGCCTGCGCAGCGGCTTTGTCGCCGGCGACGCCACGCTCATCAAGGCCTTTTTGCTCTACCGCACCTACCACGGCAGCGCCATGGGCCTGGCGGTGCAGGCGGCCAGCATAGCCGCATGGAACGACGAGGCCCATGTGGAGGACAACCGCGCCCTGTACCGTGCCAAGTTTGCCCAGGTCACGCCGCTGCTGGACCAGGCCATGCAGGTCAGCCTGCCCGACGCCGGCTTCTACCTCTGGGCCCAGGTGCCCGAGGCGCTGGGCATGAGCGATACCGACTTCGCCCGCCAACTGCTGGCTCAATACAATGTGACGGTGCTGCCGGGCAGCTACCTGGCGCGCGAGACGGATGGCATCAATCCTGGCGCCCAGCGCGTGCGCATGGCCCTGGTGGCCGAGGCCGACGAGTGCCTGCAGGCCGCCCAGCGCATCGTGCAATTCATCCGCTCCCATACCTGATTCCTTTCATGACACAACAACTGCAGACCCTGATAGACAACGCCTGGGACAACCGCGCCAGCCTGGCGCCCGGTGCCGCCCCCAAAGAGATCGAAGATGCCGTCGAGCATGTGATCGCCGAGCTCAACAACGGCCAGTTGCGCGTGGCCACGCGTGAAGGCGTGGGCCAGTGGACGGTGCACCAGTGGATCAAAAAGGCCGTGCTGCTGTCCTTCCGCCTGAAGGACAACGCCGTCATGCGCGCCGGCGACCTGGCCTTCTTCGACAAGGTGCCGCCGAAGTTCTCGCACCTCACGCCCGACGAGATGGCCGCCACCGGCGTGCGCGTGGTGCCGCCGGCCGTGGCGCGCCGCGGCAGCTTCATCGCCAAGGGTGCCATCCTCATGCCCAGCTACGTGAACATCGGCGCCTATGTGGATGAGGGCACCATGGTCGATACCTGGGCCACCGTGGGCTCCTGCGCCCAGGTGGGCAAGCATGTGCACCTGTCGGGCGGCGTGGGCTTGGGCGGTGTGCTGGAGCCGCTGCAGGCCGGCCCCACCATCATCGAGGACAACTGCTTCATCGGCGCGCGCTCCGAGATCGTCGAGGGCGTGATCGTCGAGGAAAACTCCGTCATCTCCATGGGCGTGTACATCGGCAAGAGCACCCCGATCTACGACCGCGCCACGGGCGAAACCACCTACGGCCGAGTGCCGGCGGGCTCGGTCGTGGTCAGTGGCAACCTGCCCAAGGATGGCGGGCGCTACAGCATGTACGCGGCCATCATCGTCAAGAAGGTGGACGCCAAGACGCGCGCCTCCACCAGCCTGAACGACCTGTTGCGCGATTGATATGCGACACCCCCCTGAGGCGCTTCGCGCCTTCACCCCCGCTCTCGCTTCGCGGGCAGGGGGACGACGCCAGCGCGGCGGAGCGGCCCTTGCGCGGCGTCCGCTGCGTGGGGCCGCGCCAGTTGCATGCGTCGCGGGCGACGCGCGAACCGCAGTGGATAACCAATACACACGACCGCGAGAGAGGGAGCAAGCATGAGCACGATGGAACGCATATTGCGCCTGATGGGTGAGAAGAAGGCCTCCGACGTCTACCTGTCGGCGAATGCGCCGGCCCTCATCAAGATCAACGGTGAATGCGTGCCCATCAACAACCAGCTGTTGCCGCCCGATGCGCCGCGCAACCTGCTGGCCGAGATCGTGCCGCCCGACCGCATCGAGGAGCTGGAGGAGACGGGAGAGCTCAACATGGGTGTCCCGCTCGCTGGCGTGGGGCGCTTTCGTGTCAGCGCCATGCGCCAGCGCGGCACCTACGCGGTGGTGATCCGTTTCATCGCCCAAGAGATACCCAAGCTGTCCACCCTGAATCTGCCGCCCGTGCTCAGCGAGCTGATCATGGAAAAGCGCGGCCTGATCCTGGTCGTCGGCGCCACCGGTTCAGGCAAGAGCACGACACTGGCGGCCATGATCGACGAGCGCAACGAGGCCATGACGGGCCATATCCTCACCGTCGAAGACCCGGTCGAATACCAGTTCAAGAACAAGAAGTCCATCGTCAACCAGCGCGAGATCGGCGGCGACACGCAGTCGCTGCAGACGGCGTTGAAGAACGCCCTGCGCCAGGCGCCGGACGTGATCCTGATTGGCGAGATCCGCGACCGCGAGACCATGTCGGCGGCCATCGCCTATGCCCAGTCGGGCCACCTGTGCCTGGCCACGCTGCATGGCAACAACAGCTACCACGCGCTCAACCGCATTTTGTCGTTCTACCCAGTCGAGGTGCGCTCCACCATGCTGGGCGACCTGGGCTCGGCCCTCAAGGCCATCATCTCGCAGCGCCTGGTGCGCACCAAGACGGGCGAGCGCCTGCCGGCGGCCGAGATCATGCTCAACACCAAGCTGGTGGCCGACCTGATCGAGCAGAGCGACTTCTCCGGCGTGCGCGAGGCCATGGAGAAATCCATGGCCGAAGGCTCGCAGACTTTCGAGGAAGCCCTGGCGCCGATGACCCGGAGCGACCAGATCGACCGCAAGGAAGGCCTGTCCTACGCCGACTCGCCCACCAACCTCATGTGGCGCCTGCAAAACGACTTCACCATCGCCGCCCGCGCCGCCAAGGCGCAGCAGGAGGCGAGCCAGCAGCCCGAGGACGAAGAGCCTTCGTTCACCGAGATCGTGCTGGACGTCAAGCCTGCCTGACGGCCCCAGCCGGCTCGCGCGCCGGCCTCTCTACCGCCCACCCGATGTCCCCCACCCTGCAACTGACCGAACAACTCATCGCCCGCCCCTCCATCACCCCCGAGGACGCGGGCTGCCTGGATCTGCTGACCGAACGCCTGGCCCCGCTGGGCTTTGCCTGCGAGCGGCTGGACAGCGGGCCGCCCAGCTTCCGCGTCAGCAATCTATGGGCAAAAAGGCCCGCAGCACCCGTCCATAAAGCGCAAGAGGCTATTAAAACAATAGTCTTTGCCGGCCATACCGACGTGGTGCCCACCGGCCCCGTGGAGCAATGGGGCAGCCCGCCGTTCCAGCCCACGCAGCGCGATGGGCGCCTGTACGGGCGTGGTGCCAGCGACATGAAGACGTCGATCGCCGCCTTCATCGTCGCCGTCGAGGAGTTCCTGGCCGCCACGCCCGAGCCGGCCATCGCCATCGCCTTTTTGCTCACCAGCGACGAGGAAGGCCCGTCGGTGGACGGCACGAAGGTGGTGGTCGAGAGGCTGCGCGCGCGCGGCGAGCGCCTGGACTGGTGCATCGTGGGCGAACCGACATCGGTCACGAGCACCGGCGACATGATCAAGAACGGCCGTCGCGGCACGCTCTCGGGCCGGCTCGCCGTGAAGGGCGTGCAAGGCCATATCGCCTACCCGCAGCTGGCGCGCAACCCCATCCACCAGGCGGTGCCCGCGCTGGCCGAGCTGGCCGCCACCGAGTGGGACCAGGGCAACGCCTTCTTCCAGCCGACCAGCTGGCAGATGAGCAACATCCACGCCGGCACGGGTGCGACCAACGTCATCCCCGGCCAGGTGGTGATCGACTTCAACTTCCGCTTCAGTACCGAATCCACCGCCGACGGCCTGAAGGCGCGCGTGCATGCCGTGCTCGACCACCACGGCCTGGAGTACGACCTGGGCTGGACGCTGGGCGGCCAGCCCTTTCTGACGCAGCCGGGCGAGCTGGTCGATGCCGTGCAGCAGGCGATCCATGCCGAGACCGGCCTGGCCACCGAGCTGTCCACCACCGGCGGCACCAGCGACGGCCGCTTCATCGCCCAGATCTGCCCCGAGGTGGTCGAACTCGGCCCACCCAACGACAGTATCCACAAGATCGACGAGAACATCCGCCTGGTGGACATAGAGCCCCTGACGAACATCTACCGCCGCACGCTGGAGAACCTGAACGCGCGGGCCGCGGCATGACACAGGCCGTACAAGGCGCCACCGTGGGCGCGCTGATCCAAAGCGGTGCGGAACAGCTGGCCCAGGCCGGCGTGGCCTTTGGCCATGGCACGACCAACGCCTGGGACGAGGCCGCCTGGCTGGTGCTGTGGCGCCTGGGCCTGCCGCTGGACAGCGTACTCGAAGAAGGTGTGGCTGATTCAGTTGAAAATCGAACCGTAACGCCCGCCAATCAAGCGCTGGTAGCTACTCTTTTTGAAGAGCGCATCGCCACGCGCAAGCCCGCCGCCTACCTGACGCGCGAGGCCTGGCTGCAGGGCGTGCCCTTCTACGTGGACGAGCGCGCCATCGTGCCGCGCAGCTTCATCGCCGAGCTGCTGGCAGGCGGCGGCATCGACGACTGGCTCAGCGACCAGACCAGGAACGTGCTCGACCTGTGTACCGGCAACGGCAGCCTGGCCTGTCTGGCGGCCATGGCCTGGCCCGAGGTAGCAGTGACCGGCGCCGACATCTCGCCGGACGCCCTGGCCGTGGCGCGCATCAACGTGGACAAACACGGCCTGCAGCAGCGCGTGCGCCTGATCGAGTCCGACGGCCTGGCCGCCTGCCCCGGCCCCTGGGACCTGATCCTGTGCAACCCGCCCTATGTCAACGCCCAGAGCATGGCCGCCCTGCCGCAGGAGTACCGCGCCGAGCCCGCGCTGGCCCTGGCCGGCGGCGCAGACGGCATGGACTTCGTCCGCCGCCTGCTGCAGGACGCCCCCACGCACATGAGCCAGGATGCCGTGCTGGTGCTGGAGATCGGCAACGAGCGCGCCCACTTCGAGGCCGCCTTCCCCCAATTGCCCGTGTTCTGGTTGCCCACCAGTGCCGGCGAAGACCAGGTGCTGCTCGTCACGCGTGCCGCCCTGGCGCATTTTTCTGCATGATCACTCTGAAAAACGTCACCTTGCGCCGCGGCAGCAAGGTGCTCCTAGACGGCGTCAGCGCCACCATCAACCCTGGTGAACAGGTCGGCCTGGTAGGCCGCAACGGCGCGGGCAAGTCCACGCTGTTTGCGCTCTTGAACGGCACGCTGCACGAAGACGGCGGCGATTTCTTCATGCCGCCGCAGTGGCGCATGGCCCAGGTCGCGCAGCATATGCCCGAGACCGACGAGCCGGCCACGGATTTTGTGCTGGATGGCGATACACGCTTGTCCAGTCTAC
>RRZU010152594.1_pt1 | contig 12489 bp, 13 predicted proteins | sample 2165561 | NCBI WGS metagenome assembly RRZU01 (sample SAMN10456909, study PRJNA506462) | wastewater metagenome | isolation source: wastewater sludge | place: USA: Moscow, Idaho | reverse complement strand
CAGCAGTTCTGGCTGCTCGTCGGAGCCGTGCGCTCGCTCGCGGAGAGACGGCAGGACTCGGGTCTGATCCTCGACTCGTACCTCTTGCGTGCCCTCGCCGTCGGCGGCTGGGCGCCGAGCTTCACCGAGTGTGCGCTCTGCGGGACGCCTGGACCTCACCACGCGTTCTCGGTCGCGTCCGGCGGGGCGGTGTGCAGCCGGTGCCGCCCGCCCGGGTCGACCGCCCCGGCTCCGGAGACGTTCACGCTCCTCGCGGCGCTGCTCGCGGGGGACTGGGCGAACGCCGTGATCGCCGAGGAACGGCACCGTCGCGAGGCGAGCGGTCTGGTCGCCGCGTACAGCCAGTTCCACCTCGAGCGGACGCTGCGATCCCTGCGCATGGTCGACCGCGACGATCGCGACCGCTCGGCACCGATAGCTCCCGCCCACCGACCCGTGGAGGTCCGCTAGATGGCCAGGTCCTCGACTGCCCGCCCCGCCGGCCCGCGCCAGCCGGTGCCGCCGCCCCCGCACCCCTCGGGTGAGGTCGCGCCGTCGGTGCCGCCCGAGCTCGTGCCGCAGCACGTCGCCGTCGTCATGGACGGCAACGGCCGGTGGGCCAACGCGCGCGGTCTTCCGCGCACGGCCGGCCACGCCGCCGGCGAGGCTGCCCTCCTCGACGTCGTCGCGGGTGCGATCGACATCGGGGTCAAGCACGTGTCGGCGTACGCCTTCTCGACCGAGAACTGGAAGCGGTCCCCCGAGGAGGTGCGCTTCCTCATGGGGTTCTCGCGTGACGTCCTGCGCCGTCAGCGTGACACGCTCGACGAGTGGGGCGTCCGGGTGCGGTGGTCGGGCCGCCGTCCCCGGTTGTGGCGGTCGGTGATCAAGGAGCTCGAGGAAGCTGAGCGCCGCACCCTGGGCAACGACGTGTGCACTCTGACGATGTGCGTCAACTACGGAGGGCGTGCCGAGATCGCGGACGCGGCGAAGGCGATCGGCCGCGAGGTCGCGGCCGGGCGTCTCGACCCGGAGCGGATCACGGAGCGCACCGTGCAGCGGTTCCTCGACGAGCCTGACCTGCCCGACGTCGACCTGTTCCTCCGGAGCTCGGGCGAGCAGCGGACGTCGAACTTCATGCTGTGGCAGTCGGCTTATGCCGAGCTCGTGTTCTTCCCGGAGCCCTGGCCGGACTTCGACCGTCGCACGCTGTGGCGTGCGGTCGAGGAGTACGCGCGGCGGGACCGCCGCTACGGTGCGGCGGTCGACGCGCCCGTCGAGCCGGCCTGAGCCGCGCGGCGTCGGGCACGGCGTCGGACGACGTGCACGACGGCGATCGCCGCGAGGGCGAGGAGCGCGGCGAGCCCCCAGGGCGAGCCGGCGAACGCCGCGACGAGCGACGTCCAGGCAGCCCAGCCGATCGTCGCGTAGATGACACCGTGCGCCGCGCAGCCGAGGATCATCGCCGGGAGGTAGCGGGCGAACGGCATCCGGGTGACGCCCGCGGCCGTGTTCACGACCGTCTTGGTGCCGGGGAACAGATAGCTCGCTGGCACGATCGCGACGCCCCACCGGTGGATCGCGGCGACGCCGCGGTCCGTACCGCCCCCCTCGATCCAGCTGCGGAAGCGTGGGAAGCGCGTCGGGCGGTCCGCCGTCTGGGTGAGGGCGCGCGTCGTGATGCTGCGCGCGATCCAGTAGAACGCCTGGTTGCGGATGAATGCGATGCCGCCGAACGTCACGAACAGCACCCAGAAGGGGCTCGTGTGGGCGTCGGGCAGGAGCCCGGCCGTGACGGCGGCGGGAAGTGTCATGCCTGGGCGCAGGTCTCGCAGGTCCCGAACAGCTCGATCGTGTGCTCGATGTCCCGGAAACCGTGGGAGTCGCCCACGAGCGCGGCCCAGGCCTCGACGGTCGGACCGTCGATCTCGACGGTGCGCCCGCACGAGCGGCAGACGAGGTGGTGGTGATGCTCGCGCCGGGCACACCGGCGGAACAGGTTCTCGCCGTCGGCTGTCCGCAGGACGTCGACGTCGTCGCTCTCGGCGAGCGCCTGGAGCGCCCGGTAGACGGTTGCGAGACCGATGCTCTCGCCGCGCTCACCGAGCGCGTCGTGCAGCTGCTGGGCGGAGCGGAACTCGTCGGTCTGGCCGAGCGTGTCCCAGATGGCGGCGCGCTGCCGCGTCATACGTCTCACGGTGCCTCCAGGATGACGTCGGACGTGACGTCCGGGTGCGGGTCGTGGTGCCCCCGTCGCCGCGCGAGCAGGGGGCTGGCCACTGCGACGACCGCGTACACGGCGATCGCGAGCACGACGATCATCGCACCCGGGGACACGTTGACCCAGTAGGTCAGGGAGAGCCCGACGACGCAGATGACGACGCCGGTCATGATCGCGAGCCGCATCGTCCAGACGAAGGACTTCGTCACGAGCTGCGCGATCGCGACGGGCACGATCATGAGTGCGGAGACGAGGAGCAGCCCGACGACGCGCATCGCGACCGTCACGGTGAGCGCAGACATCACGGCGATCGCGATGTTGAGGAACCGGACGGGCAGGCCGGACGCGCGCGCGAACTCCTCGTCCTGCGAGACGGCGAAGAGCGCGGTGCGCAGCCCCAGCCCGAGACCGAGGACGACGAGGGCGAGGACCGCGGTCAGGACGAGGTCCGTCGTCGTGACGACGGAAATGGAACCGAACAGGTACGTCATGAGGTTCGAGCTCTGCCCGCCGGCGAGCTCGATGATGAGCACACCGCCCGCGATGCCGCCGTAGAACAGGAGGGCGAGCGCGACGTCGCCGCTCGTGCGCCCCCGTTCCCGCACGACCTCAATGCCGATGGCCCCGATGATCGCCGTGAGGACCGCACCGGGGATCGCGAGGGCGTCTTGCGTGAGGCCCAGCCCGGCGCCGACGAGCCACCCGAGCGCGACACCCGTGAGGGCGACGTGCCCGATGCCGTCGCCGAGGAGCGAGAGCTTGCGCTGGACGAGGTACGTGCCCATGACGGGAGCCACGATGCCCACGAGCAGGGCGGCGAGGAGCGCGCGCTGCATGAGCGGCGTCTGGAGCATCTCGACGATCTCCATGTCACGCTCCTTCGCTGAAGAGGTGCTCGGGCAGGATGGGTGGCAGGGAGCGTGGCTCCGGGTCGCCGTGGACGTGCACGTGGTCGTGGTCGGCGGCGTCGTGGCCGTGTGCGGCGCGCGGCGGTGCGCCGTCGTGCACGATGCGGCCGTGGCGCAGCACGACGGCGCGGGAGATGAGGTCGGCGAGCTCGCCGAGCTCGTGCAGCACGACGACGATCGTGCGACCGCTCGCCACGAGGCGGCGCAGCGTGGCGGCGAGCGCCTCCTGCGACGGGTGGTCGACGCCGGCGACGGGCTCGTCGAGGATGAGCAGCTCGGGGTCGCGGACGAGGGCGCGGGCGATGAGGACGCGCTGCTGCTGGCCGCCGGAGAGCTCGGTGACGGCTTGGTCGCGGCGGTGGGCGAGCCGGACCTCCGTGAGCGCGGCGTCGACGCGGGCGCGCCAGTCGCGGGGCTTGCGCAGCGAGCGGGAGGTCAGGAGGCCCGACGCGACGATCTCGGCGACGGTCGCGGGCACGCCGGCGGATGCGCCGACCCGCTGCGGGACGTAGCCCACGCGGTCCCAGGGCACGGAAGACCCGAGCGGGGTGCCGAGGATCTCGACGGTGCCCTCCGTGACGGGGACGGCGCGCACGAGGGAGCGCACGAGCGTCGACTTGCCCGAACCGTTGGTGCCGAGCACGGCGACGACCTCGCCGCGCTCGACGCGCAGGTCGATGCCGTGCAGGATCTGGGAGCCCTCGAGCCGCACGCCGAGTCCGCGGACGTCGAGCGCCGGGCTGGTCGTCTCAGTCTGGTCAGGCACAGCCGAGCGCCTCCTTGAGAGCGGTGAGGTTCGCGGCCATCGCGACGAGGTAGTCGTCGTCGGCGGCGAGCTGCGCGTCGGTCCGGGACTCGAGCGGGTCGAGGACGGCGGTCGAGATGCCGAGATCGTCGGCGAGCACCTTCGCCACCTTGGCGGTCGCCGCAGACTCGGAGAACACGGTGCTCACGCCAGCCTCGGAGATGACCTTCGACACTTCCCGCAGGCGAGCGGGGGACGGCTCCGTCTCGGGGTCGATCCCGGAGATGCCGACCTGCTCGAGGTCGTACCGGTGGGCGAGGTAGCCGAACGCCTCGTGAGTCGTGACGAAGGTGCGGCTGTCGCAGCTCGCGAGGCCGGTCGTGAACGACTCGTCGAGGTCGGTCAGGGTCGTGACGAGCTGGGCGGCGCGCTCGCGGTAGCCGGCGGCGTCGTCCGGGTCTGCGGCGGCGAAGGTCTCGCCGACCTCGGTCGCGAGCCCGGCGAGGAGGGTCGGGTCGAGCCAGAAGTGCGGGTCGAGGCTGCCGTGGTCGTGGCCGTCGTGCGACTCGCTCTCGCCCTCGTCGTCGTGCTCCGCGTCGGCGTCGAGCTCGGCGAAGCGGGCGGCGTCGAGCACGGCCTTCGGCGCGCCGTCGGCGACGGCCTGGTCGACGGCGGCCTGGAAGCCGGACTGGTAGATGACGACGTCGGCCTGGGCGACCGTGCGCAGCGTCGCGGGGGAGAGCTCGAGGCTGTGCGGCTCGCCGCCGGGAGGGGTGAGGCTGGAGACGCTGACGGCGGGACCTCCGACCTGCGAGGCGACGAACTGGAGCGGGTAGAACGACGTGAGGACGTCGAGGGCGGCGTCCGGGTCGTTCGAGCTGGACGAGCAGCCTGCGGTGCCGAGCGCGAAGGCGATGGCGGCTGCGGCGGTCACGAGGATGCGGGGGCGGGGGGCCATGGTCTCCATTCTCGGAGGTAATGAGAACCATTGTCAAAATGGCGCCTCGTCGGCCGGGTAGCCTGGAACCTTGCAACCGCCCCGCAAGCCATGCGCGGGCGTCGACCATGTCAACGGAGTGATTTCAGTGGCCGCACCGTCCAAGCGTCTCGACGCAGTCGTCTCCCTCGCCAAGCGCAGGGGCTTCGTCTTCCAGTCTGGTGAGATCTACGGCGGCTCCCGATCCGCCTGGGACTACGGGCCCCTCGGCGCCGAGCTCAAGGAGAACATCAAGCGCCAGTGGTGGCAGTCGATGGTCCGCGGTCGCGACGACGTCGTCGGGATCGACTCCGCGGTCATCCTCCCCAAGAAGGTGTGGGAGGCCTCCGGCCACGTCGCCGTCTTCACCGACCCCCTCGTCGAGTGCACGAGCTGCCACAAGCGCTACCGTGCCGACCACCTCCTCGAGGAGTTCGAGGAGAAGAAGGGGCGCGTCCCCGAGAACGGCCTCGCCGACATCGTCTGCTCCGCGTGCGGCACCAAGGGTGCATGGACCGAGCCGCAGAACTTCTCGGGCCTCCTCAAGACCTACCTCGGCCCCGTCGACAACGAGGAAGGGCTGCACTACCTGCGCCCCGAGACCGCCCAGGGCATCTTCGTGAACTTCGCCAACGTCCAGGGCGCCTCCCGCAAGAAGCCCCCGTTCGGCATCGGCCAGATCGGCAAGTCCTTCCGCAACGAGATCACGCCCGGGAACTTCATCTTCCGCACGCGCGAGTTCGAGCAGATGGAGATGGAGTTCTTCGTCGAGCCCGGCACGGACGAGGAGTGGCACCAGACCTGGATCGACACGCGCATGGCCTGGTACACGGACCTCGGCATCGCGCCGGAGAACCTGCGCCTGTACGAGCACCCGAAGGAGAAGCTCTCCCACTACTCCAAGCGGACGGTCGACATCGAGTACCGCTTCGGCTTCACGGGCAGCGAGTGGGGCGAGCTCGAGGGCATCGCGAACCGCACCGACTTCGACCTCAAGACCCACTCGGAGATCTCAGGCAAGGACCTGTCCTACTTCGACCAGGCGAAGAATGAGCGCTACTACCCGTACGTGATCGAGCCTGCCGCAGGTCTCACGCGCTCGCTCATGGCGTTCCTCGTCGAGGCGTACGCCGAGGACGAGGCGCCGAACGCGAAGGGCGGCGTCGACGTGCGTACGGTCCTGCGCCTCGACCCCCGGCTCGCGCCCGTCAAGGCCGCGGTCCTGCCGCTGTCGCGCAACGAGCAGCTCTCGCCCAAGGCCCGCGACCTCGCCGCACAGCTGCGCAAGACCTGGAACATCGACTTCGACGACGCCGGCGCGATCGGCCGTCGTTACCGTCGCCAGGACGAGATCGGCACGCCGTTCTGCATCACCGTCGACTTCGACACCCTCGAGGACCACGCCGTGACGATCCGGCACCGTGACTCGATGGAGCAGGAGCGCGTCGCGCTCGACGAGGTCGAGAGCTACCTCGCGGCTCGCCTGATCGGCGCCTGACAGCACCTTCGGCAGGGCGACACACCGGAGGCTGGCAGCGACGCTGCCGGCCTCCGGCGTTGTTCTCGGAGCGACACGGGACGTTACGCTGCGCGCATGAACCCGGACTCGCCCCTCTTGCGCGCCGTGGACGCGACGTCGCTGCTGCCCAGGCCGGCGCAGGGCTCGGCGCTGCCGCGGTGGATCGTGCCCGTGGCTGCGCTCGCCGGCCTCGTCACGACGGGGCTGCCGCTGGCGCTCGTGCTCAGGCCGAGAGAGGTCGTCTACCTGCCGGACGACGCACGTCCCGTCGAGAATGGGCTGCTCGACCTGATCGCGGTCCCGAAGCTCTGGTTGCTCGTGCTCGCCATGGCGCTCGCCGCGCTCGTGTTCGGGATCCTCGTGCGTACCATGCTCGACCGATCACTGCGGCGTGGTGCACCCCTGTCGCCGTGGCGTCTGGGCGCCGTCTCGAGCCTCGCGTGGCTCGTGGTCCTGCCGGTGATGGGCGGTGGCTTCTCGCTCGTCGTCATCGTGTTCACGGCGGGGATCGCCGCACTCGTGCTCGGCGGTGCGATCGTGGCGTTCTGCCTGCCCGGCTCGGTCCTGGCATCCGCGATCGTCGCGCGGCTGGCCGCCCGTGACTAGACAGCCGGACGCGCGCCTACGCCTGCCGCTGGCGCTCGTCGCACCCGTGTCGGTCGTGGCGATCTACGCGGCCCTCGTGCTCGCAGTGCTCGGCTGGGCGGCCGTGCAGTGGGCATTCCGACCGTCTCCCGCGGTCACCGTCGTGGAGCCCGTGGCCCCCGAACCGGCACGGCTGGACCTGCTCGGACCGGTCCTGTCCGTGCCCGCGCTGCTCATGGTCAGTGCTGCGGCTGCGGTCCTCGGCGCCGGTGCGCTCTGGTGCGCGCAGCGCCCCTCCGCAATGCGTACCGGCGCGGTCGTCAGCGCGGCGGTCGTCGTGCCGGCCCTCGTTCCGGTGTTCTCGGGCCAGGGTGCTGGTTCGCTCGACCTCTTCGTCTCGCTCTTGTCCGTCGGCCTCATCACGGTCGGCCTGCCGGTCGTGCTCACGATGGTCGCCGTCCTGCACCAGGCTGGTGCGACCGTCCGCCACGGAGGCGGCTATCCCGTGGTCCCCGCCGGCTGAGAGGTAGCCGGCAGGCGATGGGATGATGGAGCCCATGAGCACCACCGCCCTCGACCCGACGACCGCACGCCGCCCCGGCGAGCGGCTCCTGCCGCCGCTGCAGATCGGCCCGCACTCGATCGACACCCCCGTCGTCCTCGCGCCCATGGCGGGCGTCACGAACGGCGCGTTCCGTCGACTGTGCCGCGAGCACGGTGCGGGCCTCTACGTCGCGGAGATGGTGACGTCACGGGCGCTCGTCGCGCGCAACGAGGAGTCCTTGCGGATCGTCACGTTCGACGAGGACGAGAAGGTGCGCTCGGCGCAGCTGTACGGCGTCGACCCGGCGACCGTGGGCGCTGCGGTGAAGATCATCGCGGGGGAGGGGCGCGCAGACCACGTCGACCTGAACTTCGGTTGCCCTGTGCCGAAGGTGACGCGCAAGGGCGGTGGCGCAGCGCTCCCGTGGAAGCGTGAGCTGTTCACGCGGATCGTCGAGGCTGCCGTCGAGGCGGCGGCTCCGTACGGTGTGCCCGTGACCGTCAAGATGCGCAAGGGCATCGATGCCGAGCACCACACGTACCTCCAGGCGGGCCTGATCGCGGAGAGCCTGGGGGTCGCTGCGGTCGCGCTGCACGCGCGCACAGCCGCCGAGTACTATTCGGGCCACGCCGACTGGTCCGCGATCGCGGAGCTCAAGCGCACGGTCACCTCGATCCCGGTCCTCGGCAACGGGGACATCTGGAGCGCTGAGGACGCGGTCGCGATGGTCGAGCAGACGGGCTGCGACGGTGTCGTCGTCGGGCGTGGCTGCCAGGGGCGGCCGTGGCTGTTCGCCGACCTGGCCGCGGCGTTCGACGGGCGCGACGAGCGCGTCCGGCCGGGCTTGCGCATGGTCGCCGACACGATCTACCGGCACGGCGAGCTCATGGTCGAGGAGTTCGGTGACGAGGACAAGGGCATGCGCGACCTGCGCAAGCACATGGCCTGGTACCTCAAGGGCTACCCGGTGGGCGGCGACAGCCGGCGCGGTCTCGCGATGGTCTCGACGCTCGCGGAGCTGCGCGAGCTGCTCGACGCGCTCGACCTGGACCAGCCGTACCCCGGCGAGGCGGCCGAGGGCACGCGTGGCAGGCAGGGGACGCCGAAGAGGCCGCACCTCCCGGAGGGGTGGCTCGACTCGCGTGAGCTCGACGACGACTTCCGGGCCAGGCTGGCCGAGGCCGAGCTCTCCGTCTCGGGCGGCTAGGCCCTGGGTGCCGAGGCTCGGCGCGGGCGTCACGTGAGCGTCGCGTCGGCTGAGGGGACGCTCGGGCTGCTGTCAGCGGACGGCGAACCTCGTCACCTTGTCGACCATGTGGTCGGCGAGGCGCACGGCGCCCGACTCGTGGGCGTCGAGCAGCACGCTGGCAGAGACCGCGGTCGGGTCGGTGAACCACGACGCGACGGTCACCCCGTGCTCGGGGCGCGAGACCAGCTCGATCGGGTCGCCCGCGCGCACCGTCCCGGGCTTGAGGACCCGGAGGTACGTCCCGACGAGCCCGGCCTCGCCGAAGCGGCGCACCCAGCGCGGCTCACGCATCCGGTCGGCGAAGGTCGCGCACGGCGTGCGGGGCATGGTCGCCTCGACGACGACGTCGTCGCCGATGCGCCACGTCTCACCGATGATCGCGGCGGACGTCTCGACGCCCGCGACCCGGAGGTTCTCGCCGAAGAGGCCCGGGGGGACCGGCCGGCCGAGACACCGCGCCCACTCCTCGGCCTCGTGCTCGGCGTACGCGTACAGGGCCTTGTCCGGCCCGCCGTGGTGCTTCTTGTCCGCTTGGGTATCGCCCTCGAGGCCCAGCAGGCCGACGGCGACAGGTTCTGCCGTCGCCGTCTTGTCGATCGAGGTCTCCCTCCCGAGGGAGGGCACGTGGACGGGTCGCGGCGCGCGGCAGACGGCGACGAGGGTGGCTTCGGTCACTCGTCGATCCTAGGTGGCGGTGCGCGCGCCCGCCGGTGGTCGGCGGGCGCGCGGCGCCGCGATCAGGCGTTCTCGGGAAGTGCCCACACCGTCGTGTCGGTGGGCACGCCGTCGGTCACGGGGCCGCTCGCGACGACGACCTCGTACCCGGCGGGCACCTCGACGGGAGCGACGCCCAGGTTCGTCATGACGAGCAGGTCGCCGTTGCGGAAGGCGACGACCGCCGGGTCGTGCGCGTACGCGTCGACCCATGCGAGGTCGCCCGCCCCGAGCCCGAGTCGACGGCGCTCGGCGAGCGCCGTGCGGTACAGCTCGTACGTCGAGCCGGCGACTCCGCGCTGACGGTCAGCAGCGAGCTCGCGATAGCTGTCGGGCTGGGGGAGCCAGGTCGAGGCGCTCGGGCCGAAGCCGAGCCCCGGCGCGTCGCCCTCCCACGGCATCGGGACTCGGCAGCCGTCACGACCCGCTTCGGTGTGCCCGGTGCGGAACCATGCGGGGTCCTGGCGCAGGGAGTCGTCGAGCGTCGTGTGCTCGGGCAGGCCGAGCTCCTCGCCCTGGTACAGGTACGCGGAGCCGGGCAGCGCGAGCATCTGGAGGGTGGCCGCGCGGGCACGCCGCAGGCCGAGGACGGCGTCCGGCTGCGGCTCGTGGGCGCGGATGCCGTTGGGCCGTCCGCCGCCGGGGATCGCGAGCCGCGACGCGTGCCGCACGACGTCGTGGTTCGACAGGACCCAGGTCGTCGGCGCACCGACCTCGTCGTAGGCGTCGAGCGACGTCGTCACGACGTCGCGGAGCGCCGCGGCGTCCCACGGTGTCGTCAGGTAGGCGAAGTTGAACGCCTGCTGCATCTCGTCGGGGCGGACGTAGCGGGCGAGAGCCGAGAGCGGCTCGACCCAGGCTTCGGCGCAGAGTGCGCGGTCGCCGTCGTACTCGGCGAGGACCGTGTTCCACTCGCGGTAGATCTCGTGGACGCCGGGCTGGTCGAACATCGGGGTGAGCGCGGTGACGTTCGCGGCCTCGCCCGTCGAGCCGTCGACCATGGACGTGTTGCCGTCCCAGTCCGGCAGGCCCTCTCGCTTGACCATGCCGTGCGCGACATCGACGCGGAAGCCGTCGACGCCCTTGTCGAGCCAGAACCGCAAGACGTCGACCATCTCTGCGCGCACCTCGGGGTTGGTCCACTCGAGGTCGGGCTGGGAGGAGTCGAACATGTGCAGGTACCACTGCGTGTCGGTTGCTCCGAGGCAGGCGGCGTCGGGGTGCTTGTCGACGCGCGTCCAGGCGGGCCCGCCGAAGACGGAGCCCCAGTTGTTCGGCGGCTCCTCGCCGTTCGCCTTGCCGTCGCGGAACATGTAGCGGGCACGCTCGGGGCTGCCGGGGCCTGCGGCGAGCGCAGCCTGGAACCACACGTGCTGGTCCGAGGTGTGGTTGGGGACGAGGTCGATGACGACGCGGAGGCCGAGCGCATGGGCGCGCTCGAGGAGCGCGTCGAAGTCTGCGAGGGTCCCGAAGAGCGGGTCCACGTCGCGGTAGTCGGCGACGTCGTACCCGCCGTCGGCCTGTGGTGACCGGTAGAAGGGCGAGAGCCACAGCGCGTCGACGCCGAGCTCGGCAAGATGGTCGAGGCGCGAGGTGATGCCCGCGAGGTCGCCCATGCCGTCGCCGTCGGCGTCCGCGAAGGAGCGCGGGTACACCTGGTAGATCACGGCGTCGCGCCACCACTCGGCGGGCGCGGGGTGGATCGTGGTCGCGGTGACGGCGGTGTTCGTCACGGGGGCCTCGTTTCGTCGTCGTGGTGAGCGCCGCAAGGGCTATCGAATCGATTTGATAAACAGTACGCGCAAGGCCCCGGAGGAAGCCACCGGGGCCTTGCGCGTGAGCGTCAGTCGGCGGTCGGAGCCACGCCGGTGGACTCGCGCACGACGAGCTCCGGGTGGAAGAGGATCTCCGAACGGGGGATCGGGTCACCCGCGATCTGCGACATGAGGGACGTCACGGCGGCGGTCCCCATCGCAGTGACGGGCTGACGGATCGTTGTGAGCGGCGGGTCCGTGAACGCGATCAGCGGCGAGTCGTCGTACCCGACGATCGAGACGTCGCGAGGGATCTTGAGCCCGCGGCTCCGCGCGGCCCTGGTCGCACCCAGAGCCATGAGGTCCGAACCGCAGATGATCCCCGTGTGACCGCTGTCGATGAGTTCGCCCGCAGCGGCCTGGCCGCCCTCGACCGAGAACAGTGACGTCGCGACGTGCCGCGCGACGTCGTGCTCGCCTAGGTGGCGGGCGATCGACGTGGTGAACCCCTCGACCTTGCGGCGCACGGTGACGTAGCGGTCCTGGCCGATCGCGAGGCCGATCTTGCGGTGCCCGAGCGACACGAGGTGGCGGACCGACAGCTCCATCGAGTTGTAGTCGTCATTCGAGATGAACGGTGCGTCGATCCCCTCGGCCCAGCCGTTGATCATCACGAGGTGCACCCCGCGGTCACGCAAGCCGTGGTACCGCTCGTGCGACGCGGTGACGTCGGCATGGAGCCCAGAGACGAAGATGATGCCGGCGACCCCGTGGTCGAGCAGCATCTCGATGTACTCGTCCTCGGTCGTGCCGCCGGGAGACTGGGTGCACAGCAGGGGCGTGTACCCGTGCTCGGAGAGGCGCGACTCGATGACCTGGGCGAATGCCGGGAATACCGGGTTCGTGAGCTCAGGCACGACGAGGCCGATGAGGCCTGCGGAGTGGCTGTTGAGCTTCTCCGGTCGCTCGTAGCCGAGCAGGTCGAGGGCAGCGAGGACCGCCTGACGCGTCTCGCCGGACACGCCCGCCTTGCCGTTCAGCACCCGGGACACGGTCGCGGTGCTGACGCCAGCCTGCACGGCGAGATCGGATAGACGGGTGCGCACGGGTTGCAATGTACGGGACAACAGGCCTCCTTGCCATGATCCGACGTCCGCGACAGAAACGTGTCGTCGTTGACGCGCGAGCGTTCGCGCCGCCTGTTGAGCCGTTTGTCCCACCCGGGCGACGCTCGAGTCTAGACCCTCTGCAATGTTGCGTGAAAGTTACCGTAACGGCTTGCATCCGGTCGTCGT
>RRZU010031795.1_pt1 | contig 12490 bp, 15 predicted proteins | sample 2165561 | NCBI WGS metagenome assembly RRZU01 (sample SAMN10456909, study PRJNA506462) | wastewater metagenome | isolation source: wastewater sludge | place: USA: Moscow, Idaho | reverse complement strand
CCCATCTTGAAGTTGTAGAAGTGCTGGTTACGCATTCTGTATAGTGCATTGTACTTTCTGAGTGAGTACACCAGCCACATATTTGACTTGTCTATTGTTGGGTCGATGCCCTCGAATGCAGGTACTATGTCATTGTTGTGAAGTTGTGACTGTACTGTTAGAGGAGGGTTTGAGTGATTCTGCCTTAATGCAATATAGTCTGCTGTTAGGAGGGTTACTTCACCTGTCTCCTTATTTGTTTGAATCTCACATGGTACTTGGTTGTATCGCCTGTCACCGAATGTCTTCTGCACTATGTCGTATGTGATGTATTTGTGCAACTTGTCACGCTTATCGAAATACTTGACGTACATATCACTGTCCATGAACTCTACTGACATTCCTGTTGGTATTGAATTCAATACAAGCTTTGGTCTCTTAGCAGTTATGAATTCTTGACGTAGACTCTGTGTATAAGCTGCTACTCCAAGAGGAGAGCCCTCGCCAAAAAATGGTCCCATTAAATCCACCTCCTTAATTGTATCTTAACTAATTTGTAAATAAGGTACAGTTCTCTTGCTGACATACTTGTGTATATTCCACTGTCTAATTCTACATCGTCCTTAATGTGTCCGTTAGGGAAGAGTATATCCAGCAGTGTTGTGTCACCCTCCAGTACCGCCTTATACTCTATAAGTTTGCTTAGGAGGAGTTCTAACTGTACCGTTATGTACATTGTATTATCAAAGAGTGTGTTCACTTCTTTTTGGTTGACAGTAACACAGTCGGTATCGAACACTATCGTATCTTTCTTTGTAGTGTAATTGATTGCCGATATTCTGTTAGGAAGAGCCACCTCTAACACTGCACGTATTTCCGGTGCGTAGTCCATGTAATACTTACCCTCTGGAAAGTTGTCGAAGTCCTCTTCACTAACTATTGGTATATCCTTTGACAGATACATTTCATTGTCTTGTTGTGTATAGTAGTTCTGTACTGGTCGTGAGCCTATTTCAGACAGATGTAATTTCTTTACATTCACTTCTATTGCAGACCTGGTAATACCGTAGTCTGCAAATAGAACCTGTTTGTTGTGGAGACATAGTATCATTAAATCTCCTCCTTTAATATCGATTCACTCAAGAGGTGTAATATCTTTGTGATTGCTGTGAATTTGGATTGTTGATTTAGTTGAACATTAACTAATTCGAATGGCACGTACCTTTGTATCGTTAGGGAGGCACCTATTGTTTTCAATTCTTTCTGGTAGGCACTCCTTAGTAAATGTGGATGTGCTGCTTTGCCTGCATCCCACATATCTGTTGTTATCGCTTTTGCTATACCTGCTAGGAAGGCTTGTACTATTTTGAAGTTGTCCTCGCTCTTGCTTGCTGTTAGGAGGAGTACGTCCAGATACGTGTCTGGTATGTTCAGACCGTGTGAGCTCAATGTAGATAGCTGCTCCTCTGTCACTGGCTCTACGACTTCTGATGTCTGTGGTTGGCTATCAGAACGACGTATAGACTTCAATCTGTAGTTGTCATATTCGTAAGAGTAGTTCACTGCTATATCGTAGTATTGTCCAAGTATCAGATTGGCATTGTTTGCATCGAATGTCACTACGCGTTTTAGAACATCTTCATCATCTTCAAAGAATAGGGAGGTAACTGTTGTGTCATTGTTAACCTGTTTTGTGTATATGTCTACAAGCTTGAGAGTAGCATCTTGTGTTAGTGTTATTTTAGTCAGCTTCATTTAGTGTCCCCTTTCGAACTTGGAATAATTTGTTATCTAAGATAATTGTTGAAACTTGTATTGCTTCAAGCAACAATATGATTAGCACATACGGTATTGCTGGTCTGAATATTCTACGGAACATAAAGTAATACGTTAGGGGAAGTCCATGTAATACTCCTTTGTACACCAGTAATGTAGATATCGGCGTGTACTCTAGCCCACCCTTGAATTTAGTTTTGAAGATTAGGGAAAGGACTACATGTAATATCGGGAATATGAACAGCACCCTAACTGTTGTTTCTTCTGTAACTGCATATGGCAATGTGTATTGAGCCACTGCCTGCAATATTGTAGTAGCTGTGTATATCGTTTCTAACATTGTGAATTTATTAATTTTCATTAGTACCAGTCATCCTCCTCTCCAACATAGTCTAGTCCAAATTCTTCTATCACCTTCTCATCTGTTAGGGAGGCAGTGTCATCTATCGAGTCAATAGATGTTTGTAGATTGGACACTAACGAAGCTACAGTCCTAGTAACTTCTGGGCGTACGTCTGTACGAAACATGTCCCTTGATATCGCTGTAACAACTACGGCTATCAAAATGTATAAGTAAATATCCATCGTTCACCTCATTCAATTATAATACTTTCCTCTGACTACAATACTTTATAGTTAGAGGGGAGTATTATACTCCCGGAATCTTACCAGCCTCCGCCTCCATTGCCGAAGCCTCCTCCATTATTGCGGTTGTTGAATCCACCGCCTCCATTACCTCTTTGATTATTGTTGCCGCCACCGTTGTTACCTCTTTGATTATTGTTGCCGCCACCGTTGTTACCTCTACCTTTTGTAATGTACATGATGAACCAGCCAACTCCAACCACCATTAGGGCTACTTGCCACCCTGTCATGTTGTACATGAAATCGAACATAATACCTCCTATCTTATAACTAAAGTGTTTGTTGAATTTACACTAAGTCCTTGCAGTGGTTTGTATTTGTCGCCATCTGCACTTAGTACTTTTGTTACCTTATTGTTTAACTCTACGTAGACATCTCCGTCTTTGCTAGGGGAGACCAGTCTACTGCTCACTGGTTGCATGTCTTCGTCCAGTACAGTCAATGGTGTGTCTACAAATATTACTTGGCTGTTGAGCGTTGTTGTTGCTGTAAGCCCCTCAAGTGAAATGTCAACCTTAACTGGTTTCTTTGTGTTTAGTTTGATTGTCTCACTATCTATGAATGTGTACTCGTTAGGGGAGGCACTTACTTGGCACTCGTAACCATTTAGCTTGTTGCCACTATCATCTGTAACTGTCAATTTGTACAAAGAAGTTCCGTATTGTTCCGTAGCTATATTTAGCTGCCCCTCTACCCCACCAGCATTGTAACTGTTAGGGAGGACTACTGTTGACATTACCATCGCAGCTAACATAGTGTTACGCAAACATGAATGAAATGAGAACTTCCTCTTCTGTGATATCATGTATTTCACCTCCTCTCATTACCTTACATGTGATGCCTGAAACCTCTACTAATCGTAGAAGCAGCACTATGAAATCGAAGTTAACTCGTACACTCTTATCACTGGTTATGTAGTTGCCAGGTAATTCTGGATTCTCTATCGCCAATGAATAGGAGAAGAAGTCATCGTCTGTTGCATAGTAGTGGCACACACTTGCAAGTGTCTTTATCAAAACTGCTGAGTTTATCCCACTGATGAGTATGCAGTTTTCTGGTGGAGTTATTGTTGGGAATATCTTTGCTGAATCTTCTATTGTAACTTCTTCGTATTCTGCAAATGAGTCTAAGTCAACGACATCGGGTTGCATATGCTTTGGTTGTTGCTTCTCTGCTTCCTCGTATTCGTTTAACATTCCCATGATTGACGCCATCAAATCATCAGTGGTTATGTTAGGAGGGGTGACAACATCGTCATCACCCAAGCTAACTTCTAACTCGTTATCCTCTAACAAGTTCGTATCTGATAAGAACTCCATCGTTATTGAACCCTTTCTCTGCTTTCACAGTACCCATTGACAGATACTGAATGTACTGTATTTCTATGTCTGACAGATGTCTACCACCGTTACCGTAAACAGAAACTCTCTCTTCTTGTGTTAGGTAAGTCGCTACATCTTTCACCACATCCATGCTGAATGTTGAATTGTTGATTAGGTAGTACTTACCGTTGTACTCTTCGATGTTGAATCCTGAGAGTAGCTTTATGTCGTTAGAGGGGATACCGTCCAGCTGCTTTGATTTTTGTCTGTTGTGGTACAGCTCATCACACTCTTGTTGTGTAACAGAGAATAGCTTTGCTTGTGGCCTCATGATGTTCATGATTGGGTTAGAGAATGTGTGACCTACTTGTAGTCCAACTACATATGGTTCTGTTGGTGGTGTGTTTGGTTTTTGCATTGGTATGTTTATTTCTGCTGTGTTAGCTGGTGCCTCTTCTACTTGTGTGTCTTGTGACTTGTCTATCATTTCCTCTGTTGCTTGTGATGTTAGTATTCCTGTTGCCTTAGCCATTTTTAAAATCTCCTTTGTTGTTTGTTATTGTTTGATTAGTATTTTTATAGTTTGCGTTAAAGCTGAAATATTTAGCACGAAAAGAATCAGTATTATCTTTGCAAATAATCTGTTAATGTTGTAGATATTATCTTTGATTAGTTTCTCGTAATCGCCGCCAGTTACCCTGTTAATCTCGTGCATATGGTGCACCTTGTAAGTTACGATAGGGAGGATGCCGGCAAATGTTGTGAACTTTATCGACCTTACTTTTCTTGTCTTGTTCTTGTAAAACCTTATCTTAGATTTACCCTTTGTATCCCTGTACACTCCTGTTGTTGTCATACCATCTAAATACAGGTGTGACATAAATCCGAAGAAGCATGCTAACAGTACTGTTGAGATTGCATACATAAGTAGCATCTTTGTTTTGTAGAATAGTACAATCGTTAGGAGGGCTGGTAATCCACACGTATAGACATATGTCATTATCGCATGGATTGGTGCACCTCTATGTGTTACTCCGAGTTTCTTTGCGAGTCCAAAGAATATAAATCCTATATCATTACGGACTGGTGTATTCTCTATGTTTGCGTCTGTGTCTGCCAGCAAACATGTTAACTCACAAATCCACCTAACTGTAGGATATGTTAGGAGGAGCAAGCCAAGCTGTTGTATCTGTGGTAATTGTTTTAGCATTACCATTGATGCTGTCATTGTAATAAGGGTGGCTGTTTGCCCACCCATTTTGTGCGTAGGACCTTTCATTAGAATGCACCGTTAGCTTCCGCTTTCTTTGTACGAACGGCAACATTCTTCAGTCCTCTCAATCTCATAGACTCCAGTAGTAGGCTTACGTGTCCTGCTAGGGAGAGTCCTGGTAGTAGGAAAGAGAAGCATGAAAGATACAGATAGATGTTTGAAAATGTTTGTATAAACCCACTGGCTGAACTTTCTGGTGCAGAGTATGCCTCGGTCAGTATCTCGTGTGACTGATAGAGAATACTTGCATGTAGTTTCGCATACAATAATCTCCATGCTACCATGATAACTCCTGCAACTATTTGTACTGCTGTGAAATACTTCTCTACGTTGTCGAATGTTAGGAGGGATAATATCGGGCTACTTGTTCCTACTACGAATACGAGTGCCGCCACTACTGGTAATACTAGATACGCTATACGCTCTTTCTTACTGTCAGTCAGTATTATTCCTTGTACATACGGTATGAATGCAATGATTGGCCACACCTCTCCACCGATGTAATAGTTGATGTTAGAGAGGTATATCCCGCACATCAATACACGCACCATCAGTACCCAAAAGATTATCGCAACTAATGCATTATCGAACACTTCCTTTGGTACCACTATTGACATTACAGTAACACCTACTACCAATAATATAAGTAGTAACAGTGTCACTACTGGTATTTTGAATTTACTTCGTCTTGCCATTTTCCATACGCTCCTTTATCTTGTCAGTTAGAGGAGGTAGGAAATCGTAAGTTGGTAGGTTCACAATGTCTTCTATTAAACTCTTGTAGACTTCAACAACCTCCTTTCCTTTACCTTTGTTTATTGCTGCACGCATATTCATTAGGGAGGCTCTGTAGAACTCTGCCCTTACTTCATCGTACTCATTAACTACAGCATCCTCAATAGCCTCACCAAAACTTGGTATAGCTTTCGCAAGATGCATGTGTCCTGCAACGTGTATCGTATTGAACAGTATAATGCACAATCTTAGTTCTTCTGGGAATTCGTGTGAGTCTACTATTCGTGTAAACTCCGGGTGATTGCCTAAGAACTCATTCAGCTTAGCCTTATCCCGCATAACGATGTAGTTAGGAGGAACCTTTGTCTGGAACCAGAATAGTGGCAGCTGCAATGTTGTTGCTGCGTTGTAGACTGCACTATTCGAAATTGGTATAGACATTGTGTGCTGATTGAATTCTTTGTGTGGGACAAGTAGAAACATATCGAAGAACTCTTTGAATGTTTCTGCAGATGGCATCATTTCTCCAGCTTCGAGATTAAGATACTTAGGTCGCACACCCTTACGCATGGCACCTTTACCTGTCTTTGATATCGTATCAACAATAAAGTATCCCAGTTTTGTTGGGTCGATGTTGAACTTCTTAGACATGTCAACCTTGGACGCACGAGTACGCAGTTGTTGTTTGCCACCCTCGAGAAGCTTGTCAACATACGATTGCTGTTCCTCTGTTAGGGAGGACTTGTCTATGTCGATTATCGTCTCATCAGCATCAAGCTCATCTGTTATCGGAGCTGTGTAAATATCCTTGAACACTGCTTCTTGTTCTGGTTGCTTAGTTGGCTGTGTTGGTTGTTTTGGTTGTGAGAATAATAATTCTTTGTAACACTCGTCAACAGCAGCTGCAAGTAACTTAGCCTTTATCTCTGTTCTCGTTAGGGAGGGGTCTGTCTTCGTGTACATTAACAGGTCAGACTCTGATAGGTCGGACACTATTGCGAAGCCTGCTTTTGTTACCTCGTCTAAACTTGCTTTTGGTGCACCTCTCCTTTTTAACTCATCAAGTATCTGTATATTTGTTATTCTATATTTTGCCGACCAGCTCGATGCTTTGTCTTTAGCAATATAGAACAATGTGTTATTCATTCAGACTACCCTCTTTCATTTTTGACACAACATATTTGTATGGCTCTTCTGTGGCTAGACTGTCTGTAATGATTGCCACTCTCTCAAGTAATTGGTTAGCAATTGTCTGTAGGTCTTCTACAGGCATTACACTCGTTAGAGTGGATAGTGTGTTTAGCACTATTGTGTTAAGCTCATTGTACACATCATCAGCCTCATCTTGTGTTGCAACGTATGCAGATGGGGTTGGTGGTGTAGGTGGGGTAGGAGGAGTAGGTGGTTGCTCTTGTGCACGAAGTATATCGTCCACTTTGTTGTTGATGATTTCGAACAATGCAGATATGTCCTGTGTATCGCCACGCTTGTCTTGTGCCTCTTTGATGTAGCCAACAGTTTCTGATATGTTGTTGACTGCATTGCAAACATCTGACAGCGTCTCTTCAATTAGTGACATGTCATAGTTAGGGGAGGCTTGTGTTGTTTCTTCTATAATCTCTGCATCATGTATTTCTTTTTGTGGTGGTGTTTGTGGTGCAGTTTGATCTTCTTCACCATTGTAGAGTTCCATTAGACTTCTACCTTTCAGTATCTTAGCGTACCAATATGCAACTGCAACTGCTTCTGTATCCTCTGCATTGATTAGCTTGTCTTTGAGTGCTGCTAACGCATTGTCAGATTCTGATTGCATCTGTGCCTTTAACTCTTTGACTGTAATTGGAGATGCTATATACGCACCTATTGTTTTTGATTCCCTGAGTTCTTCTATCTGTTGCTGTAACAATTCGACATCATCTGGTTCGAGCAGGCTCATATCGTCGATTGGGTCAACTAATAGTTGGTAAGCCCCCGAATCAATTTGTGCTAAATATTCTTCTTGTGTTAGAAATAATGTCTTCATCCTTTAATCTCCTTTTCTATTTTAGACATCTCGTTTACATGTCTGAATGCATTAGTTTTGTAAATATCTGTCTCCATCTTCAGAACACCTACAGCATGCTTGATATCTGTAGCCGCAGCAACAGCACCTTTCGTTAGGGAGGTGGTCTCAGTTATGTTTGCTGTGATTGTGTTTAGCTGTGATGCTAGCTCTGTAAGTGTATCGCAAAGTATACTACTGTCTTCAACAACTCTTGACTTGCTCTCTATCTGAAGTTGTAGATTTCTCATTCGTGCAGCTATACCCTTTATTGCATACTCAGACTTTGTAACATTCTCCTTGCTTGTTGCGTCCATTCTTGCTAGGAGGATTTCTGTCTCTGTCACAAGATTGATTAGGGAGGTATGTGGGTCTATAGCCAGTGCTTCTGTTAGGAGGGATAGTTTCTCGTCAAGTGTTTGTTGCATCTCCATCATCTTCCTACTTGTTACCTCTACTTGTGTACGTAGCGTATTTGCCCTACGTATGATTGGGTCGAGTTCTGTCTCAAGCTTTGCTGTTGTCTCACCTATTCGTCTGGCTATATTCTGTTCTATTTCCTCTTGAGCCTTCTTTATCGAATCGTCTATGGATGCTATTTGTTGCTTAACTGTCTCGAGTTGTTTAGCACTCTCAAGTCTTGCCCTATCGTCCACACTAAGCCCGAACTCTTTGATACGTTTTAGTTCGCTACCCTTTGTTTCCAGAACAGCTAAGATTGCTTCTGCCCCTTGTGGAAGAGAGCTCTTACTGTAATCTGCAAGTTGCTCAAGTTCCATTAGGAGGGTGTAGATATCATAGTCCTTAGGGGAACCAATGATGTTGTTCTTGAAATACTCGATAGCTAAGTTGTCAAACCACCCTAAGTGTGCAAGCGTGTGTTCTATACTTTTCTTTGATTGTCTCGCAGCCCTTAGCCTTTTTGTTCTTTCTGAACTATCGACATGTTGACTGTTCATGTAATCGCTATCAGGCAGTGGTCCCTTTCTTACTATGTCAGTTAGGGAGGAGAATACCTTTAGCGTTTTGTTTATCAGGTCTACTCTCTCGTTATCCGTATCAAGTGCATCAAGCAATTTCATTAGTCCTATCGAGATTAAGAATGTCTCATCCGACATATCTCTTCTTGATAGATAGAGTATTCGTATATCATAAAGTGTCATGCTAGAAAGCATTTATATCTTCCTCCTCTCTTGGTATATATCCACCTGTCCAAGAGTACATTAGTATCTCTGTAAACACGGCTTCAGTAGATTTCATTTTTGTAATTTTGTGTATCAGCATGTCCAACGATGGCAACGAGATTAGATTGAGTTTATTGTGGTACCTGTCGAATATCTTCTTATCAACATTGAGCTTTGCGAACAGCTTTGGATTTGCTTGTATCTCTGATTGGTTAACCTTTAGCTGTCTTAGTTGCCTCAGTTGCGATAGGAGGATTGCCATGAGATATGCTGGGTGCTCTCTCCTTAGAATACGCAACAGTCTTCTTTGCTTAACAATTGATGTGTCTATACCTAAGAATACTCCTAAGAATGTAGAGTAGTCTGCACGTGCCTCTGGTGATATAACCCTGTCTATCGGCTTGTTTCTTTGTAGCTCAAATAGATACGGTATGCAGTTAGAGAGGTTTCCCTTTAGTCGCTTGTGTAGTTCTACTGTAGATTCTGTTACACCAAATCCAGAGTCGCTAACAAATCTATTGAATGTATCAATGTCAATGTAGTTGCAGTTGATTGTCTTGTGTGGTATTTCAAAGTCTGCCAATTTGTTACGCACTTGTATACTATCTCCCATTGATGCTGTTATGAGGAGAGTGTTCTGGTCGTGTCCTTGTTGTATGCCACGAATAAGTTTACCTAATGCTCTCGGTTCTGCACTCGTAAGATTGTAGGAGTACACGACAGAAGTAACGAGCAATGGTTGGTAGCTCATCTCTTCTAATGCGTCGAGGTTAGGGAGGGTTACGTAATCGTAGTAAATATCCGCATCCTCATCTTCTGGTAATATGTGGTGTGGTTGTAAGAAATTATTTGTTAACACTATCAGGTTCATAATACACTCCAAGTCTGTTTATCATTTCTTTCATTCTATCTGAACCATTCTTGTATACTTCGTAGATGTCAACACTGTACTCTGTACCATTGAGTGCTTCTTCGATTATCTCATCAAGGTCAATTGTAACTTCATCTTCATCGGTGCTGTTCAGTATTTGTGTTCTACCGAATACTGCTTCGAAGAATGTGTGGTTAATTGGTGCCTCTACTTGTGTGATGTATTCTTTGAAATACCAGCGAGGTCCGAATGCTTCCTTGTTGTCTTTGTTAGGAGGAGGTATTACTTCTGTTACGTCCACCTTAACAAGCTTCTGCATACCTCTAACAAACACGTCACTATCATTCAATATCACATTAAGCATTGCCCATTTGATTCCCCACCCACTACTTATAGCATTAGTTGCACGTAGCAGTATGTCGTATATCTCTGGGTGCTCCTTGAATGGCTCTTCCGATTCTTTTATTTTACTCATGGTATTGGCTAAGACTCTTGAAGATAACATGATTGCTTTGTTGCAAATAGCTTCCTTGTCCAGCCCGTTCTTCTTATCTGTTAGGAGGGCTCTTAACTGTGCCGCTGCTATCCTGTTGATGAATATGTTACTGTTGTAGTAAGCTATTGATTTCTTGAATGGGTCATTTGTCATTGGCTCGGAATCAGACCTGCCCTCTTTTGTCAGTATTCCCTTTACAAGATTTTCAGCTGTTCTAAAGTTATCATAGAATACTGGTAGGTACTCGTCAGCAAATACCATCGCTACTTTTAGCAGATAAGGTTCAATGATTTCATCAATATTTGGTATATGATAATACAATACCGACTTGTTGTATTTAGCATCTTCCTTTCTGAAGAATATTGTCTCACTAAGAAATGCGTCTGCTTGCTCTGCTATCGTTAGGGAGGGCTGTACTGGTTTGTAGTCATCAATAAGTTTCCTAAGTTTCTTTGTAGAAATCCTGTCAAGTGTGTAAGGTGCTTCTAAGAATATTTGTCGCTTGTTTAACTTTCTGCCACAAACTGAACATATCATTTTCTGGAAGTCCTCAACATTTGTATACGATATACCTTGACAACTATCTATCTTGTCGATGATGTTAGAGAGGGTCTCTACTGTGTAGCCTGCACCATTAATGTGCGACCTGAAGAAGTGACTGTTGTATACTGCACCTCGCATAACATCACGCATTGTCTCAACTGTCATGCCTTTTAGCTTAGCAACATGTTGTATGAAACTCGGTTTCGCTACTTTCCCATAATCGAGCAACCTAATCTTGTTGATACTATTCTCAAGCTTCACGATATAGTTTTCTATTTCCTTTGCAAATGTTTCTGATATTGTACCTTTGATAAACTTTGTCTGCTCTGTAACATACGGTAATGTTAGGGAGTATGTCGGAATATCGTACACTGTTGCAAGTGTATGTGTTGTACCTCCAGAGCTACTTGTTATGGGAGTGTACTCCGTTATCTCTTTCTGTATTGCACGCATACTCTCTACATCGAATGTGATGTAATTGTCGCAGCCTGTACAATAGAACTTACCGAACAATGCTCTGTCTTTTAGAACTTCACCTAATGAGTTTGTTGTTATCTGTTCGCCGCAATTACATGTAAGTGTGTATGTAAGCTTTGACTTACTTGTGTCTATTGGGTCTATTTGTTCATCAACAAATACATTGGTAATGTAGCCCCCAATTGTACCTGTGATATAGTCTGCATATCTTGCTCTTAGTACAGAATGCAGTTCACTAAGTTCTTCGTTAGGGAGGGATAGATTCGTTTCTTTCAATTGCATAGCCTGCTGAATGTACAGTCTAACATTCTCAAGTGTACGTTTAGCAAGTTGTTGTTGTGCTATAGTTATGTCTGGTCTTGAGGGGTCCACTAATGGTGGTCCACTGTACGCTGCATGCATACCGATTATGAATATTAATTCTTTATCTGTCTTGTTGAATAGGTTCTCGCCACTCTCTATCAGATTGGTAACTATATCTTTCAATACCGACACCTTGCTTGATGAGTTGGCTGCAACCTTTTGATTACGATACTGTTGTGTTAGGAGGGTCTCCTCATACACCCTATATTTCTCAAATGTTGCGTCATTATTTTTCTTCCATGCCTCTGCTATCGCCTGCACATCTTTTTCATCTTGTGCTAACGACACTTCCAATTCCTCGTCATCACCATAGAAAAGTGATGCATCTTGGAACTGGTCTACGTTGATTAGATTATCGAACTTCAACAACAAGTCGTCTGGTCCAAGTTCTACCTCGAAGTCGTCATTGGTTAGGGGGAGTAGATTTATCTCCTCGTCACTACCAAGGTCTATCTCTAAATCAAGTTCGTCCAACTCGTCAGTAAACATGTGTGACGGTGTTTTATGTTCCAGCATACTTACTTACCTCCCTCTCTACTATCTTTATAAATTCTTCTGATGTTTTCAGGTTACCGAACTCTTGTCCCTTTCGATACTTCTCGGTATTCGAATTGGCATTATCGTTGATGATGTAGTCTACCTCTGAGTACCTTGTTGTACTTGCAACAGACACTTTACCATTACCTATGATGTTGCATAGTTGGATGAAGTCGTACTTTGTTTGATAAACTTTATCTTGGAACTTTATTGGTCTTATGTTACCTGTTATGATTATATCGTATTCT
>RRZU011110585.1_pt1 | contig 12491 bp, 8 predicted proteins | sample 2165561 | NCBI WGS metagenome assembly RRZU01 (sample SAMN10456909, study PRJNA506462) | wastewater metagenome | isolation source: wastewater sludge | place: USA: Moscow, Idaho | reverse complement strand
TTGTAGAACAAAGATCAGTTGTAGGTAACTCCCGATCCACTGTAGGAACCTATATGGATATAGATCCCTTGATTAGACTTTTATTTTCCAGAATAGGCAACCCACAAATAGCCAGTGCTACAGACTTCACTAGGCAAAGTTCCTTTGGAATGTGTCCTAGATGTGATGGCTTTGGACAAATTGTTGAGCCAGATATAGATAAATTAGTAGATTTTGATAAATCTCTTAGGGAATATGCAGTTCAATTTAAACCCCTATCTCCTTCAGGCTGGCAAGGTCAATGGATGATGACCTGTGGTCTCTTTGATCCAGATAAGCCTATAAAAGATTATTCAGAAGAAAAACAAAATTTATTTTTATATGGTCCTCCAGGTGGTGGAACAGTATATGCTCCATTCCATACAAAGGATGGGCCACAAAATGCTCAATGGGACGGTCTATTACCTAGATTTGTTAGACTATATATAAATCGTGATATAACAAAATTAAAACAAGTTTCTCAAGAAGATGTTTTAGCTGTATCAAGACATTCTCTATGTCCTACATGTAAAGGCTCAGGCCTAAATCCAAAAGTCTTAGAATCTAAAATTGGGACTTATAATATATTAGATTATGGTGAACTAGAAGTAATAGAATTGATAGAAGAACTAGTTGAAATAAAAGATCCCTTAGGAGAATCTATAAGCAGACAGATCATGGCAAGTATAAATCAATTGATCCAGATGGGCTTAGGATACTTAAGTTTATCTAGAAAGATGTCTACTCTTTCAGGAGGAGAAGCTCAAAGAGTTAAGATTGCTAAACACTTAGGCAGTAGTTTAAACAATATGACCTATATCTTTGATGAACCAAGTGCAGGCCTCCATCCAGAAGAAGTAAATAAATTAATAGAAATGTTGAAAAATATAAAAAACCATCATAATACTGTAATAGTCATAGAACATGATTTAGATGTTATAAAAGCATCTGATGAAATAATAGAGATGGGTCCAGGTCCAGGAATACATGGAGGACAAGTTATTTTCCAAGGACAAGCTCAAGATATGAAAGACTCACTAGCCTTAACTGATCTGGACCACAAGATTGAAATAAATAAAAAGCCAAGGGAAATAAAGGAATATTTTAAAATAAGACAAGCCAATAATAATAATTTAAAAGATATAGATATAGATATTCCAAAAAATGTTTTAGTTTCTATATGTGGAGTATCAGGATCTGGATAGAGTTACCTTATGCTACCGGCCTTTCTAGAAAAGTATCCACAAACAATAAGTGTAGGGCAAGATAGAATAGGAATTTCTAGTAGATCAACCCTCGCAACATATATGGGTATAATGGACGATATTCGTTCCGTTTTTGCAAAAGAAACAGGACAATCTCCAGGTTTGTTTAGTTTTAATTCTACTGGTGCATGTCCTTATTGCAAGGGAAAGGGAGTTACTAAACCAGATGTAGCCTTTGCAGATCCAGTGACTATTACCTGTGAAGCTTGTCAAGGAACAAGATACTCTGATAAGGCTAGATCCTATAGTTACAAGGGGAAAAATATAGTAGAGATTTTAAATCTAACCATAAATCAAGCAGTAGAACATTTTACAAGACCAAAGATTCTAAAAAGAGTAGATACTCTTAAAGATGTGGGACTAGGTTATCTTACCCTGGGACAAACCACAAGTTCCTTAAGTGGAGGAGAAATTCAGCGATTAAAATTAGCCAGTCATCTTAAGAAAGAGGGACAAATATATCTCTTAGATGAACCTTCTCTAGGATTACATTTAAGAGACAATGATAAGCTATTAGATCTATTTGAGGAATTTGTAAAAAGAGGAAACTCTGTCTTAATAATTGAACATAATCTAGATTTTATAGGTGCAAGCGATTGGATAATGGAATTAGGACAAGAGGGAGGAAAAAAGGGAGGACATATAATATTTGAAGGAAGGCCTGAAGAAATGCTAGCTGCTGAAACTATAACAGCTAAATGGTTAAAAAGATCAATGGCAGTAAAATAGATAGAGATAATATAAATTATGGTGTTAATTAAGTATTTTATTAGATTAGGGGTATATGTAAATAGTAATGAAGAAACACTTTAAGAATATGGATTTAATATTAAAATAATTTTATAGATTTAAAAATCTTATAAATATAGGAGGAATGTTTTGTGAAACTTGGTTTTATAGTTAATCCAATTGCAGGTATGGGTGGTAAAGTTGGTTTAAAAGGTACAGACGGTGCAGAGATTTTAAAAGAAGCCCGTAGCTTGGGTGCTAAGCCGGAATCTCCAAATAAAGCAAAAAAAGCTTTAGAGAGCCTATTGCCAATTAAAGATAAATTAGAAATATTCACTTATCCAGGAAGCATGGGTGAGGAAGAAGCTATAGAGTTAGGATTTGAACCAATAGTTATAGGTCAAATAAAAAATGAGTTAGATCCACAAAATACTGAAGATGCAGCAAAAATGATGCTTGAAAAAGGAGTAGATTTGATCCTATTTGCTGGTGGAGATGGTACTGCACGAAATATTTTTAATGCAGTTGGTAGTAGTGTGCCAGTTATAGGTATACCAGCAGGAGTTAAAATTCATTCTGGTGTTTATGCAAGCTATCCTAAAGCTGCTGGAGATGTAGCCCTTCACTATTTACAATCCCATGATAGAAAGACTAAAGAAGCAGAAGTTATGGATATAGACGAAGAGGCATTTAGACAGGGTATAATTACAGCAAAACTCTATGGTTATGTTGAAATTCCACTAGAAGAAGAATTGATACAGACTACTAAATCTGGAGGCTTTGGATCTGAGGAAGATGCACTGGAAGGAATTGCAAATACTATTATCGAAGAAATGGAAGCAGATATATTCTATATTATAGGTTCAGGTACATCTATAAGACCTATTATGGAAAAATTAAAGCTTCCTAATACACTTTTAGGCATAGATATTATAAAAAACAATAAATTGGTGGCCAGTGATGTAAATGAAAAACAAATCCTAGATATAATTGGAGATGAACCAGCTAAAATAATAGTTACTGTTATAGGTGGACAAGGCTATATATTTGGTAGAGGAAACCAGCAGATAAGTGCAGAAGTTATTAAAAAAGTTGGTAAAGACAATATAAGAGTAGTAGCAACTAAAAAGAAACTGCTTTCCCTAGATAGAAGACCACTTTTAGTAGATACAGGAAACAAAGAGGTAAATAAAATGCTAGATGGCTATATAAGAGTCTTAACTAGTTATGAAACAGAAACATTTGAAAATGTAAAAGGATTGTAAGATAAATTTATAAAGAAACTTTTAGTCTAAGAATAATAAGAAACTTAGAGGTGATATAGGTGAGTGAATTTCCAGATATAGAAGAGGTGGAGGATATGCTGGAACTAATAAGTGAAGATATTCCAAAGGAGTTTTTCAACAAATTAAATAAAGGAATAGTATTATTGCCTGAAGTTAAAATTCATCCTGAGAGTGAGAGAGATGATCTTTTAATACTGGGAGAATATAGCAGGAGCTTTACAGGAAGAAATATAAAGATATATTATGGTTCCTTTAAAAGAGTTTACATGGGATTAGAAAGCGAGAAAGTTTATGAGAAATTAAAAGATACTCTTCTACATGAATTTACTCATCATCTAGAATCATTGGCGGGAGAAAGAGGGCTGGAAGTTAAAGATGCTATAAAATTAAATAAGTATAGAAGTAAAAAGGATATTTAAGATCTTAAATAAGATATAGATAGAATGCTAAAGGTATGAGGTCCAGGGATGTGATTTCATACTTTTTTGCTTAAAAAGGCTCTATTAGGGTAATAATTACTGATGAAGACATAGAAAGTTTATTAAGTAAATAAAAGATTTTAGAAAGCAGGTGTAATATGTTAAAAGAACATTTGATGAAAAGTTTAAAAATAGCTGCAGGTGTAGTAGTGGCTACTTTACTAGCCCAGGCTTTAAATATGGAATTTTATAGTTCGGTAGCTACCATTGTTATAGTTAGTATGCTTTCGCCTAAAAGACAATCTGTTAAATTAGCAGCTACTAGACTTTTAGCGGCCTTAGTTTCACTGACGCTGGCATCCTTATTGTTTACTATACTTGGTTTTTCATTAGGAGTATTTGCATTATATATTTTAATATTTACTTTCTTGATGTACAAATTTGATACTAAAATTGCTATTGTACTAAATGTAGTATTAGTAATGCATATATATTCTCTGGAAGAAATATCATTGGCTATTTTATTAAATGAATTTGGATTGATGTTTTTAGGAGTTCTAGTGGCTTTAGTATTTAACTTTTTTATATTTGATATTGAAAAAGAACTTGTTGATTATCAAAAGCAAACAGACGATTTATTTGACTCTATATTTAAAAACATGGGGCAGTGCTTAGTAAATCAATGTAAGTCAGAAGTTGTAGAAGAGGAACTAGAGGAACTGAATAAGCTCTTATCAAAGGCTAAAAATAGATCCTATAGATATATGAATAGTTTCTACTTTCAAGAAAACAATTATTATGTAGAATATTTTATAATGAGAAAGCAGCAATATTATATTGTGAAATCTATGCAAGATTTTATCAAACTAAATTTCTTAGAAAAGCTAGAAGTTAAACTATTAAAGGATTTTACTGATAGCTTTATAAACAATACAAGAGTATTAAATACTTGTGAATCTCAAATGATATTATTACAAGAAATAAAGTATCATTTTAGTCATATGGCAGAGCTACCATCGACTAAAGAGCAACTTCAAAATAGAATTGCCTTGCATCAATATCTTTATTCTCTAGAAGATTTGGTTTCTGTAAAGATGAGATTTATAAAAAATCATAAGTTGAAATAAAAGTAGAAGAACAGATAATTAAAAAACTAATATTAACTAAATTAATTTTCCTGACAATTAATCCTTTATTGTATACTAAAGAGTATATTTATGTCAATAGAAAATTTGAAGTATTCTTCCATAAGTGATATAATGGTAACAATCAGGGTTCTAACTAGGAATAATAGAATATTATGGATTTATATGTTTAGGCAAAATAAAGGAGATGGTTAAATGGATTTAGTTAATAGGGAAGTTAAGCATGAAATTTTTGGTAAAGGAAATGTCGTTAATTATGATGATTCTTATATAAAGATAAATTTCAAATCAGGGGACAAGAAATTTGTTTTTCCAGATGCCTTCAAAGATTATATTACCTTTGTTGATCAAAAAGCAAATGATCTAGTTGAAAAGAAACTAGAAATAAAAGAAGAAGAAAAAAGACAGGAAGAAATATTACTTGCAGAAGAGAGAGCTTTAGAGCAAGAAAGACTAGATATTATAGAACAAAATAAAAAAATGAGAAATCATAAAATACATCCTTCAATACAATCAGTTTTTTGGACAGATGAGGAAGAGGAAGAAAGTATATTCAATGATTGGCAAGTCTTTACAGGTGAGATCAAAAGTGGAAAAAACAAGGGACAACCAAGAAAACTTGTCAGGATGAATCAAAGAAGTGCATGTCTTATAACTAAAAGAGATGAGGATGTAGAAGAAGAAACACGACAGATAATAGGTTTGTTTATGGCAGAGGAAACTTTTAACGGTAGCGAGTGTGAAGATGGCTATATCAAAGCTCACCAGGATTATAGGATTAAACTTTCAAAAGAGGAAGCAGAAAAAATGCTTTTCTGGAATTATTATAGTGACCAAAATTTTCCTGAAAATACCACTTGGAACTCTGGAAAACAACGTTATTATGACAATATATGGACGGCACAAATATTAAGAGATATAGTTTCTTTAAAAGATGATCCTGAAGAAAAAAAGTATGCAGAGGATTTCTTTGAATATTTTTGTAAAATCAACATGATAGATAAAGAGAAACTACCAGAAGCTGATGGTGCTTTGATAAAAGACTAAAGATCTTTTAAAACAAAATATACTTATAAAAGAAAATCCTTCAAATTATATTTATTTGAAGGTTTTGTTTTTTTATGTATAGAATTAAATAAAAATATATAATCTTATAGTATAATAGAAAGTTAAGTGTTTTAAAAGAAGATAGAATTATTAGGTGGTGTTAAATATGCACAATATAAGTGAAACACAATTATTAAATAGAGTTGTTATAAGTACAACTTATTTTAATGGAATTGATTATTATAAAGAAGGAAAAGTTAAAAGTGTAAAGACTAATTCAACTTATAAGTATTTTGTGGCAAATGTATATGGCAGTCAAATTTATAATGCAGAAGCAAGATTTAACCATGATGGGTATATTGAAAGTACAAAGTGCACCTGTGAAGCCTATAAGGAATATAGTGGAGACTGTAAACATATTATAGCCCTATTAATATATATAAAGAATTATGAAATGGCCAAGGAAAAAACACAGGGAAATTTAAAAAACATTCTTAAGTATTATGAAATGGTAGAAGAGGACAAGGAGGAAGTTAATCTAGAGGTAAATTTCCAATGGACAGACTATGGGTCAAGCATTAATCTTAGAATAGGAATGGATAGATTATATGTAGTGAAAAATATAAGTGACTTTATCTCTTCTATAAACAATGATAAAGTAATAGAGTTTGGTCAACAATTTACTTATGATCCTGAACTATACTGTTTTAATAAAGAAGATTTAAAATTAATCGAATTTATTACTATATTACATGAAAACTACTACATAAATAACAGTAATAGTCATAATAAGATATTTAATAATAAAAACTTGGAATTGACTTCTAAAACATTAGAAAAGTTTTTTGATTTAATGATAAATAGAGAATTTAATATAGATATAAAAAACCAAGAGTTTAAAAACATACTAGTCTTAGAAGATAGTATTGATTTAAAATTCAAAGTGGAAGAAGAAGGTAAGGATCTATCAATAAGTCTAATAGATGAAGAAATCTTTGTTGCACTCGTAGAAAACTGTAAATATGTATTTTATAAGGATAACATATATAAGTTACCTATTCATCAATCAGAATGTTTAAGTCCCTTAATAAATGAAATAAAGGACAAGGATATAAAATCAATTAAGGTAGAAGAAGATCTAAAAGAAATTTTTGTATCTGAAATACTTTCAAATATAAAAAAACATACAGAACTTATAATAGATGATAAAGTTAAAAGCTCTATTTATAGTGAAGAACTTGAAGTTCACATTTATTTTGATAGAAAAGAAGAACTGATTCATGGTAAGGTAGAATTTAATTATGGAGAAGTGAAAATAAATCCTTTTTCCTCAAAACAAAAGCAAGATAATCATAGAGAACAAATACTATTAAGAAATATGGAAAAGGAAAGAAAAGTCTTAAATCTACTAGAAAAAGGGGACTTTAGAGTAGAAGATGGAGGATTCTATCTAGAAGATGAAGAGAAAATATTTGATTTTATAGAAAACATTATACCAAAACTTCAAGAATACTCTCATATATACTATACAGATAGATTTAAAGATATAGATTTAATAGAAAGTGATAGTTTCTCAGGATCATTTAAAATAGATAATAATTTAAATATGTTAGAATTTGATTTTGATATAGATGGAATAGATATAAATGAGCTGGGAAAGGTTTTTAAAGCTCTGAAGGAAAAGAAGAAATATTATAAACTTAAAAATGGAGCCTTTTTATCCCTAGATAACAATGAATTAAATGATGTTTTTGAAATGATGGAGTATTTAGATTTAGATTCTGAATCCTTTGAAGACGGTAAATTAGAACTTCCTAAGTATAGAACAATGTATTTAGATAAATTTCTAGATGATAGAAACTTAGATTTTATAAAGAAGAATACTAGATTTAAAAGATTGGTAATGGATATAAAGGAACCAGATGATATAGAATACCCACTACCAAAGGGCTTAAATGCTGATTTACGAGATTATCAAAAGTTTGGTTTCAAATGGATAAAAACACTTGCAAACTATGGCTTTGGAGGTATATTGGCAGATGAAATGGGACTAGGAAAAACAATACAGATGATAGCTTTCCTATTGTCTGAAAAAGAAGAAAAAGGAAAGGCCACAAATCTAATAATTGTTCCAACTTCTCTTGTATATAATTGGGAAGATGAGATAAAAAGATTTGCTCCAGGCTTGACCACTACTATAATAAGTGGTAGCAAGGCCCATAGAACGGAACTTATAAAAACTTGTTCTCAATATGATGTTGTGATTACATCTTACCCTCTTATCAGAAATGATGTGGATGATTATAAGAATATAGATTTTAGATATCTAGTACTAGATGAGGCTCAGCATATAAAAAATAGAGCTTCATTAAATGCAAAATCTGTAAAAAGAATAAAGGCTAAAAATTTCTTTGCCTTGACTGGCACTCCTATGGAGAATTCATTATCAGAATTGTGGTCAATATTTGATTTTTTAATGCCAGGATATTTATTAACTAGCAGGAAATTTACAGATAAATTTGAGAGGCCAATTGTAAGAGATAATGACAGCAAGGCTCTAAAAGAATTAAATAATCATATTAAACCCTTTATACTGAGAAGGCTTAAAAAAGAAGTTCTAAGAGAGCTTCCAGATAAGATTGAACAAAAAATATTAGTGGATATGACAGAAGAGCAAAAGAAATTATATCTAGCCTATTTACAAGCCATAAAGGGTGATCTGGGCGAGGAAATAAATGAAAAAGGATATAATAAGAGTCATATGAAAATCTTAGCAGGACTTACTAGATTGAGACAACTTAGTTGTGACCCCAGTGTATTTTTAGAAGATTATAAAGGCGGTAGTGGAAAGCTAGATTCACTAGATGAAATAGTAGATGAAGCAATCTCTGGTGGGCATAGAATCTTGATATTTTCTCAGTTTACAAGCATGTTAAGTGAAATAAAGGAAAGATTGGGAAAACAAGATATAGATATAATGTATTTAGATGGTAAAACCCCAATGAAAGATAGAGGTAATCTTGTTAAGGACTTTAACAAGGGGAAAGGAGATATATTTTTAATCTCTTTAAAGGCTGGAGGAACAGGCTTGAATTTAACATCAGCTGATATGGTAATACACTTTGACCCTTGGTGGAATCCAGCAGTTGAAGATCAGGCTACAGATAGAGCCCATAGAATAGGACAAGAAAACAAGGTTCAAGTTATAAAACTAATTACTAAGGGAACCATAGAAGAAAAAATATTTAAACTGCAAGAAAAAAAGAAAGAAATGATAGATAAAGTTATAAGAGAAGGTGAAACTCTTATATCTAAATTAAGTGAAGAGGAAATGATGTCATTATTTGACATTTAAAAAACATTGATATTCAAGTACTTGAATATCAATGTTTTTTTAAAATAATTCTATTAGATCTTTTAAATCTTCAGATAAAACTTTTGCACTAGTAAAATCATTTTCTTTTAAAGCAAAAGCTATTTTATTTTCAAGATTTTTAATTTTTTCTTCAATTTCTAAATAGTCCCTATTAAAATGACTAGCATAGATCATCTTTCTAAATTTCCTCATACTCATCTTTCTAATCTTCTTATCTTCAATTATTAAAACATAATCCATAGAATTGACTATGGAATAATAATCATGGGAAACCATTAGTATTGTTCCCTTGTAGCTGCTAAGGGCCTTTTCTAAAGCTAATTGTGAGTAGCTATCTAAATGGCAAGTAGGTTCATCTAAAAGTAGCATATTAGCATTACTTTTAGAGATTTTAGCTAATTGAAGAAGGTTTTTTTCTCCTCCAGATAGAGAACTTATCTTTTGATCCACTAGTTCTCCTTCTAAACCATAATTTAAGATAGTAGAGAGAATTTCATCGTAACTTTTAAATCCAGCATCAAAAAATTCTTGATTTATAGTCTTAGATTCATTTAACATCTCACCCTGTACCTGGGATAGATAGGCTGTAGTTACATAATCTTTTAATTCTATAGCTGGATCTTTATTTAGGAAGATATCCCTAAGCAAAGTTGTTTTTCCACTGCCATTTGGGCCTATAAGAACCACCTTGTCTCCAGCTTTTATTTCGAAATTAATATCTTCTAGTAAGGATTCATCAAATGAAAGATTGTAGTCTTTAACTTCTAAAGCCAGATCTTCTCTTATTTCAATATCATCTTTAAAACTTATATCTGGTTCATTTATATATACAAAGGGTGCCCTAACTCTACGGGCTTTTAATCTTTCTTGAATCTTAACTCTAGAATTGACATGTTGTCCAATTGATGCTTCTGAATTTTCTGCAGCTCTTTCTCTGAATCTTTGGATTAAAACTTCATTTCTTTTAATTTCTTCACTATCTTCATAGGCTAATTCTTGCAATTCTATTTTCTTTTCAAGTAGTGAAAAATTATAGTCTACATATCTGCCGTTGAACTCATTAAGCATCATATTTTCAAGATGAAGTATTTTATTGAAGCAATGACTCAATAAGTAGCGATTGTGTGTTATGACCAATAAAGTACCCTTATAGGAGTTAATTAAATTTTTAAGAGAATTAAGATTTTCAAAATCTAAGAATACATCTGCTTCATCCATAATAATTAAATGGGGAGAACCCTGCATTACTTTTATTAACTGGATAAGTTTAAATTCTCCACCACTAAGTTCAGATATATCCCTATTCTTAAGAAAAATTAAATTTGCTAGATTTAATTTTTTGTTTATATTGTTTTCAAAATCGTATCCACCTAGAGATTCAAATCTATCAGTAAGTTCTTTCTCTTTCTCTAATATAGAATCTATATCAGCGGAGTTTTCCATTTGAAGATAAAGTTCAGTTATTTCTTCTTGCAAGGCAATAGATTTTTCACCTATATATTCAAAAACTGTAATTTCTTTTATACTATCTGTTTTATAAAACTGTCTTAGATATCCAATTTTGCAAGCAGGATCTATTTCTAAACTACCATCAAACATATATTTTTCTGGATCTATAATCAGATCAATTAATGTGCTCTTTCCCACTCCACTGCTTCCTATAAATGCACAGTGTTGGCCTTCTTCTAGGGTAAATGTAATATTTTCATATAAAATCTTCTCTGGAAATGAGTAGGATAAATTTTCAACTTTTATCATTTTATCACCTTTCTTTACTTATAATAAACTTCAGGATTATTATAAGGGAGCTTGAATCTCTTATTTGCTATTGACAGTATATCACTTTTTATCTCTAGATAAAAAATATTTATAATATAAATATAAAGAATTCGAACATTTGCAAGTAAAGTGATATAATCAAAGGAGCTACTATTTAAAAAAATTAGATTTATATACTTATATGATCTGTATATTTTATAGAATTTTATTAAGTTGCTTATAAATACAATATATTAGGAGGAGTTATTATGTATATTAAAAATATTATGACAAAAGAAGTTATATCAGTTAAAGAAAGCGATACAGTTCAAAAATGTGCAAATCTATTAATTACTCATAATTTAAGCGGTCTACCAGTTTTAGATGATGACAATAAGGTTAAGGGAATAGTTACAGAAGGAGATCTTATAAGACGTGCCTCAAGAGTAGAAGGACCACCTGCCTTAGAGGTATTGGGAGGTATATTTTATCTTGAAAGCCCAAAACATTTTATGGAAAAACTAGAAAAATCCATGGGAAGCACAGCAGGAGAAATTATGACAAGCTTAGTAGTAACAGTCGGCCCTGATGAGTTAGTAGAAGATGCTGCTAGTTTATTGGTAAAACGAAATATTAAAAGACTACCTGTTGTAGATAAAGAAGGAAAACTTATAGGAATTGTTTCAAGAAAAGATATAATGAACTATTTATTTAATGCAAAGTAAAGTTTATTATTATCTAATATAGGATAAGTTATTAAAGTACTTATTTAATAGTTAGAATTAGAGATGATTTAGCGTGTTAGTTGACTAAATTAAAAAAATGTGCTACAATTGTGAAAATTCAATAATAATTCAATACTCATCTCAATGTAATAGTCTTGTGTTTCTTTACAAAACTATCAATATCAAAACTAATTAAAGAAAATTTGATAGATGAACATGTTAATGAGTCGACTCATTAACATGTTCATCTATCTTATTATTATAAAAAGGAGGGATTTTAGATGAATTATAAAGCTGTCAATGTGTCTCAAGCAAATTTATTTAGGGATCAATTTCCCTATGAAGAAATACCAAAGATAAAATTTAACAATATACAACACAAAATCAATATACCTGAAGATATATGGATTAGTGATACTACCTTTAGAGATGGACAACAATCTATGAGGCCTATGACTGTTGAAGAAATTTCAACCATATATGATTACTTACATAGACTAGATAATGACTCAGGAATTATAAGACAGACAGAATTTTTCATATATAGTGAGAAGGATAGACAAGCTATAAAAAGATGTATGGAAAAAGGATATAAATTCCCTGAAATTACTTCCTGGATAAGAGCTAAGAAAGAAGATCTTGAATATGTAAAAGAATTAAATATAAAAGAAACAGGTATGCTTATGTCAGTTTCAGATTATCATATATTTTATAAACTTGGAA
>RRZU012239771.1_pt1 | contig 12494 bp, 9 predicted proteins | sample 2165561 | NCBI WGS metagenome assembly RRZU01 (sample SAMN10456909, study PRJNA506462) | wastewater metagenome | isolation source: wastewater sludge | place: USA: Moscow, Idaho | reverse complement strand
GGGGTATCTTCATGCCTCGACGAACGTTCCCGGCAGCGATGATCTGAACGGGATTAACGTGAAATACCGTTATGAGTTTACGGACACACTGGGGCTGGTGACGTCATTCAGCTATGCAGGAGACAAGAATCGCCAGCTTACCCGTTACAGCGATACCCGCTGGCATGAAGATTCCGTGCGTAACCGCTGGTTCAGCGTGATGGCGGGGCCGTCTGTGCGCGTGAATGAATGGTTCAGCGCGTATGCGATGGCGGGTGTGGCTTACAGCCGTGTGTCGACTTTCTCCGGGGATTATCTCCGCGTAACTGACAACAAGGGGAAAACGCACGACGTGCTGACCGGAAGTGATGACGGTCGCCACAGCAACACGTCTCTGGCGTGGGGAGCTGGCGTGCAGTTTAACCCGACCGAATCCGTGGCCATTGATATTGCTTATGAAGGCCCCGGCAGTGGCGACTGGCGCACTGACGGTTTCATCGTGGGTGTCGGTTATAAGTTCTGATTAGCCAGGTAACACAGTGTTATGACAGCCCGCCGGTTCAGGCGGGCTTTTTTGTGGGGTGAATATGGCAGTAAAGATTTCAGGTGTACTGAAAGACGGCACAGGAAAACCGGTACAGAACTGCACAATCCAGCTGAAAGCAAAACGTAACAGCACCACGGTGGTGGTGAACACGCTGGCCTCAGAAAATCCGGATGAAGCCGGGCGTTACAGCATGGACGTTGAGTACGGTCAGTACAGCGTTATTCTGTTGGTGGAAGGATTCCCGCCGTCACATGCCGGGACCATCACCGTGTATGAAGACTCCCGACCCGGTACGCTGAATGATTTTCTCGGTGCCATGACGGAGGATGATGCCCGTCCTGAGGCACTGCGCCGTTTTGAACTGATGGTGGAAGAGGTGGCGCGTAACGCGTCCGCGGTGGCACAGAACACGGCAGCCGCGAAGAAGTCAGCCAGTGATGCCAGCACATCAGCCCGTGAGGCGGCAACCCATGCGACTGATGCTGCAGGCTCAGCACGCGCAGCCAGCACGTCAGCCGGACAGGCCGCGTCGTCGGCTCAGTCAGCGTCTTCCAGCGCAGGAACGGCATCAACAAAGGCCACTGAAGCATCAAAAAGTGCTGCCGCTGCAGAGTCCTCAAAAAGCGCGGCGGCCACCAGTGCCGGTGCGGCGAAAACGTCAGAAACGAATGCTTCAGCGTCACTACAATCAGCAGCCACATCTGCATCCACCGCGACCACGAAGGCATCAGAAGCTGCGACCTCGGCCCGGGATGCGGCGGCCTCAAAAGAAGCGGCAAAATCATCAGAAACGAACGCATCATCAAGCGCCAGTAGTGCAGCTTCCTCGGCAACGGCGGCAGGAAATTCCGCGAAGGCGGCAAAAACGTCCGAGACGAACGCCAGGTCTTCTGAAACGGCAGCGGGACAGAGCGCCTCGGCTGCGGCAGGCTCAAAAACAGCGGCTGCGTCGTCTGCCAGTGCAGCGTCAACAAGTGCCGGGCAGGCCTCAGCCAGTGCCACCGCCGCCGGAAAATCGGCAGAAAGCGCCGCATCGTCTGCTTCAACAGCCACAACGAAGGCTGGCGAAGCCACTGAACAGGCCAGCGCAGCAGCGAGGTCTGCTTCCGCAGCGAAGACATCCGAAACGAACGCGAAAGCGTCGGAAACAAGCGCAGAATCCTCAAAAACGGCTGCCGCATCGTCAGCCAGTTCGGCGGCGTCATCGGCATCATCGGCGTCTGCTTCAAAAGATGAGGCGACCAGACAAGCGTCAGCAGCGAAGAGCAGCGCCACGACGGCATCCACGAAGGCGACAGAGGCTGCTGGCAGTGCGACGGCGGCAGCTCAGAGCAAAAGTACGGCGGAATCCGCGGCAACGCGCGCCGAGACAGCAGCTAAACGGGCAGAGGATATTGCATCCGCCGTGGCGCTTGAGGATGCAAGTACGACGAAAAAGGGGATAGTACAGCTCAGCAGTGCGACCAACAGTACGTCTGAAACGCTGGCGGCAACGCCAAAGGCAGTAAAATCAGCCTATGACAATGCAGAGAAACGTCTGCAGAAAGACCAGAACGGCGCTGATATACCCGATAAGGGACGCTTCCTGAACAACATTAACGCGGTCAGTAAAACAGACTTTGCTGATAAGCGTGGTATGCGTTATGTGCGGGTTAACGCTCCTGCAGGTGCAACATCTGGAAAATATTACCCTGTTGTTGTTATGCGTTCTGCTGGCTCAGTAAGCGAACTGGCATCAAGAGTCATTATCACCACGGCAACGCGAACCGCAGGCGATCCGATGAATAACTGCGAGTTTAACGGATTTGTTATGCCTGGTGGCTGGACTGACAGGGGGCGTTATGCTTATGGCATGTTCTGGCAATATCAAAACAATGAACGAGCCATCCACTCAATAATGATGAGTAATAAGGGCGATGATTTGCGCTCTGTGTTCTATGTTGATGGCGCTGCTTTCCCTGTTTTTGCGTTTATCGAAGATGGCCTGTCAATATCCGCACCTGGTGCTGATCTCGTTGTTAATGATACGACCTATAAGTTTGGGGCAACAAATCCGGCGACTGAATGTATCGCGGCGGACGTTATCCTTGATTTTAAGAGTGGGCGTGGTTTTTATGAGTCTCATTCGTTAATCGTTAACGATAACTTGTCGTGCAAAAAACTTTTTGCCACAGACGAAATTGTAGCGCGTGGTGGTAATCAGATTCGAATGATAGGTGGGGAGTATGGTGCATTATGGCGTAATGATGGCGCTAAAACTTACCTGCTGCTTACCAATCAAGGTGATGTTTATGGTGGCTGGAATACATTAAGACCGTTTGCTATTGATAACGCAACCGGCGAACTGGTTATTGGAACCAAACTGTCCGCAAGTCTGAACGGTAATGCATTAACAGCAACAAAGCTGCAAACGCCAAGACGGGTTTCTGGTGTTGAGTTTGATGGTTCCAAAGATATTACTTTAACCGCCGCGCATGTGGCTGCTTTTGCCAGAAGGGCAACGGATACATATGCCGATGCGGATGGTGGCGTTCCATGGAATGCCGAATCTGGCGCTTACAATGTCACCCGCTCTGGCGACAGCTATATTCTGGTTAACTTCTATACCGGAGTCGGAAGTTGCCGGACCTTGCAGATGAAGGCGCATTACAGAAATGGTGGTCTGTTCTACCGTTCTTCAAGAGACGGTTATGGTTTTGAGGAAGACTGGGCAGAAGTTTATACCTCGAAAAATCTTCCACCAGAAAGCTACCCAGTCGGCGCACCAATCCCGTGGCCATCAGATACCGTTCCGTCTGGTTATGCCCTGATGCAGGGGCAGACTTTTGACAAATCTGCTTACCCGAAACTTGCAGCCGCTTATCCGTCAGGCGTGATCCCTGATATGCGTGGCTGGACGATTAAGGGCAAACCTGCCAGTGGTCGGGCCGTATTGTCTCAGGAACAGGACGGCATTAAATCGCATACCCACAGCGCCAGCGCATCCAGTACGGATTTGGGGACGAAAACCACATCGTCGTTTGATTACGGAACCAAATCCACGAATAACACCGGGGCGCATACCCATAGTATTAGCGGGACCGCAAATAGTGCCGGTGCGCACCAACACAAGAGTTCCGGTGCATTTGGTGGCACGAACACGAGCATTTTCCCTAATGGTTATACCGCGATTTCAAATCTAAGCGCGGGGATTATGAGCACAACAAGCGGTAGTGGCCAGACTCGTAATGCAGGGAAGACATCATCAGATGGTGCTCATACCCACTCGCTGTCCGGCACTGCTGCAAGCGCAGGCGCGCATGCACATACTGTCGGTATTGGTGCTCATACGCACTCCGTTGCGATTGGTTCACATGGACACACCATCACCGTTAACGCTGCTGGTAACGCGGAAAACACCGTCAAAAACATCGCATTTAACTATATTGTGAGGCTTGCATAATGGCATTCAGAATGAGTGAACAACCACGGACCATAAAAATTTATAATCTGCTGGCCGGAACTAATGAATTTATTGGTGAAGGTGATGCATATATTCCGCCTCATACAGGTCTGCCAGCAAACAGTACCGATATTGCACCGCCAGATATTCCGGCTGGCTTCGTGGCTGTTTTCAACAGTGATGAGTCATCGTGGCATCTCGTTGAAGATCATCGGGGTAAAACGGTTTATGACGTGGCTTCCGGCGACGCGTTATTTATTTCTGAACTCGGTCCGTTACCGGAAAATGTTACCTGGTTATCGCCGGAAGGAGAGTTTCAGAAGTGGAACGGCACAGCCTGGGTGAAGGATACGGAAGCAGAAAAACTGTTCCGGATCCGGGAGGCGGAAGAAACAAAAAACAACCTGATGCAGGTAGCCAGTGAGCATATTGCGCCGCTTCAGGATGCTGCAGATCTGGAAATTGCAACGGAGGAAGAAATCTCGTTGCTGGAAGCATGGAAAAAGTATCGGGTATTGCTGAACCGTGTTGATACGTCAACTGCACAGGATATTGAATGGCCAGCACTGCCGTAGGGTAAAACATATAAATTCTATAATTAGATGTATCTTTCCATTTACGGCAAGGAAGGTGGCTTGGAAGACGTAAAGCATCTCACACCGAGATTATTTTTTATATGTCAGGTGTCTGAAGTTTTGCTTTGGCTCTTAAAATGGTTTGCCGCGAGGTTTTGAATTCCCGGGCAATGGCACTTATACTTACACCTGACTTAATTCGTTCGAATACCACCTGTTTCTGTTCTTCATTTAACACAGGTGGTCGACCAAAACGTTTCCCTGCGCCGCGGGCTCTTACTATCCCGGAATGAGTGCGTTCAAGTAAAAGGTCTCGTTCAAATTCAGCGACTGCTGAAATTACTTGCATCATCATTTTTCCTGTTGGACTGGTCAGGTCAATGCCCCCCAATGCTAAGCAATGCACTCTGATACCTGTTTCGGTCAGTTGTTCCACTGTTTTCCTGATATCCATTGCATTACAACCAAGGCGATCCAGTTTTGTCACAATCAATTGATCACCACATTTCAGGCGAGCAAGCAACCGGTTAAAACCAGGACGCTCACTGGTTGCTGCTGAGCCGCTAATGTGTTCTTCGATTATTTGCTGAGGTTTGATTTTAAAACCTGCACTTTCGATTTCCCGGCGTTGATTTTCGGTGGTCTGATCCAGCGTTGATATCCGACAGTAAGCAAAAATTTGAGACATAGTGAGACTCTATACGAAATTGGTGTTCATATCATAATGCATCTCAGAAAATAATTATGATTATTTTTGTGCATATTTGTATGTACACGTTCGAAAATAAACGAATGCGTATGCAACCCCGTAATTTTGGTGAGACCCAAAATCGATTTTGTGAAAAATGGCTTTAACTCGGTTTGTTTTTCGAGTTCCGGGCGGACTCAAGGAAGAAGAATAGTGTTGCGTGTTATTTTAACCAGATTTCAAGTTGTTTGGTCGTGGAAAAGTGGAGCAAAATGTTGTTAAAGTGGAAAAATGATAAAAAAGTAAGTTTATTATATTACATTTTACCATTTAAATTTTGGTTGTCTTTAAGAACTGATATCGCTGTTTGTAATAATTCTTTGTTATCCAGCCATGATTTTTTCTTTATGTTTCCTTCAATGTAATCAAGCAATGTTCTGGTATTGATAGGTCTTCCCTGTTTTGCTACTTCCACTACAGCATCCCCTAGGATAATTCTTACTTCAGGAAGCTGCGCAGGGAACCACTTTAGGGTGTCTTTTGATTTCATGAAGATATTCCTTAAAATATTATTGATTTTCATTGCGATATTGTATGTCTGATTCAGGATATGTTGACTTATACATCGGTTTTGTCTGGGTTATTGGATATGCCAATCCCTAATTTTATTAGAGCATGACTAAAAATGCTGAATATGATAAGGAGCGAAGTGATTATCAGTATGCTGTTCATATAGCCTCGAATTAGTAATGTGTTATATATGATATAGTTGACAATTTTTATCCTGGGTGTTCTTAAAGTTCGTAGATAAACATTGTCGTTTCAGGTATACAGGAATGCTAACAGGTGGCAGCAAAAATCAGGCGGTTTATGGCGCAAGCTGAAGCGGCAACTGCAAACTATCTTATGTAGAGACTCTACACGGATTGGGTTTAAAAGTATACATAGATAACAGTTTTTATCTGAAAAAGAAAAATATCAAGGTGATATAGCCTATATGCCTTTGATGCGGAGGAATGAATGTGATGGGAGTGATGTATCTGAATAGTTGAAAAACCGCAGACACGCCTTATGCAAGAACGTGCTGCGGTTGGCTGGTAAATTTTTCGATAGTGTGAGTATTGAATGATTTCCAGCCGTTCTTGATTTTACGCATAAATCCATGAAAAAACTACTTATCTGTTGGGGAGTTTTTTTGGGGCATATATGGGACAGAAATAGGCCCCAGATAGACACTGAGATCGAACTTAGGATGCTTTTTAAAAAAATGCAACTATCTGAAAAAACCTAGAAAACGCCAAGGAAACCACAGGATGGGAAAAAACACCTGTGAATTATGGATTTCCAGTTATATTCGCTCGGCGCAGCGTTAGTGTTTCATGAAATATTTTTTCCTGAATCATCAACGGCAATGGCGTTAATTCTGGCAATGGGAACCTACGGTGCAGGTTATGTGGCGCGTATTGTCGGAGCATTTATTTTCGGCAAAATGGGCGACAGAATAGGGCGTAAAAAAGTGCTCTTTATTACCATCACCATGATGGGGATCTGTACCACCTTAATTGGTGTGTTACCGACCTATGCACAGATTGGTGTTTTTGCACCCATCTTGCTGGTGACGTTGCGTATTATTCAGGGGTTGGGTGCAGGTGCGGAAATTTCCGGTGCCGGTACGATGCTGGCGGAATATGCGCCAAAAGGTAAGCGCGGAATTATCTCCTCATTTGTGGCTATGGGAACTAACTGCGGAACCTTGAGCGCAACGGCAATCTGGGCCTTTATGTTCTTCATTCTCAGTAAAGAGGAACTGCTGGCGTGGGGATGGCGTATACCGTTCCTGGCGAGCGTTGTCGTGATGGTCTTTGCTATCTGGTTGCGTATGAATCTGAAAGAAAGCCCGGTCTTTGAGAAGGTTAACGACAGCAACCAACCGACAGCAAAACCTGCACCTGCTGGTAGCATGTTCCAGAGCAAATCCTTCTGGCTGGCAACAGGGCTGCGTTTTGGTCAGGCGGGTAACTCCGGGTTAATTCAGACTTTCCTTGCAGGCTATTTAGTGCAGACGTTATTGTTTAACAAAGCAATTCCAACAGATGCATTGATGATCAGTTCGATTCTCGGCTTTATGACCATTCCGTTCCTTGGTTGGTTATCCGATAAAATTGGTCGCCGGATCCCGTATATTATTATGAATACCTCCGCGATTGTGCTGGCATGGCCAATGCTTTCTATCATCGTAGATAAAAGCTATGCCCCGAGCACCATTATGGTTGCACTGATTGTGATTCATAACTGTGCGGTGCTGGGATTATTTGCTCTGGAAAACATTACCATGGCAGAAATGTTCGGCTGTAAAAACCGCTTTACCCGGATGGCTATTTCTAAAGAAATTGGTGGTCTTATCGCTTCCGGTTTTGGTCCTATCCTGGCGGGTATTTTCTGCACCATGACGGAATCCTGGTATCCGATCGCCATTATGATCATGGCATATTCAGTGATTGGTTTAATCTCTGCGCTGAAAATGCCAGAGGTGAAAGACCGTGATTTAAGTGCGCTGGAAGACGCTGCGGAAGATCAACCGCGTGTTGTAAGAGCTGCGCAACCTTCCAGAAGTCTGTAAACCCTTAATCCCTTCTCTTACCGGAGAGGGGATTTTTATTCATATAACAAAACATATAGCTTGCCATATTTATATTTAAGGAATTGTTATGGGAAATAATTTGTTATCAGCAAAAGCGACACTCCCTGTTTATGATCTTAATAACCTGGCTCCAAGAATTGTTCATTTAGGCTTTGGTGCATTTCACCGTGCGCATCAGGGTGTGTATGCCGATATTCTTGCTACGGAACATTTCAGTGACTGGGGATATTATGAGGTCAACTTAATCGGCGGCGAACAGCAAATTGCCGATTTACAACAGCAAGATAATCTTTATACCGTTGCGGAAATGTCGGCCGATGTGTGGACGGCTCGCGTCGTTGGCGTCGTTAAAAAAGCCTTGCACGTACAGATAGATGGCTTAGAAACCGTGTTGGCAGCGATGTGTGAACCGCAAATCGCGATTGTCTCTCTGACAATCACCGAAAAAGGGTATTTCCACTCTCCGGCGACCGGACAGTTAATGCTCGATCACCCGATGGTCGCTGCCGACGTGCAAAATCCCCACCAGCCGAAAACAGCAACAGGGGTGATTGTTGAGGCGCTGGCTCGCCGTAAAGCGGCAGGACTTCCCGCATTTACCGTCATGTCATGTGACAACATGCCAGAAAACGGTCATGTTATGCGTGACGTTGTCACTTCCTACGCGCAAGCCGTTGATGTAAAACTGGCACAATGGATCGAAGATAACGTGACTTTCCCATCAACAATGGTGGACCGTATTGTGCCCGCAGTGACAGAGGATACGCTGGCGAAAATCGAACAACTTACCGGTGTGCGCGATCCTGCTGGCGTTGCCTGTGAACCTTTCCGCCAGTGGGTAATAGAAGATAATTTTGTTGCCGGACGTCCGGAATGGGAAAAAGCGGGAGCAGAACTGGTTAGCGATGTACTGCCTTATGAAGAGATGAAGTTGCGCATGCTCAACGGCAGTCATTCATTCCTGGCGTATCTGGGTTATCTTGCTGGATATCAGCACATTAATGACTGCATGGAAGATGAACATTATCGTTATGCGGCGTATGGCTTGATGTTGCAGGAACAAGCGCCGACGTTGAAAGTGCAGGGCGTTGATTTGCAAGATTACGCTAACCGATTAATTGCACGCTATAGCAACCCGGCGTTACGTCATCGAACCTGGCAGATTGCGATGGATGGTAGCCAGAAATTGCCACAGCGGATGTTGGATTCTGTTCGCTGGCATCTGGCGCATGACAGCAAGTTCGATCTGCTGGCGCTGGGCGTCGCGGGTTGGATGCGTTATGTCGGTGGTGTTGATGAACAGGGAAATCAGATAGAAATCAGTGACCCACTGTTACCTGTTATTCAGAAGGCTGTACAAAGTAGTGCCGAAGGGAAAGCGCGCGTCCAGTCATTGCTGGCGATTAAGGCGATCTTTGGTGATGATTTGCCAGACAATAGTTTGTTTACTGCAAGAGTGACGGAAACGTACTTGTCTTTATTAGCGCATGGCGCGAAAGCGACCGTGGCAAAATATTCCGTGAAGTAAAAAAGCAATGCCGCCATCGGCGGCATTCACACGCTTAGTTCATGCCGAGACGAATCAGGTCCAGTGGTGCCAGTTTCTCTTCACAACCTTCAACAACTACGGTTTTTCCGCGGCGGATTTGCTCAGCGGTCAGACCTTCAGTATCAATCGACAGGATCTTGCCAGTGTGACCGGTGCCGCTAACCATAACACGGCTGCCAGTGGTGATTGCGTTACGGTTACGATCGTAGGTCGTCATAGGTGTTTTCTCCTTTCTGATTTACAGTCGAAGCCCACGTAACGGGCGCAATATAAATACTCCTGTCGAGTGAAATATTTTTTGTTTTTGATCAAGCTCACATCTTTTTTGATGCATGCATGAGCCATAAGGCGGGGGAAAAGACTCTCACCCCGGATGGGATGAGAGGAAATGAATTACTCTTCGCTAAACCAGTCGCTGTTTTCCTGGCGGATCTGGCGCACGGATTCGCTGATTTCCTGCAAATGTTGCGTCATTGCACGTTCTACCGCATCGCCATCACGTTTTTGCAGGGCAGAGAAAATATCAAGATGCTGGCGTAACAGCATTTCTGGTGGAGAAACGTGGTCGAAACTCATATAGCGCACGCGATCAACGGTCGCTTTCAGGTTCTCAATGGTATCCCACGCCAGTTGACAGTCGGCAATCTGCGTCAGGAGTTGATGGAAGTTGTCATCAAGTTCAAAAAAATCATCCAGTTGCTTGCGCTCAATGGCAATGCGTTGCTGGTGAAGATTTTGTTCCAGTTGATAGCACTGGCTTTCGGTAATCATGCTCGCCGCCCGACGCGCCACCGCGCACTCAATGGCCTGACGGATAAAACTGCCGTTTCGCACCTGGGCCATGGAAATTTTGTTGACGTAGCTGCCACGCTGCGGACGAATTTGAATCAGGCCGTTTTCCGCCAGTTTAATAAAGGCTTCACGAACCGGCTGGCGTGACACATTGAAACGAACAGAAACTTCTTTTTCCGACAACGGTGTGCCTGGAGCAATCAGGCAATGGACAATGTCGCGACGAAGAATACGATAAATCTGCTGATTGACAGGCTGTGTGGGATTAAGTTGCGTTTCGACGGTCATTCGTTCTTGCTTGTGAGTGAGTTAACTGCATGAGTCTACCACTTTTTTGTGACAAGCAATAACCCGGCAGTTACGCCGGGTATAAAAATTACTGACGGTGGACATTCAGTCCGGCATAGCTTTGGGTAACCGGCATCATTTCCAGGGTATTGATATTGACGTGAGCAGGCAGCGTTGACACCCACCAGACGGCTTCGCTGACATCTTCTGGCGTCAATGCAACGGTATTTTGATAGGTTTTTTCCGCTTTACCGTCATCGCCTTTAAAGCGGACATTGGAAAACTCGGTGCCACCCACCAGACCCGGTTCGATGTCGGTGACGCGCACCGCCGTACCATGCAGGTCCGTACGCAGATTCAGGCTAAACTGACGAACAAACGCTTTCGTCGCACCGTAAACGTTACCACCGGCATACGGCCAGCTGCCTGCCGTTGAGCCAATGTTAATAATATGACCATGATTACGTTCAACCATACCCGGTAAGACGGCGCGCGTCATATATACCAGGCCTTTATTGTTGGTATCAATCATCGTTTCCCAGTCTTCAACGCTGGCTTTATGCGCAGGCTCCATGCCCAACGCCAGGCCGGCATTATTTACCAGGATATCAATATTGCACCACTCGGCAGGAAGCGATGCCAGCATCTCTTCAATAGCGGCGCGGTTGCGAACGTCCAGTTGGGCGATATACAGATTATCTCCCAGTTCGTCTTTTAACTCCTGCAACCGTTCCTGGCGACGGCCAGTGGCGATAACTTTATGCCCTTGTTGAATAAAACGACGAGTAATGCATTCACCAAAACCTGCCGTTGCTCCAGTTACTAAAACGATCATCTCACTGTTCCTCAACGCTTTTGTGTGTCAATAACATAGCACGTGATGCTTAAGAGCGGGTAATACTGGTTTGCAAGATTGCACTCCGTTATCAGTAAGCCTACGCTATGGAACACCTCGCGTTCAGGAGAAGAAAATGACAACAATGAATCCTTTCCTTGTGCAAAGCACACTGCCGTATCTGGCTCCCCATTTTGATCAAATTGCCAATCATCACTATCGCCCGGCATTCGATGAGGGAATGCAGCAAAAGCGGGCAGAAATTGCTGCCATCGCGCTTAACCCGCAAATGCCTGATTTCAACAATACTATTCTGGCACTGGAACAAAGCGGAGAATTACTTACCCGCGTTACCAGCGTCTTTTTTGCGATGACTGCGGCGCATACCAATGATGAATTACAGCGTCTTGACGAGCAGTTTTCCGCTGAACTGGCGGAACTGGCTAATGATATCTATCTGAACGGTGAATTATTCGCGCGGGTAGATGCTGTCTGGCAGCGCCGTGAATCCCTGGGGCTTGATAGTGAATCCATCCGCCTGGTGGAGGTGATTCATCAACGTTTTGTCCTTGCCGGAGCCAAACTTGCACAAGCTGATAAAGCAAAATTAAAAGTACTGAATACAGAAGCTGCGACCCTGACCAGCCAGTTTAACCAGCGGTTACTGGCAGCAAATAAATCCGGCGGTCTGGTTGTGAACGATATCGCGCAGCTGGCAGGAATGAGTGAGCAAGAGATTGCGCTGGCGGCAGAGGCGGCTCGCGAGAAAGGTCTGGATAACAAATGGCTGATTCCGCTGCTGAATACCACCCAACAACCGGCGCTTGCCGAAATGCGCGATCGTGCGACGCGTGAAAAACTGTTTATTGCGGGCTGGACGCGAGCGGAAAAAAATGATGCCAATGATACCCGCGCTATCATTCAACGTCTGGTGGAGATCCGTGCACAACAGGCAACACTACTTGGTTTTCCTCATTATGCCGCATGGAAAATCGCCGATCAGATGGCAAAAACACCTGAAGCAGCACTTAACTTTATGCGGGAAATTGTTCCAGCGGCGCGTCAACGTGCGAGCGATGAATTAGCCTCCATACAGGCGGTTATCGATAAGCAGCAGGGCGGGTTTAGCGCGCAGCCGTGGGACTGGGCATTTTATGC
>RRZU010150537.1_pt1 | contig 12494 bp, 10 predicted proteins | sample 2165561 | NCBI WGS metagenome assembly RRZU01 (sample SAMN10456909, study PRJNA506462) | wastewater metagenome | isolation source: wastewater sludge | place: USA: Moscow, Idaho | reverse complement strand
GGTCTTGTAGCGGATGACACGCAGATAGTCCTCGACCGAGATGTCGGGGTCGTGCATGTTCATCAGCTGCAGCACCTCGCCCTCGGCGATGACGTTGGTTGCGTCGGCCAGCACCTCGAGCACCCGCATGCTGTCGACCGACACCATCATCTGGAAGGCGCGCGAGTACAGGAAGTCGCCCACCAGCACGCTGGCGGCATTGCCGAACAGCGCGTTGGCGGTCTGGCGGCCCCGTCGCAGCGAGGACTCGTCGACCACGTCGTCATGCAGCAGCGTCGCGGTGTGGATGAACTCGACGGTGGCGGCCAGCTCGAAGCGGGCCGGCTGCTCGAAGCCGAGCGCGCGCGAGAACAGCAGCACCAGCATCGGGCGCAGCCGCTTGCCGCCCGCGCTGACGATGTAGTGCGAGATCTGGTTGATCAGCACCACCTCGGAGGCGAGCCGACGGTGGATCACGGCGTCAACCTGCGCCATCTCGCCGGCCATCAGTTCGGTGATGGCGGCCTGGTTGTTCGAGGAATCGGTGGCGAGGCTCACGAGGGAGGACTTCTCAGGTCGGGAGGGCACAATCCGTGGATTATAGGAAGCCTGCCCGTGACGGTATCGCCCGACAGTCCGGCGGCGCGGGTGCGTCGGCCCGATCCGACAGGATTGCGGACTGCTTGCATGAGCCGTGCTACAATCTTCGGCTTCGCGCGGAACGGGTCTGCTGCTTCACAAGGCAAGCAGGCCACGGCGCGCGATCAGGAAGTTCTTTTCCCCACGAAAGGGTTGACATGTACGCGGTCATAAAAACCGGTGGCAAGCAATACAAGGTTGCAGCCGGCGAAAAAATCAAGGTAGAACAGATCACTGCGGACGTCGGCCAGGAGATCGTGATCGACCAGGTGCTCGCCGTCGGCAACGGCGCGGAGCTCAAGGTCGGTGCACCCCTGGTGGATGGCGCCTCGGTGACGGCCACCGTCGTCTCGCACGGTCGTCACGACAAGGTCCGCATCTTCAAGATGCGTCGCCGCAAGCACTACCAGAAGCGCCAGGGCCATCGCCAGAACTACACCGAGCTGCAGATCAGCGCGGTCGTGGCCTGATCCCCGGTCCTCATTCCAGATCTCCCAGGAGCTGAAACATGGCACAGAAAAAAGGCGGCGGTTCCACACGGAACGGCCGTGATTCCCAGCCGAAGATGCTCGGCGTCAAGGCCTACGGTGGCCAGGTCGTGAGCGCCGGTTCGATCATCGTGCGTCAGCGCGGCACCCGTTTCCACGCCGGTCCGGGCGTCGGCATGGGCCGTGACCACACGCTGTTCGCGCTGGTCGATGGCACCATCTCGTTCGCCGTCAAGGGCGCCGAGAACCGCAAGACCGTCGTCGTCACGCCGGTCTGAGCGAACGGACACACCTGTCCTTTCGCCTCATGCGCATGAAGCCCCGGCGTGCCGGGGCTTTTTGCATTGCAAAGATCTCTCGTCCGGAGAACACGCATGAAATTTGTCGATGAGGTCACGATCGACGTGGCCGCCGGAAACGGTGGTGCCGGCTGCGCGAGCTTCCGGCGCGAGAAGTTCATTCCCTTTGGCGGCCCCGATGGCGGCAACGGCGGCCGTGGCGGCCATGTCTACGCGCTGGGCGACCGCAACCTGAACACGCTGGTCGATTTCCGCTACACCCGCCGCCACGAGGCGCGCAACGGCGAGGCCGGCCGCGGCTCCGACCAGTTCGGCGCCGCCGGCGAGGACGTGGTGCTGCGCATGCCGGTGGGCACGATCATCCGCGATGCCGAGACCGAGGAGATCATCGCCGAGCTGCTCGAGCACGGCGAGAAGATCGTCCTGGCCAAGGGCGGCGACGGCGGCTTCGGCAACCTGCACTTCAAGTCCAGCACCAACCGCGCGCCGCGCCAGAAGACCCCGGGCTGGCCCGGCGAGATCAAGGCGCTCAAGCTCGAGCTGCGCGTGCTGGCCGACGTCGGCCTGCTGGGCATGCCCAACGCCGGCAAGTCGACGCTGATCACCGCGATCTCGAACGCGCGGCCGAAGATCGCCGACTATCCCTTCACCACGCTGCATCCGAACCTGGGTGTCGTGCGCGTCGGACCGAGCCAGAGCTTCGTCGTCGCCGACGTGCCGGGCCTGATCGAGGGCGCCTCCGAGGGCGCCGGCCTGGGCCACCTGTTCCTGCGCCACCTGCAGCGCACCCGCGTGCTGCTGCACCTGGTCGATGCGGTGCCTTTCGACGAGAACGTCGACCCGGTCGCCGAGGTCCGCGCGATCGCCAGGGAACTGAAGAAGTACGACAAGGCGCTCTACGAGAAACCGCGCTGGCTGGTGCTCAACAAGCTCGACATGCTGCCCGATCCGGTCGAGCGCAAGGCGCGGGTGAAGGACATCGTGCGCCGGCTGCGCTGGAAGGGCCCGGTGTTCGAGCTCTCCGCGCTGACCCGCGAGGGCTGCGATCCGCTGGTGCATGCGCTCTATGACCATGTCTCGAAGCTGAATGCGCCGCCGATCGAGGCCCCGGACGTGCGCTTCATCGAGGAGTCGGCCGAGCCGGCGCCGGTCGAGGTCGCCGCGCCCGCGCCGCGCCGCCGTGCCAAGGCCGCGCCGAAGCCGACCGAGCCGAAGGACGACGAGGCCGCCTACGTGCCCGACTCCGACGATCCCCGCTTCCGCTGATTCCGTCTCCACCTCTTCGTCCGCGGTCGCCGCGGCCCGCTGCCATGAGTGATGTCCTGAAGAACGCCCGCCGCATCGTCGTCAAGGTCGGCTCCAGCCTGGTCACCAACGAGGGGCGCGGGCTCGACGCCGCCGCGATCCACGCCTGGTGCGTGCAGCTGGCGGCGCTGGTGCGCCAGGGCCGCGAGGTGGTGATGGTGTCCTCGGGCGCGATCGCCGAGGGCATGAAGCGCCTGGGCTGGGCGACCCGGCCCAAGGAGATCAACGAGCTGCAGGCCGCGGCCGCCGTGGGCCAGATGGGCCTGGCGCAGATCTACGAGACCTCGCTGCGCGAGCAGGGCCTGGGCAGCGCGCAGGTGCTGCTGACGCACGCTGACCTGGCCGACCGCGAGCGCTACCTCAACGCCCGCTCGACGCTGCTGACGCTGCTGGGCCTGGGCGTGGTGCCGGTGATCAACGAGAACGACACGGTGGTCACCGACGAGATCAAGGTCGGCGACAACGACACGCTCGGTGCCCTGGTGGCCAATCTGATCGAGGCCGATGCGCTGGTCATCCTGACCGACCAGAAGGGCCTGTACTCGGCCGATCCGCGCAAGGATCCGGACGCGAAGTTCATCCACGAGGCGGTGGCCGGCACGCCGGAGCTCGAGCAGATGGCGGGCGGCGCCGGCAGCTCGATCGGCAAGGGCGGCATGATCACCAAGATCCTGGCCGCGAAGCGCGCAGCCGGCAGCGGTGCCAGCACCGTGATCGCCTGGGGCCGCGAGCAGGACGCGCTGCTGCGCCTGGTCGAGGGCGAATCGATCGGCACGCTGCTGGTGGCGGCGACGCAGAAGGTCGCCGCGCGCAAGCAGTGGATGGCCGATCACCTGCAGCTGCGCGGCGCGGTGGTCGTCGACGACGGCGCGGCGCTGAAGCTGCGTGACGAGGGCAAGAGCCTGCTGCCGATCGGCGTGATCGAGGTCAGCGGCGAGTTCGCGCGCGGCGATGTCATCGCGGTGCGCACTGCTGCCGGCGCCGAGATCGCGCGCGGTCTGGCCAACTACGCTGCCAGCGAGACCCGGCGCATCGCGCGCAAGCCCTCGTCGCAGATCGAGGGGCTGCTGGGCTATGCCAACGAGCCCGAGCTGATCCATCGCGACAACCTGGTCCGGCTCTGAATCCCGAGGAGTTCCCGGGGGTGTCCCCCCGGTTTCCGGGGGAACATGAAATAAGTCGGTGAATTGCCTGACGGTCTTCGCGACCTACCCCGTGAATGAGGGTGGCGTGTTCGCAGGGCTTGCCTAGACTGGAAAACCACGGCAGCAATCGCGTCTGCCGATCCATGTCCAGGAGATTTCCCCGATGACCACCCGATTCCTGAAGCGCCTGCCGCTGGCCGCCGCCCTGCTGACCGCCCTGGCGGGCGCCGCCCAGGCCCAGTCCATTTCTCTGCTCGACCCGACCTTCAGCGCCTCGGATCTCGGCTATGCCAACGGTTCCTGGAGCATCGGCTCGGGCACGCCCGAGCTGGTCGGCGGCATGCTGGATCTGGACGCAGGCGACTCGGTCTACCAGTCCTTCTCGGTGCTGAGCACGGCGGTCTACCAGATCAGCTTCACCGTGGCCGGCGAAGGCCGCTCGCGCCTGTTCCTGTCGAGCGATGTCGGCCTGAGCAACTTCACCACGCCGGTGGCTACCAGCGGCACGGTGCTCAACGAGGTCACCGACTGGGGCTCGACCCCGGTGACCGCCAGCTACAACTTCAATGGCGTGGCCGGTACCTCCTACCATCTGTACTTCTCGGGCTTCGGCTCGGGCGTGACCCTCGACAACGTCGCGATCTCGGCGCCGGTGCCGGAGCCCGAGACCTACGCGATGATGCTGGCCGGTCTGGGCGCGCTGGGCTTCATGTCGCGTCGCCGCAAGGGCGCGGCTCGCCTGGGCTGAGTCACCGCGGCGAGCGTCTTCCGCGGACGATGTCCGCGGTGCGCTCCTTGCAAAAGGGCACCCCTCGGGGTGCCCTTTCTGCTTGCGGCCGGCTGTTGGCGCCGGCTCGGATCAGCCCAGCACCGGGGCCAGGGCACGCCGCGCGTCGGCCAGATCGAGGCCGGCGCGGGTGGCGTAGTCGGCGAGCTGGTCCTCGCCGATGCGGCCGACGTTGAAGTAGGTCGCCTGCGGGTGGGCCAGATAGAAGCCGCTGACCGAGGCGGCCGGCGTCATCGCCAGGCTCTCGGTCAGGCCCATGCCGATGGCCGGCGCATCCAGCACCTCGAACATCGCGCGCTTGACGAGGTGGTCGGGGCAGGCCGGGTAGCCGGGCGCCGGACGGATGCCGCGGTAGGCCTCGGCGATCAGCTGCTCGTTGGAGAGCGCCTCGTCGGCCGCATAGCCCCACAGCTCGGTGCGCACCCGCTGGTGCAGCCGCTCGGCGAAGGCTTCGGCCAGGCGATCGGCCAGGGCCTTGAGCATGATGGCGCTGTAGTCGTCATGCTGGGCGATGAACTGCGCCTCCTTCTTCTCGACGTTCAGGCCGGCGGTGACCGCGAACAGGCCGATGTGGTCCGGCTTCGTGCCCTTCGGGGCGATGAAGTCGGCCAGCGAGCGGTTCGGCCGCGCCACGCCGTCGATGACCGGACGCACCGTCTGCATGCGCAGCGGCTGCCAGCGCATCAGCACCTGGCTGCGCGACTCGTCGGCGTAGATCTCGATGGTGTCGTCGTCGACCGTGTTGGCCGGCCAGAAGCCCATCACGCCGCTCGCCTGCAGCCAGCGGCCGTCGATCAGGCGCTGCAGCATCTGGCGGCCGTCGGCCAGCACGCGGGTGGCCTGCTCGCCGACCACCTCGTCGGTCAGGATGTCGGGGTACTTGCCCGCCAGGTCCCAGGTCTGGAAGAAGGGCGCCCAGTCGATGCAGGCGGCCAGCTCGGCCAGATCCTGGTTGCGGAACTCGCGCCGGCCGAGGAATTTCGGCGCCGGCGGCGTGTAGGTCGTCCAGTCGAGCGGCGTGCGGTTGGCGCGCGCCTCGGCCAGCGTGACCATCGGCGTGGCCTTCTTGTTGGCGTGCTGCTCGCGCACCCGGTCGTAGTCGGCCTTCAGCTCGGCGATGTACTGGGGCGCGCGCTCCTCGCTCAGCAGGTCCGAGCACACGCCCACCGCGCGCGAGGCGTCGGGCACGTACACCACCGGGCCGCTGAAGTTCGGGGCGATCTTCACCGCGGTGTGCACGCGCGAGCAGGTCGCGCCGCCGATCAGCAGCGGCGTGGCCCGCTCGGCGAAGTAGGGGTCGCGCTGCATCTCGGCGGCGACGTATTGCATCTCCTCCAGGCTGGGCGTGATCAGGCCGGAGAGGCCGATGATGTCCGCGCCTTCCTCCTTGGCCTTCCTGAGGATGTCCTGACACGGGACCATCACGCCCATGTTGACCACCTCGAAATTGTTGCACTGCAGCACGACCGTGACGATGTTCTTGCCGATGTCGTGCACATCGCCCTTGACGGTGGCGATGACGATCTTGCCCTTGGGCTTCACGTCGCCGCCGGCGTCCTGCAGCGCCTTCTTCTCGGCCTCGATGTAGGGCAGCAGGTGGGCGACGGCCTGCTTCATCACGCGGGCTGACTTGACCACCTGCGGCAGGAACATCTTGCCGGCGCCGAACAGGTCGCCGACGATGTTCATGCCGGCCATCAGCGGGCCCTCGATCACATGCAGCGGACGGCCGCCCCGGGCGCGGATCGCCTGCCAGGCCTCCTCGGTGTCGGCCTCGATGAAATCGGTGATGCCGTGCACCAGGGCGTGCGACAGGCGCTGCTCGACCGGCGCGGGCTGTTCCGGCGTGCCGCGCCAGGCCAGCCGGGCCGATTCGTCCTTGCCGGCGCTCTTGGCGCGGTCGGCGATCTCGATCAGGCGCTCGCCAGCGTCCTTGCGGCGGTTGAGCACCACGTCTTCCACGCGCTCGCGCAGCTCGAGCTCCAGATCGTCGTAGACGCCGACCATGCCGGCGTTGACGATGCCCATGTCCATGCCGGCCTGGATCGCGTGGTACAGGAACACCGTGTGGATGGCCTCGCGCACCGGCTCGTTGCCGCGGAACGAGAAGCTCACGTTCGAGACGCCGCCCGAGACCTTGGCGCCGGGCAGGTTCTGCTTGATCCAGCGGGTGGCCTCGATGAAGTCGACCGCGTAGTTGTCATGCTCCTCGATGCCGGTGGCGATCGCGAAGATGTTCGGGTCGACGATGATGTCCTCGGGGGGAAAGCCGACCTCGTCGACCAGCACCCGGTAGGCGCGCTCGCAGATCTCGATCTTGCGCTGGAAGGTGTCGGCCTGGCCCTTCTCGTCGAAGGCCATCACCACCGCGGCGGCGCCGTAGCGGCGCACCAGGGTGGCCTGGCGCCGGAACTCGGCCTCGCCTTCCTTCAGCGAGATCGAGTTGACGATGCCCTTGCCCTGGATGCACTTCAGGCCGGCCTCGATCACCTCCCACTTGGAGGAGTCGATCATCACCGGCACGCGCGCGATCTCCGGCTCGCCGGCGATCAGGTTGAGGAAGCGCACCATCGCGGCCTTGCTGTCGAGCATGGCCTCGTCCATGTTGATGTCGATGATCTGCGCGCCGTTCTCGACCTGCTGGCGCGCGACGGCCAGCGCCTTCTCGTACTCGCCGGCCAGGATCATCTTCGCGAAGACGCGGCTGCCGGTGACGTTGGTGCGCTCGCCGACGTTGACGAAGAGGCTGCCCTGGCCGATCTCGACCGGCTCCAGGCCCGACAGGCGCATCGGCGGCGGGGTGAGGGAGGTGTTCATGTTCTTGTGGTCCTGCAGGCTTCAGTCGCCGATGAGGGAGGTGAACGGCGCGGCATGGCGGCAGCGCGGCTGGTACTTGCCGACCCGCTCGGCGATCTCGCGGATATGGTCCGGCGTGGTGCCGCAGCAGCCGCCGGCGATGTTGAGGAAGCCGGCCTGCGCGAACTCCTCGACCAGCCGGCCGGTGATGTCGGGCGTCTCGTCGAAGCCGGTGTCGCTCATCGGGTTGGGCAGGCCGGCGTTCGGGTAGCAGGAGATGAAGGTGTCGCCGGCGATCTTCGACAGCTCTTCCACATACGGCCGCATCAGCGTGGCGCCCAGCGCGCAGTTCAGGCCGATCGCGATCGGGCGGGCGTGGCGCACGCTGTTCCAGAACGCGCCCACCGTCTGGCCCGACAGGATGCGCCCGGACGCGTCGGTGACGGTGCCGGAGATGATGACCGGCAGGCGCTCGCCGGTCTCCTCCATCAGCTCGTCGACCGCGAAGATCGCGGCCTTGGCGTTGAGCGTGTCGAAGATGGTCTCGATCAGGAACAGGTCGGCGCCGCCGTCGAGCAGGCCGCGCGCCTGCTCCTTGTAGGCCTCGCGCAGTTCGTCGAAGCTGGTGTTGCGCGCGCCGGGATCGTTGACGTCCGGGCTGATCGAGGCGGTCTTCGGCGTCGGGCCGATCGCGCCGGCGACGAAGCGCGGCTTCTCCGGCGTGCTGAACTCGTCGCAGCACTGGCGCGCCAGCCGCGCGGCGGCCACGTTCATCTCGTAGGACAGCGCGCCCAGGTCGTAGTCGTCCTGCGCGACCCGGTTGGCACCGAAGGTGTTGGTCTCGATCAGGTCGGCGCCGGCGGCCAGGTACTGGCGGTGGATCTCGCCGATCACGTCCGGGCGGGTCAGCACCAGCAGGTCGTTGTTGCCCTTGAGGTCCTTGGCGTGGTCCTTCAGTCGCTCGCTGCGGAAGTCGGCTTCCGTGAGCTTGTAGCGCTGGATCATCGTGCCCATCGCGCCGTCGAGGATGACGATGCGCTGCTGGAGCAGCTCGGGCAGGCGGGCGGCGCGGGTATAGGCGGGGGTCGGGGCAGTCATGGCGGCAGATTGTAGGTAATCGTGCCGCTGCGGCGTGGATGCAACAGTGCCGCAGGACAAGGGTGATTCAATGCGGGAAGCGTGCTTTCGATGATCTCTGAAGAGGAAGAGAAAGAGGAACGGATGGACACGACACAGGACTTCGAGCCGGTGCAGACCGGACAGCAGATGCTGGCGAAGGAAGCCGGCATCACCGGCTTCGCCGCGCTGGCCGCCGAGCTCAAGGGCGGCGTGCGCCGCTGAGGCCGGGCCCCGCCGGCCGGGACGCGCCCGGCGGCGCAGTCTCCCGGGGGGCGCCGTCGCCCATCGTCAGTGCGTGAAGCCGATCGAGCGGCGCTCGCGCACCTGCGGCTTGACCCGGTGCTCGCTCTCGAGCTGGGCCAGGAACTCGTCGGGCTCGAAGGCCTCGCCGAGAATGTCGACCTGGCGGCGCACCGCGGCGAAGTCGCCGCAGGCGAGCTGGTCGAGCAGGGCCAGGCGCCGGCGCTGCTCGTCGCTCAGCCGGTCGGCCGCGCCGCCCAGGGCCTCGGCGACGAACATGCGCTCGCGCTGCTCGGCGCGCAGCGGCAGGAAGCGGATCTTGAAGGTGAAGCGTCGCAGGGCCGCCTCGTCCAGGTCCTCGAACAGGTTGGTGGTGCAGATGAAGACGCCGCCGAAGCGCTCCATGCCCTGCAGCATCTCGTTGACCTCGGTCACCTCGTAGCTGCGCTCGGCGCGGCGGCGGGTGCGCAGGAAGCTGTCGGCCTCGTCGAGCAGCAGCACCGCCTGCTCGGCGCCGGCCTCGGCGAACATGCGCGCCATGTTCTGCTCGGTCTCGCCGACGAACTTGCTCACCAGGTCGCTGGCCTGGCGGATCATCAGCGGGCGGCCCAGGGCCTGCGCGATGTGCTCGGCCAGCGCGGTCTTGCCGGTGCCGGGCGCGCCGTGAAAGCACAGCGCGCCGTGGCCGCGCCGGCGCAGCGCCTCGACGATGCGCGGCACCTCGAAGCGGCTCTCGACATTCAGCAGCGCCAGGTCATAGTCGGTCACCGCCGGGCGCGCGGCCGGGCGGGTCGCGTCGGTGTTGCCCAGCGCCAGGTCGGCGTGCGCGATCTGGCGCTCGATCAGGCGCTCCAGCGCCGTGGCGTCGCCGGGTGTCGTCTCGCCGACCAGCCGGGCGAAGCGCACCGCGGTGCGGATCTGCGCCGGCGTCAGCGCCTTGCGCTGCGTCAGCCGCTCGATGAACTCGGCGCTGACCTCGGCCGGGCCCAGCGCCCGGCGCACCAGCGCCTCGCGCGCGCCCGGCGGCGGCGACTTCAGCTCCAGGTGGTACTGGAAGCGGCGCCGGAAGGCCGGATCGATCTGCTCGATGCGGTTGGTGACCCAGATCACCAGGACCGGATTGCTCTCGAGGATCTGGTTGACCCAGGCCTTGCCGTTGACCGAGCCGGAGGCGCCGCCGTCGCCGCTGCTCTCGAGCCGGGCGATCAGCTGCGCCGCGTCCGAGGAGATCGGCGGGAAGACATCCTCGACCTCGTCGAACAGCAGCGCCACCTCCGGGCTGGCCTTCAGGAAGACCTGGCTGATCTGCAGCGAGCGGTAGCGGTCTCGGCCCGACAGCGAATTGCCGTCGCGGTCGGCATGCTCGACCTCGTAGAGCTCGAGCCCGGCCTGCTGCGCCACCACCCGGGCGAGTTCGGTCTTGCCGGTGCCGGGCGGGCCGTACATCAGCACGTTGACGCCGCATTCGCGCCGCGCGACCGCGTTCCTCAGCAGCGCGGTCAGCACCTCGACCTCGTCGGCGACGAAGTGGAAGTCCGCCGCCGTCAGCTCGCTCTTGACCGAGGGCCGGGTGAAGACCGCCATCAGGTCCTGCGGGTCGCGGTACTCGCGCATCAGCACAGGCGGCAGCTGGTCGGAGACCTTCATCAGGTCGGCCAGGTCGGTGATGTTGTGCTCGGAGATCAGGTTCTCGATCATGCCGATGCGCTCGAGCCGGCTGCCGGCGCGCAGCGCCTCGGCCACATCGCGCTGGTCGACGCCGGCCACCTCGGCCAGCGTCGCGTAGGCCTCCTGGGCGCTGGCGACCTTGAACTCGACCAGCAGGCCGCGCAGGTCGCGCTGGTAGCGCGCCAGCGTGCCGTACAGGATCAGCGCACGTTCGGCCGGATTGAGCTGCAGCAGGCCGGCCAGCAGCTCGACGTTCTTCTCGACCAGCGTGTCGTTCTGCCGCAGGTGCTGCGCCAGCCAGTCGCCGGTGGTGCCCAGGATCGCCATCAGGTCCTTGGGCGCGTCCTTGATGTATTCGTCGAGGTAGAAGTAGAGCGTGCCTTCCTCGTAGGGGCCGCCCCACCAGCCGTGGCGCTCCAGGAAGGCCGCGTCGTCGAGCTGCGCATGGCCCGACCAGGCCTCATGGTCGCGCACCCGGCGGCCCAGGAACTCGCGCAGCCGCTGCAGCACGCTGACCGGCCAGACCAGATGCCGCGCGGTCAGCGACAGCAGGCTGTTCCAGTCGCGTCGCCCGGCGAAGCGGCCGGCCTGGCGCAGCGTCAGCGTCAGCACGAAATGGGTGCAGAGCTGATCGAGCACCGGCGAGTCCAGCAGGCCCGGCGACAGCAGCACCGGCGCGCCGCCCTTGCGGCTGCGCGAGCGGCGGACCGGCTCGGGGCGGGACACTTCCTTGCGCATGCGGTCTCCTCGCGATCTCGGGAAATTCTCGGGCCATCTCGAGGCCTTCTTCGGCCTGCTGGTCTGCCATCTTCGCGCCAACCGGGCGAGACATGCAAGGCCGGACCGCGCGCCCCGACGCGGTCCGGGGGTGATGGGGCGACGGCGCGCGACCGGCCCGATGCCCGAGGTTCAGTGCAGTACCACGGGATGGTGGGCCAGCGTGGTGTAGGCCGCGAGGAAGTCGTCGATGTGCATCTCGTCGACCTCGTCGCCGATCAGCCGCTCGACGCCGGCCTGGAAATGCTCGGCCAGCAGGCCCGCCAGATAGATCTCGCGCCGCGAGGTCTTGTCGACGATCTCGAAGCCGCCGTGCGGATGGCCGTCGCCCATGTGCTGCATCACCGCGAAGTTCTCGGAGTTGTAGAGCATGTGCATCGTGATCTCCTTGGGAAACGGTTGAGGAACGGTTGAGTGACGGTTGGTGGAAATCTGGGGCAGGCGCGGCGGGATTCAAGACGCGAGCAGCAGCAGCTCGAGCGCGTCGCCGTCGGCCTCGCTCAGGCGCAGCCGCTGCGGCCAGTGCGGCGCCTGCGGCAGCGTCCAGACCTCGGCGCGGGTGTCGAAGGGGCCCTCAGGCTCGCGGCGCAGGTGCCAGCGGCCGGCCTCGTCGCGCTCGATCAGCGTGAAGACCCAGTGCTGCACCTCGCCGCCGGTGCCGGCCACCGGCATGAGGATCTGCCCGCCCGGCTTCAGACCGGGGGCATCGAGCCGTGCGGTCAGCTGCGCGATCCAGCTCAGCCGGTCCTGCATGCCGGGCTCGAGCGGCTCCTGGCCCTCGCGGCTGGAGAAGCTCACATGCGGGCTGGCGCCCTCGCGCACGAAGCTGACTGCGCGCTCGCTGCGGCGCAGTCGCCGCTCGGTGTGGCGCTCGGGCGCGACGCCCTGTGCATCGATGCGGCCGCTGCTGTTCTGCGCCAGGATCAGCCCGACCACCGGCACGCGGGCCTCCAGCCGCATGCGGTAGCGCTGGCCGTCGCTGTCCCAGTCGATCTGGCCCCGGCCGACCAGCGCGCCGCGGCTCATGCGGTAGTCAAGTCGGACCGAAGGCGGCACGACCGGTCCGGCCGCTGGCAGCGACACCAGCGGCCGGGCTGCCACGGCCAGCAGTTCGGCTGGCGGGGTCTCGGACTGGGTGGCGGCTGTCTGTATCGGGGCGGGCAGGGCCTGGACCGGCGGGTCCGATCGTGCGGGGGCGGCAGGCGCGCGGGGCGCCGGCATCGGCGCGGGGGCCTGAACCTGCGCCTGGGTG
>RRZU012844349.1_pt1 | contig 12495 bp, 5 predicted proteins | sample 2165561 | NCBI WGS metagenome assembly RRZU01 (sample SAMN10456909, study PRJNA506462) | wastewater metagenome | isolation source: wastewater sludge | place: USA: Moscow, Idaho | reverse complement strand
GGCCGCCGGCCTGGGCAAGCCGATGGTGTGCCTGTTCGGCAATAGCGACGCCAAGGTGTGGGCGCCGTGCGGCAGCGCGCCGTTCAAAATCCTGCAGCCGGCCAGCCAGACCGTGGCCGACATCAGCGTGGACGAAGTGGCTGCCACCTGGCGGCGGCTGCATATCGGGCAGATTCGCTGAGCGGCGCGGCGGGGCCTGTGTGCAGGCCTCGCCGTGTGTCGCCGCGCGTTGTTTTGGTCCCGCTGCCCCCTCGCCTGCTATGCCGGCAGAGCCGCAGCGCGGGCTTGCATCACACACCACATGCGGCCTGCTGGCTTACCGCTCCACGGCGGATGGACTCTTCTGCTGTCATGCCGCGTAATGTGTCCTCTTGTGTGTGTAGAGATGTTATGGCGTTTCATTTGGGAGGGAGGTCGCCCCGGGTTAACCCATTTGAAATGCCTCATCAATTGTTTAACGGAATAAAACTCGAACCCGCTGATGGGCATCCGGCAGGTTGGACTTGAGCAGGTACTCATTCAGTGCCAGATAGCCGTGGACATTGCGCGCATCTTTTACGGCGTGTAGGAACTCCGGCCTGCCGATGAGCCCCGGGTAGCAACCCAAGGCAATACGACGGCCATCCCGCTCGACAAACATGGGGATTTCGGGCACTCCCCCTTCTGAACAGCGAAAACCATCCAACTCAAGGCTGGCGCGCAGTTGGGACAATGTAGCTACCTGTACCTCGGGCTGGGAACAACGCGGTTTCTCTCCATGCACTGCATAACGGAGAAGCAATGCGCCAAGCTTCCTAGCCAGGCGTCCTTGGATGTGCTGGTTGTGGAAATGGTTGAGACATTCGGTGCATGACGTGTCACACGAGCAACCTTCTAGCAGCGCTAGCGTGGCCTTCAAGATCTCCGATAGGTTCCTAGCTACAACCTCGGCGTATCCTGCTCCACCCGAAAGGGTATCGTACAGAAAAAGGTCCAACATCCTGGCCTCGTCCTGGAGGGCTGGCACAACACGGAAACCGGAGCCAAACTCGGCCGGGTCGAGGTCCAATTGCCTGTGACGGCTCGCCGCGAGCCGGAAAGCTTCTGCAATTGTATAGAGCGCGTCCTCAAACATTCGCAGAGTCACCGTGTCGGCAGTGTCGGTTACGAGCGGGGCTGCAATCTTCAGCCTCAACAACAGTAGGTCCGTGGTGAAATCATGCCCAAGAAGCACACGCCGAAACTCTCCTGAGCATCGCTGCGGAGTACCCTGTGGGCCGAGGTGCCTGTATGGGCGTTCGTGCGGTCCGCTGGCCGGCGAGAACTGGTCAAAGACAGATGCCGCTCCACATTCAACGCAGACCGAGAATCCGCCGACCTGACCGCCCTCCTTACCCCGGTTGACGGTCACTAGTCTTTGGTCGGTCGCGTGCGTAAAGCTCGCGTTCGGCCCGCACGGCTTGAACGTGAATGCTTCCGGATCCACGGGTTGCGGGAACTGGGCCATCGTTGCGAACGTAATCTCCTGCTCACGATCGTCCTCTGGGAGTTCTCTGGCACCTTCCGGGCCAAAGATCTCAGGCTGGATCATCGTCTCCTCTTTCAGCGCCCCACCACATACAGGACAGGTACCGTCACCTCCCTGGGCTTTATGGGGATTGCGGACGAAGGAGCATGCCTCACAATGAACGAGCCTTTTCGTGTCTGCGAAAAGCGGCCTTGCTCGGCTGACCTCCCCTGCCGGCAGATCAGCGAACACCCCCCCGGATCGGTAGGTCTTCTTATCGATAACGATTAGCCGCCCAGGGGCATACTCGCTCAGCGCTTGTGAGATCGATAGCTGCGGCCGCTGGACCGTACGGACCTCCCAAACGCCCTTGAGGTTCTTCTCATTCTTTTCCACCAAAAAGCTGCAGAGGCTTGTGGGGAACGCATAGCTTGGAAGGAGGCCGTGGAAGAAAAGGAACTCCAGGAGTTCCTCCTGCTCTAGTTTCGCTCCTGCGTTCTCGCCGTCTTCGGCCTCGGCAACGTCATACGCGGCAACAGGTGGCGGGATGTCCGCGCCGAGTTGACGCAGAGTCGCCATGAGTTCTTCTACTATCTCCGCTAGCCACTCTCCGGGGGGGCGTCCGCCGGTGTCGAGGGACGGAGGAAGCCAGGCGGCGACGGAGGCCCGCAAGTCGCCTTCCTCTGCGAGCATTCGGCGCGACACCCAGTCCCCAAAGCCTTCAAGGTTGAGGTTTGTGTCCTGTGCCCCGTGGAAGAACTCTCGGGTAGGTCCGAGCGCCTTTTCCAGCACCGACGTCTTCTCGCCAGGGCCTTGGATACCCTGCTCCATTAGCTCGTGGAAGAAGGTTTGGACCAAATAGGCATACACGTGCCGGCGGGCGATCTTGGCGTTGTCCACTTTGACCTCAGGCGTGCGCGGAGGTCCAGCCACGATGTGCTCGGGGTTTAGGAAATAATAGCTGTCATGTGGTCCGGTCTGGGAGTACGTCACCACGGTCGAGACCGAGGCACCGCGGCGGCCTGCACGACCAGCCCGTTGCTGGTAGTTCTCGCGCTGGGGAGGCACGTTCCTCAGCGCCACCGCGAGCAGGGAGCCGATGTCGACGCCGACCTCCATAGTGGTGGTGCAACTGAGCACATCAATCGGCCTATCAGAGTCCTCGATGAGAACATCTTGAAACCGGAGTTCATAAAGCTCGGTGGTGGCATGGACACTGCTGCGGTCCCGGTTCGAGAGTTGGGCCGTGTGTTCCTCAACGCTGAGATTCGAGAGTCTAGAGCCGGGGGTGAGGGCCTCCTCTACCGGCCGGCGCCAGAAGCCCTTACGAGCGGCAACGTAATCACTCGCAGCGGGATCGACCGGCCTTACATCTTCGCCCCCACAGGCAAGGCAGATGGTCTCAGTGAAGGTGAGCGGCATGAGGGCGGTGCAGTCCGGGCACTGGGCCCAGACATGGGAGAGATCGACCCTCAGGCGGAGGGAGTTCGGGGAAAGGAACCAAGCGCCCTCCTCCTTCTCGGACGCTAAGTGGCTGCGAAACGCAGCCTCTACAGCCTCGACAGCGAGCCTTCCCCAGCCGGGGCGATGGGCGAGGGCTTCCCCGAATGCCCGGTCGAACTGTCCTTTACTCCCCCAGCCCGGTTTGAAGTAGCCTGCCGCCTTGCAGCGCAACACCGGGTCGAGAGATGGGTCGAACGCGAATTCCCGGAGCAACGCGTCGATCCAGGCGACAGCAAGTGCGCGGACATCTTCGTCCCTGACCATTATCCCGGCGGCCTTGAAATCTTCCTTCAGTTTTCTTAGTTTTGCCCGTGCAGGCTCGACGAAGCCTACAGTCGTACCCGAAAGCGAGTAATAGTTGCTGCACAGAAGTTTAAGTAGCGCGATCCGATATCGCGCGGGCGGAGTCTCTGACGGAGCGAACTCATCTTCAAAAGCCTGCCTTAGGTCGCAGTCGCAATCTCGCTCGAACTCGGTGCGGGCGGCGGCAACTTTCCTTGCATCCTGCCCGTCAAAAATGACAAGATCATGGTCGGATAGTACGGATAGGAAGGCGAGATATAGATTCTGGTTCGGTCGCGGTTCCTGCGAGATCCCCTCCAGCCGCGCGCATGCGAGCGCGACTGCCTGCCGAAACACGTCGAGTTCGATGTCCCTCGGAATGTCGCGTGCCAGCCGGGCCGCCTTTTGGCGACCGTCGGAGAAAATTAACACCTTACGGCCACCGTTGGGATGCCTAGCGTCGATGGCGCGGCTAGCCGGCTGGCGAGCCATTTGTGTACGGACCAACGTGGTGAATGGAGCCTCACCCTTAGTCACGTGGTCCATTACCTTGGATGGCTCGTCCTTGGAGCCTCGGGTTCTGCGCATACAGACAGGGCATTCGTCGAAGGCGATCTCAGGGCCGACCGCGACCTTGTCGGGCACGTGCACTTTGCGATAGCCCGAGTCACCTGGGGGACACACCGGAGAAAGACGCCCGGTGGGTATGTGCAGCCACATGTCCCTGTGGCGGCTGCGTGGGTGGATGCTTTCCTCGACCAGGATCTCGATTGGGATGAGCTCTACGGTCCCGCCCTCGGACAATGGGCCGCTAGGCTGGTGCCAGACGAAGTCCATGTCGGAACTCACGTATCCGCGGATGAAAGCGGCGCCGCAGTCGCGATGGGTGAGCAATTCGTAGACCCTTCCCTTCGACGCGCAGCCACACTGGTCCAGAGGTTTCGTGTGGAGGCGGCCCAGGATGGTGGGAGCGGCGTGACCGCCGAGCCTTTCCGAGCATTCGGGGTCCACGCAAGCGTGGAGGCCCGGCAGGCCTCTATGGAAGAGATGCAGGCGGGACGGGATCAGAACTCGGCCGTCGGAGCGTCGGCGAGCATGACTGCCCAAGGCGAGCAACGCATCGGTCGCCCGCGCCGCCGTTTCCGGAGTGCATTCAAGGAAAAGTTCCTTGCTAAGGGAGTCGAGCCTGGCTGCCTTGCCTGATACCTTTGCGATCAGTTCCTCAAGGGGGCCAAAGCCCGTCATGCTCTCGAAGAGCCAGTTCCGGAACGACTCATAGTCACCTTCTGGCGGCAAATTCCACCTTAAGCTCGTAGCAAGGACCGATGCTGCTGCCCGTGCTGAGTCTAGGTCGTTAGCAGCATTCTGGAAAGCAGCCAGGTCGAAGCTGGCCAGAACCTCGGTCTCCTCGCGCGTCGCCGGGCGTGCAGGGGGCCGCGGTTCTGGGGTGCCTTGAATCACCCTTACTCGCCGCGGAGAGGCTTCCAACAGCCCTGTAAGGTCACGAGCGAAACGCTCGCCGTCCGCAATGCTGCTCGGACCTGAGCCAAGGCTCGCGCTGGTGAGGATGCAACGCATCCGCTCGCGGGGAATCTCGAGGCGTGCACAGAGGCGCCGTATAAGAAGCGCGACCTCTGCACCGCCTGCGCCCCTATACATATGCGCCTCGTCGAGGACGAGGATAAACTCGTTTCGAGGATCTGCCTTGAGCCAGTCTCTGGTTTGCTCGAAGATACTGCGCTCGATGGGGCGCATGAGCATGTATTCGAGCATGGAATAGTTGGTGATTAGCAGTTCAGGGCAATTCTGCTGCATCTCGTACCGGGTCATGAGTTCCCGGTCGCCAGGTTGCGTGTTCAGCCGACCGGCCCAGTTATTCGCGACGTACTGTTTGCCAGCTTTCTTCCCCGAGGAGTATGTCTTCGTCTGGACCAGCCCCTGCTCGTAGAAAGCATCGAGATCCTTACTGGGCCAGCGACCGATTCGCTCTAGTTCCGTTCGGACAACCGGCTTCTCTGCAACCTTGCGATAGAACTCTTCGAAAAGTGGCTTGATGAAGCGTTCATCCCGTATGGAGGACCTGCGCCCTGGATATGGGGTCCGTCCCGTATAGCTGCCGAAGCGGACAGGCCTCAGTCTTCCCTTCAAAAGGACCTCTGCGGCCTCAGGATTGCCAAGCAACCGCCTGATGCGTGCAAGTTGATCGTTAACTAGGGCGTTCATCGGGTACAATAGCATCGCCCTGCAACCTGGAAGCGCCGCGGACTCGGGCCTGTCTGCCCCCTCAATCGCCAGCTTACCGATGACCGGCATAAGGAAGCTTTCGGTCTTGCCCGAGCCAGTTCCGGTGGCCACAACTAGGTCGGCGGCTTCATCGCCGAGGAAGGATGTGAGTGCCTGTGACTGGTGCTCGTAGGGGCGGGGGTAAAGTCCGACGCCCATCCCCGCGAGTTTGGTCAGCGCGTCGACTGCGGCCTGGGGTATCGGTAGTCTGTCGTAGGGATCCCCCGCTTTGTATACCGGCGTGGCCTCCACATAGGGAGCTTGGGCGATGGTTGCATCCTTCTGAAGAAGAGCATGGCGCTCCCTGACGAGCCCCTCGTCGCGGATGTGATACTGAGCCTCGATGTATTGCCTAAGATTCTCAGCTAGGCTCCTCGCTGTCTCGTGGACTCCTGTCGCGTCAACTTTTTTCGACCTCACGCTCATCTTTATCCTCTTTTCGCATCAATGCGCTCGTCCAACACTATCCCAAGCCCCTTAAACGTTCTGCGTACTATCGGCAACGTTTCCGAGGGAAATACGTGGTAAGTCACTCCAGGGTGCTCACTTTCTGGGGGCGGAACCTGCCAGCCGAGAAGGAGTACTCGGGTCTCCCTTTCAGGCAAGCGGCGTGCTAACCGGAGTTTGATTAAACCCTGGGATTCGGCCACCGTAATTCTGACGGGACGATTTGCCTGCGCGTCCAGGTGGAAGCGAAGACGCCTCGCGTCCGAGGACTCAATAGCGCTCATCTTCTGAAGGCGGCCCTTGACGAACTCACCCATGAAGTATGAATAAGCCTGCCCGACGTGCGTCCTACAGAGGAGCCGTCCGCCCTCACCTGCAGGCAGGTCTGCGAGTCTTACCCACTGGTGGGGAAAATAGGCACTGGTATCCCCCATATTGTCAGGAGCGTCCGTGAGCCGAGTCGCAGTTTCGGCTTGCAGCCGTGCAGACCATGCTTCGAGTCCTTCGGCAGGGGCACCAATCCAATCGTCTGCTTCCCATATGTCCGCCCAGCCTTTACAGGCGGCCGGGTCTATAAGCCGGACCCGGCCAGCAACTCTTGCCGATACCGCCACCGCCTGGGGAAGCACTTCCATAGGTCCCCCTCCCAGCAGCACAGCCAGCCCATCGCCAGCCCTTACTGCGCGTGCCGGTGCCACTAGCCATCTTCCCCCTTCGAGCCGAACCATATCGCCCAACTCGGCCATACTGTCCAATACGCTCATCACCCCTGGGCGCGTATCCTCTCCATCACCGGAAAGATCTGGCCACAGCGAAGCTAGCCTACGCCGCACCATACCAGTGAGGCAGACAGAGGCAGCAGGCTCCCAAGCCTCGCGTTCGCCTACAGGGGCGGAGCACAGGTACGACACCGCCCGCAAACATTCCGATATAGCCGAGACCCGAAGGCCTTCCCCGATTAGCCCGCAGCGCATTCCCGCCGCGACGATTTTCCAAGCCTCTTCACGGGACGTCGCTTGCCATTTCATTGTCGTTCCCTCAAGCCGCCGCTTCGGCCCGTCGTTCGGCCAACTCACGGTCGGCGATGCGAACGATCTCCTCAGTGGGTCCTCCTGTCGCCTTAGCCCAAGGAATGGCCCACGAGATCAACAGCGAATGGAGATCGGCCTCCGGTGATCCGCCTGGCATCGCTCTGAGGATTGCATGCACGTGGTTCGCAATACGCTTCCATAGGCCACCGCCTTCGAAGCCGACAGCCCTCAGAAGTTCGACTAACTCACCCGCAACTGGCTCGGAAGCGTTGTTATCAAGACCCTCGAGTTCCCCCCAGGCCTTCTTCATAAGGCTGCCAAACATCAACTGAGGTAGCTTGGCGGATACTCCTCGCATTGGAAGAGTATCCGTATCGAATACAGGCCCCAGTTCGGCAAGCGTACCACCATTAGGGAATGCTGCTGGCCCCTGTGCCCAGGAAGCGATTAGTGCCAGGCGTCCGTTGCTAGACGCTGAGAACTGGCGGCGCATGACGATATCCCGAACCGCAGCACCGTAAACCTCGAAAGCCGAAAGGTTCGCCCCCTTTAACAGCAGACAGCCGGACGACTCCGCTACTACCTCGACACAGTTAGATGCAGCCTCATCGGAAACAAGTCCGACCGGCACTCGCCACTCATGGTAAGTCGGACCGCCGATAGCCGCAGCCACGGCGTCAGCCGCTATGTCGGCGAGCGAACCTGAGAACTGGACCATCTGGCCAGCGATAAGAGCTGCAACGGTCTGGCGAGCTACGCTGACCGCAGCCCCCTTCGTAACTCCAACAGCCAGAAGGTTTGATGCAATCATGGTGGAAGCTCTCCCGACGGACAAGATATCGAAGAGCTGCCCTTCCTGATTATTTTCAATCAGCCTTACCTGCGGCCTTGTTACTGGCTCTGAGTTGTTCCCGGCAAGAATTCTCTCTAAGGCAGCTACACGTTCCGTTAGAGCTCCAATAGTCTCGGTGGCCCCGATCCAGTCGACTTCTCGTGCCGTAAGATCTGCGACGGCTATCTTGATCCCCGCCACCTCAACTGCGAGGCCATCCCAGCCGTCTCCGCGTGCCACCAGTTCCCGAACGCGTTGCTCAAGGATATCGGTCCGGGCTTCTGAGGTAATGGCGACTTCAGCTAATTTTTTGCCGGCAATATCGAGCGTATCGATGGCCTTCTCAATCGTCTCAGAGCGGGCCGTCTCTGCATTCAGCGCGACCTGCAATTCGGTAATCGCATTGGTACTTCGGTCAATTTCCCCGGCTGCATCCTCCATGTTTCTGGCGAGGGATGTTGAGTTAACCTCGAGCCATCCAATGCGATCGGCCGCATCCGCAGTAGCCACTTCGGTAGCTCCGAGGCGGCTATCGATTTCCCCAAGACGGGCCGGAAGCTCGTCAATCATCTGGTCACGAGCAAGAGACGAAGCTGGGCGAAAACGCTCGAGCATCTCCACGGTTTCAGGGTGATCTGGAAAGCCGCTAAAAATGAACAAGCGCGTCATGTCTTCCCTAGCGGCCCCTGGGAAGTTGTTAGCTAGCACCTGCAAGAAGTTAGTAGCGGCGTCGAGTGTGGGCTCCGAACTGTCTCCCTTTGGAAACGTTTTGCCGAACCGCTGCCTAGCCCATGCATCCCAAAGGAGGGCGAAGTTTTTCCAGTCTGATGTTTGGCTTGACTGTGGATGGATCAGGTGGCCGATTAGACGCTTCTGTTTCTCCTTCAACTCGGCAGGCGTGCCCGGTCTGAAACCTTGAATTCGTGGCAAACGATCATAAACAACCCTACGCAGATCCAGCGGGATCTCGTCAATGAAATCTACGACTGCGGCCTGTCCCAAAGCTGAAATCCGTTCTTTGGCCTCTTGGCTGAATTGGTAACTCATTGCGAGGTGCCTTTCCCAAAGTGTTTAAGTTCGAAACCGCAGGCGAGGACCTCCTTCACCAGCGAGCGGTAATGCGGTATTAGTGGCAACTCTGGTCTGACTGCTGCCAACGCTTCAACCAACTTAAGATCATCTGGATACATAGTGCTCGGCACAGCGAGTCGTAATTGGAGCATGAAACTAAGCAGCCTAGACCGAAGCTCCGGGAGGAGTTTTCTTCTGGAGCAATCTGTAGTAGCGCATGTCAAGGAGCCTGCAAGGTGCAAACGCCCAAAGCCGCCGAATTCGATTTCCACGCGGTATGCGGGATCGGCAAGAACAGATGTCAGTTTCACCAACACGTCTGGAGGAGGGAGTCTCATGTCTCTGCTGTGAGGAGATGTGTCCCCCCCGGAGGAGAGCACAGTTACACTATGCCCGGATGGTCCATTAACGAATAGTTTCCCCGAGGCTCCGAGAGGCATTGACAGATATTCCAGTTTTACCCCTTGCGCTCTAGCTGCAGCGGCAATCTCCGTGCTCCTACGCTGGTGCAAAGGAACGATGCGACAAAATCCCTCTGGGGTCATGAATGCCAGTTCAACAGCAGGATGCCCCCTGGGACGATCGGGGCTGAGGGAAAAGGAAATAATCTCCTGAATGTCTGGGTTGTTTACTTCAGTCACATTGACGAAGTCCACACCGCCAGATTTGAGAGCAAAGAATGCTGGCGACCGTTCTAATCCCACAGCCGAAAGTTTTGCAGATATGCTTTGGGCTTGCATGGTAGGTGCTTGGCCACTCGGTCCACCCGGAATTATCTTCGTTGACAGCAGGACCATCCCCGACCTAACACACTCAACCGCATTGATACTTGATTTTCTTGTCAAGAATGGCCAAACGGGAATGATGGACGATGCTGGTGGGGCTATTGGCAGTCCGGTGAATGACCGTAGCCAATCTACGCACTCTTGGGACGGTTCTTCTGGAATAGTGACGAGAGTCAGGCTCCATCCTTGTCGACCGGGCAATCTATTGACCACTAGTTCATCGGGGAAATTAGTTTCTGCTGGTTCTCTCCATAGCAGAGCGAAGGTCTCGGAGCTCCTCAATTCCCGTGTTCGAGGAAATCCCTTTTGCCCACCACGTCCCAAGGCAAAGGCGGTTGCACCCAATGTAGACAGGCCCGGGCACTCTTTGTCTACGCCAGCTAGGAACCAAGGGTCAGGTTTGCCGCTAAATGAGACAATGCGGTAAGGTTCGACCGACAACTCAGCTGTTACGCGACGGCTCGTCTGCATGCCGCGCATATTAAGCGTTTGGATCCTTCCGCCCACGTCCAGCGAGACCGTGGCTCGACATTCTCGACAAGTCGGAAGTACCAGTTCAAGCGACCATCCAGCGCGATCCACTCCTGTCGGGATCAGTAGACGAAGTTCTATTTTCTGTTTTTCCACAGAAACAGAAACTTTACTCAGAACGTCATGCCCATGCTGGCCAGGAAAGAAATTCTCGCATTCAGACGATCCCCAACCTGGCCAATGGGCGAAATACGGCGTCTTTTTCGATCCGGAGCGGCGACTGACCTTTGCCTTACAGATCGGACACACGTATTGACCCCAACTCTTGGCCTCAGTTGCCGATTCCAATTTTTCTGTCACTAAGTTGATTGCGTACTCCACCCATTGCCTCCGTGTATTTAGAGTCAGCCCACTAGAGTCAGCCCACTTTCTTGGCCATCTCTGCATTCTCGGTCTGGAGGGGCAGAGTCCGAGCTTGATTTCCAAACAAGCCAATGAAGTCACTTGGCATCCAGTCACGATACTCGAGTCTACGTCTCGAACGGGGGATTATCCATCTCTCCACTGCCTGCTCGGCAATGTCTTTTGCGGACAGGAGCGAAGTAAGGTCTGGTTGACCTTTGCCGGTTTGCATAATTCTGGTGGCATTGTTGGCGAGTTGGCAAATGAAAACCTCGCGCTGGATACCGTGCCGCATCAGATCGTCCTTGAAACCAAGTGCAGACAATGCTGCCCGCGTCGTTCGCAAGCGCCAGTTTGGTCCTTGTCCAAACCCATGCTGGTCCGCATAGGTATGATCAATATCACGCAGATAGTCACGCAACTCCGAGAACAGCCAGTCAGGAATATGGAAGTGTCCCCATCCTCCCGTATAACCGATTGATTTGAGATATTGAATTCCATCTAGCTTCAGTCGGTTATAAACTGATGACCTTCCCATCGACGATGTTGTCGTGATTGCCAGAAGACGTGCTTTTTTGGCTTCTTGAGAGATAACCCCGGTCGTATCACCATAGATTCTTGCAAAATCGTCATAAATATCACGGCTGCGAAGGAGGCATGCTATCAGCTTTCCTCCGAGAAGAGCATTGTATGGAGGGAGTGCTCCTAGCACGTAAGCATCCATTAAATTTACCAGGCGAGCGCTTCTGTCGTGTGTATTCCAGTCGATAAACTTGTCTCGTACGGCAAGGTTAAAAACAGGGTCTCCAATGGCAATAAGCCCCATCAGCTTACCGTTGTTTTCATCCCAAACAAGATAGCGGATACGTCTGCCGAAACCATTTGAGACTGGGACAGACCATGATAATGCTGCGAGTCTAAAAAGATCGCCTTGTTGTGTTCCTGCTGAAATACGCTCAAGGATCGGCGATATTTTTTTGGGGTTAACTTCTTTGCCTGATGCGAAGAATTGCATCAATTTCTCCCCTTTGAGGGAGATGAATTCTCTATTTGCTAAGAGCCGTTCTTCTCTTTGGTTGTTATGAAGTAGCCTAATTGCATTTTTGCTATTGCCAGGTGCTTGTAAAGTACCTTCGTCAGACTTGGTAAAACCAAGAGATTGCAAATGCATTCTCAGTTTTCTCTTTAGGTGCGCCTTTTGCGGGTTTATCCTAATAACATTCAGGGTGTTTTTTGGCATTTTTATCTCAATATCCGCATGATCTACGACGTGCTTCGGGTCTGTGTTGGCAAGGGTGCTGGGGTGCAAAAGCTTTTTATAACTGCTTGATTGATGTGTTTTGGATGGTTTAATGGTTGGGTTGGTTTTGCAGTTAATTTTTTTGGTGTAAAATGGGGCTATTTTCCAAGGTGCTTTGAGTGTGTCTAGAATTTATTATGGATTTATTTATGGGTTTATTTGTGGATTGAAATTTAAATTTGTCATAAATTTTTGCCGGTAGTATAGCGTCTTCGGACTGGCAACAAAGCTTGGTGTGGCGTTCCTGGCTAAACTTGTGGCGGTAGATCTTACGGGTAGTAGACTAGGTTACATAATAATGCTAATGGGGTTTTGTTGGTAGCTTTGTCGCACGATTTGGTCCATGCGTGTCTCGTTGTACACATAGAGCCTCTCCTATGCCATGAATGGGGGAGATCCCGCTATTGTCTATGGAATGCGTGAGGCTCGGCAAATGCTAAGCTAGCAAAACACGTCGCTACTTGTCAAGTCCCGGCTGATTGTAAACGCGCTTTTTGAACAATTTGGGTTTTTTCTTCTGCCATTCCTTCAGCGCTTGAATAGGCGAAAGATGGTTGAGCGCACGCTGTGGAATCAGCTGGTTGTAAGTTTTCACATAGCGC
>RRZU012156350.1_pt1 | contig 12498 bp, 12 predicted proteins | sample 2165561 | NCBI WGS metagenome assembly RRZU01 (sample SAMN10456909, study PRJNA506462) | wastewater metagenome | isolation source: wastewater sludge | place: USA: Moscow, Idaho | reverse complement strand
GACCCGGTAAAGCTGACATGATGCACGCCCGGATGGGCCGACAGCGCTGCGCCCGCCTCCTCTCCCAACCCTGTCACCACGTTCAGCGCGCCTGCGGGCAGCCCGGCATCCATGGCGATGCGGGCAAAGGCGAGCGCGGTCAGACTGGCTTCCTCGGCCGGTTTCAATACCGCCGCATTGCCCATCGCCAAGGCTGCGCCCACGGACCTGCCGATGATCTGCATCGGATAGTTCCACGGCACGATATGGCCGGTCACCCCATGCGGTTCGCGCAGCGTCCAGACGGTATAGCCGTCCAGATACGGGATGGTTTCGCCCATGATCTTGTCGGCGGCGCCACCGTAAAACTCCAGATAGCGGGCCAAAGCCAGCGCATCGGCGCGCGCCTGCTTCAAGGGCTTGCCGACATCGCGGGATTCCAGCACGGCCAGCTCCTCGGCCCGGTCCAGAACCGCCTGCCCGATCCGGGTCAGGATGCGGCCGCGTTCCGTCGCGGTCAGGCGGCCCCATGCGCCAAGGCGGGCGGCCTCGGCAGCAGCCACGGCCTCATCCACATCAGCGGCGGTGCCGCGTCCGATTTCGGCGAAGATCTCGCCGGTTGAGGGGTCTTCGACGGGCAGAGTCGCCGCCGTCGGACGCCAGCGCCCGTCGATCAGGATTTCGGTGGGGTCAAACCATGGCTTTGTCATGCGACGCTCCATTCGGCGGGGATTTCGGGCATGGCTTCCATCAGCCTGCGGGTGGTCGGGTGGGACGGCGTATCCATGACCTGCGCGGTTGGGCCTTGTTCGACGATCTTGCCGCCTTCCATCACCAGCACGCGGTCGGTGATGCCGCGCACGACGCCCAGATCGTGACTGACGAACAGATAGGCGATGTTATGGGTCCGGCGCAGATCGGCCAGCAGGTCCAGCACCTGCGCGCGGACGCGCACGTCAAGGGCGCTGACGGCCTCGTCCAGCACGATCAGGCGCGGGCGGATGATCAGCGCGCGCGCGATGGCCAGACGCTGACGCTGCCCGCCGGAAAATTCGTGGATATAGCGGCGCGACATGGCGGGCTCGATCCCCACGGCGTCAAGCGCCTGCGCCACCCGGTCGCGCCAATCCTTGGGCCGCCCGGTCAGGTGGAACGGTTCCGAGACCAGCTGATCGACCCGCCAGCGCGGGTTGAAGCTGCCGAAAGGGTCCTGGAACACCGCCTGCATCTTGGCGCGTAGCGCACGCGGCATGGCAAGGCCGGCAGCCACGCTGGTGCCGTCCAGCCGGATCTCGCCCGCGCTGAGCGGATCGAGGCCAAGGATCGCGCGGGTCAGCGTCGATTTGCCCGACCCCGATTCACCCACCAGCCCCACCGATTCGCCGTCCTGAATGTCGAAGCTGACATCATTCACGGCGCGCAGCACCCGGTGCGGCTGAAAGGCCTGCGAGCGCGGCAGCAGATATTCACGCACAGCATTCCTGACCGACAGGATCGGGGTGTCATCATGCGCGGGCGCCACCTGCGCGGGCACATGGCGCGAGGCGGCGAACAGCGCGCGGGTATAGGGGTGGGACTGGGCGCGAAACAGCGCCTCGGTCGGGCCTTCTTCGACGATCTCGCCGGATTTCATCACCGCGACATGATCGGCGATGCCTGAAACCACCGCCAAATCATGGGTGATCAGCAGCAAGGACATGCCTTCGGTCCGCACCAGATCGCGCAGCAGATCAAGAATCTGCGCCTGCGTGGTCACATCCAGCGCGGTGGTGGGTTCATCGGCGATCAGCAGATCGGGGGCCTCGGCAATCGCCAGCGCGATGGCGACGCGCTGGCGCTGGCCGCCCGAAAGCTCGTGCGGATACAGCGTCAGCGGAAAGCGGGGGGCGGGCAGGCCCACCCGGTCCAGCCGGTCGCGGGCGCGCAGCAGGGCCTGTTCGCGTGGCATGTTCTGATGGATGCGCAGCACCTCGGCCACCTGATCGCCGATATTCATCAACGGGTTCAGCGCGGTCATCGGCTCTTGAAAGATCATGCCGATGCGGCTGCCACGGATGCGGCACAGCGCGGGTTCGGGCAGGTCCAGCAGGTTCTGGCCGTCCAACAGCACTTGCCCGCCGGTTTGCACCCCTCGGGGCAACAGCCCCATGATCGCCAGCGCCGTCATCGACTTGCCGGACCCGGATTCGCCCACCACCCCGGTGATCCGCCCGGCGGGCAGCATCAGATCGACATCGCGCAGCACCGGATGGCCGTAGATGGTGACGGAAAGGTCGCGGGTCTCGATCATGCGCGCATTACCTTCAGCCGCGGATCCAGCGCATCGCGCAAGCCGTCGCCCAGCAGGTTCAGCCCCAGCACCGTGGTGAAGATGCACAGCCCCGGAATGATCGCGACATGGGGGGCGAGGGTCACAAAGGTCTGCGCATCGGCCAGCATCCGGCCCCAGCTGGGCGTGGGCGGCTGCGCGCCAAGGCCGACATAGGACAGCCCGGCCTCGGCCAGGATGCCCAGCGAAAACTGGATGGTGCCCTGCACGATCAGCAGGTTCAGGATATTGGGCAGGATATGTTCAATGCTGATCAGCGTGCGGCCCTTGCCCGCCACCTGAGCGGCGCGGATGTAATCCAGCGTCCAGACCGGCAGCGCACCGGCGCGGGTCACGCGGGCAAAGACGGGGATGTTGAAGATGCCGATGGCGATGATGGCATTGATGGCGCTTGGCCCGAAGGCAGCGGTGATCAGGATGGCGATCACCAGCGAAGGGAAGGCGAAGATCAGGTCATTGCCGCGCATGATGATCTCGTCCAGCCAGCCGCCTTTGTTGGCGGCGGCGATCAGGCCCAGCGGCACGCCGATGGCGATGCCGATCCCCACCGCCACCAGCGCCACCGCGATCGAGGTGCGCGCCCCCAGCATCACCATCGACAGGATATCGCGGCCAAAGTGATCGGTGCCCAGCCAATGCGTGCCCGAGGGGCCTTGCAGCTTACCCGCGATATCCATCTGGGTGATGTCATAGGGCACCCAGACGAAGGAAACTGCCGACGTCAGCAGGGCCATGCCCGCAAGGATCGCGCCGATGATCAGGGTCCATCTCATTTGCGGCGCAGCCTTGGGTCGACGGCGGCATAGGCCAGATCGACAAGGAAGGTGACGGCGATGACGGCGGCCACCAGCACGAGGACCGCCGATTGCACCACGATCAGGTCGCGCTGCGTGATCGCCTGAAAGATCAGGCGGCCAAGGCCCGGCAGGTAGAACACGTTTTCAATGATGATCGCCCCCGCCATCAGAAAGGAAAACTGCATCCCCAGAATGGTCAGCACCGGGATCAGCGCGTTGCGCAGCGCATGGCGGCGCAGGGTTTGCGCGCGGGTCAGGCCCTTGGCGCGGGCGGTGCGGATATAGTCCTGATCCATCGTCTCGATCAGTGCGGATCGCAGCACCCGCGCCAGAATCGCCGCCTGCGGCAGTGCCAGCGCAATCGCGGGCAACAGAAGGGACCGCAGCGCGGCCAGCGGCTGGTCCCAGCCCGCAAAGCCGCCTGCGGGCAGCCAGCGCAGGCGCACCGCGAACAGCAGGACCAGCAGCATGGCAAACCAGAAATTCGGCAAGGCAATCCCGATCTGGGTCAGCCCCATCACGGCGGTATCCTGCGTGCTGCCCCGCCGCGCGGCAGCGAACAGCCCCACCGGAAAGGCGATCACCACCGCCAGCGCCAAGGCCAGCAGCGCCAGCGGCAAGGACACCTGCATCCGGTCCAGGATCATCCCCGTCACCGGGGTTTTATAGGTAAAGCTGTGCCCCAGATCGCCCGTCAGCACTGCACCCAGCCAGTGAAAATACCGGATATGCAGCGGCTGATCCAACCCCAGCTGCGCGCGCAGCGCGGCCAGCGTATCGGGCTGCGCGCCGGTGCCCAGCATGAAGGTGGCCGGATCGCCCGGCACCATTTCCACCAGCGCGAAAATCACCATCGACGCGACCAACAGGCTTAGCGCGAGCGACAGCATCCGGCGGGAGAGATAGGCCAACATGGGCGGCAGGCTAGGGCCGCGCCCGCAAGGCGGCAAGCCCCGTCATGCCAGCACCGCGCCGGGGTTCATGATCCCCAAGGGATCCAGCGCCGCCTTGATCGCGCGCATGGTGGCCAGCCGCGTCGGATCGGCCCAGCGTTCCAGATCGCGCACCTTCAGCCGCCCCACCCCATGTTCCGCCGAGAAAGAGCCCCCGCGATCCACCACCATCGCATGCACGGCCTCCTGCACCTTGGGGCGCAGAGCGTCATATTCGGCGCGGTTGCGGCCCTTGGCGGGGAAGACGTTGTAATGCAGGTTACCATCGCCCAGGTGGCCAAAGCAGTTGATGCGCATATCGCCCATGCCTGCCAGCATCTCGCCCGCATCGGTGATGAAACGCGGCACCTCGGTCAGCGGCAAGGAAATATCGTGGCTGGAGATCGCGCCGATGCGCCGGTTCCCTTCGGGGATTTCCTCGCGCAGGCGCCAGAAATCCGCCGCCTGCTGGCCGGATTGGGCAATCAGGCCGTCCATGACCAAGCCAGCCTCCAGCCCGTCGCCGAACAGGGTTTCCAGCGCCCCTGCAGGATCAAGCCCTGACGGAAGGCCCAGTTCGATCAGCACCATCCAATCGGGCGGCTCGGGGAAGGGCTGGCGCAGATCGGGGACGGTTTCGGCCAGAAAGCGCAGCCCCTGACCCGAGATCAGCTCGAATGCGGTCACGCATTCGCCAAACCGCGCCTGAGCCTGCCCCAGCAATTGCAGCGCGGCTTCGGGATCCGGCACCACCATCAGCGCCACGCCAACGCCTGCGGGCGGCTGCACCAGCCGCAGGCTGGCGGCGGTGATGATCCCCAGCGTGCCCTCGGCCCCGATCAGCAGGTCGCGGATGTCATAGCCGGTATTGTCTTTGCGCAGCCGCTTGAGGTCATGCAGGATGGACCCGTCAGGCAAGACCGCTTCGATCCCCAGACACAGCGCGCGCGCGGTGCCGTAACGCAGCGCCGTCACGCCGCCCGCATTGGTCGACAGATTGCCGCCAATCGTCGCCGTCCCCTGCGAGGCGAGCGACAAGGGGAACAGCCGCCCCGCGCCCTCGGCCGCATCACGGGCGGCTTGCAGGGTCACCCCGGCCTCGGCCAGCATGACGTTTTCCATGGGCCGCGTTTCGCGGACGCGGGTCATGCGTTCCAGCGACAGCAGCAGCGGCGCAGGACCTTCAGGCATCACCTGCCCGGCCACCAGCCCGGTGCCCCCGCCCAAGGGCACAATGCCCACGCGGGCCGCCGCGCAGGCGCGCACGATGGCGGCCGCTTCTTCGACGTTATGAGGGGCGGCCAGCAGCCCGGCATGGCCGTGATAGCGGCCGCGCGGTTCTTCCAGATGACGCGGCTCAACCGGGCGCAGGACGCCTTCGGGCAGCAAAGCCGCCAGTTCCGGCCCTGCCGGGTTCAGCGCATCGGTCATATCAGCTATCCCGCCTCTGTTCGTCCCCGCCGGTCGTGGCGCAGATTGGCATAGAGAACATGCGTGCGCCACCGCCCGTTGATCTGCAAAAAGCTTTGCGCGACGCCTTCATATTTGAACCCGGCCCGTTCCAGCGCCGCGCGCGAGGCGGCGTTGTCGGGCAAGCATGCCGCCTCGATCCGCGACAGATCGAGGACGGTGAAGGCGTGGCGGGTGACGGCCTCAATCGCCTCGGCCATATAGCCTTGGCGGGCGTGCGGCGCGCCGATCCAATAGCCGATGGTGGCCATTTGTGCCGGGCCACGGCGAATGTTGTCGATGGTGATCGCGCCCAGCAGCGCGCCGTCCACGTTGCGTTCCAGAAAGAACGGGATCGCGGTCCCGGCGCGGCTGGCGCGCTGCGCCCAGTAGACGCGATTGGTGAAGGCCTTGCGCGACAGGTGATCCGCCGACCAGGTCGGTTCCCACGGCACCAGAAAGTCGCGGCTGTCCTGCCGCAGCGCAGTCCAGGCGTTGAAATCAGAATGCTGCGGCAGGCGCAGCGCCATCCGTTCGGTGTCCAGCCGGATCGGACGGCGCCGCCCGAACATCAGGCAGCGAGCCTTTCGATCAGCGCCTCCAGCGAGGGTGCACGGTCCACCGGTCCATACAGCGCCATGGCCGGACGCCGCGCGATCAGGCTGGCGGCGTAGTTGCGCAGATCCTCGCGGGTGACCGCGTCCAGCCGCTCGGCGGTTTCGGCGGGTTCAGGGATGCGGCCCCAGATCGCCAGCGACCGCGCAATCCGTTCCGCCTGACCAGAGCTGCTTTCAAGCCCCATCAGCGTGCCCGCCTTCAACTGCGCCTTGGCGCGGGCGATTTCGGCATCCGACAGCGAATCCACCGACCGCTTCAGCTCGTCGATGGTCAGGTTGGCCAGCTCCTCGATATCCTCGGCGGCGGTGCCCGCATAGACGGCCATCATGCCGGGATCATCGTGGAAACCCGACTGCGCGAAGATCGTATAGCACAGCCCCCGCTCCTCGCGGATCTTCTGGAACAGACGCGACGACATGCCGCCGCCCATCGCCGTCGTCCAGATCTGGGCGGCGTGATATTCGGGCGACAGATAGCCCGGCCCTTCAAAGGCCAGCGTGAAATGGGCCTGCTCCAGATCCTTCAGTCGCCGGGTTTCCGCCCCATGCCAGCGCGCCCCGTCCCGCGTGATGCGGGTGGACGGCGGCAGATGCCCGAAGATCCCTTCGGCCTGACGGACGATGGTGTCGTGATCGACGGCGCCCGCAGCGGCCAAAATCATCTGCCCGGCGCCGTAATGTTCGGCGACAAAGCCCGACAGATCGGCGCGGCCAAAGCTGGAAACCCGTTCCGCCGGGCCCAGAATGGTGCGCCCCATGGCCTGATTGGGATAGGCGGCCTCTTGCAGCCAATCGAAGATGATGTCGTCGGGCGTGTCCAGCGACTGCCCGATTTCTTGCAGGATCACGCCGCGCTCGACCTCGATTTCGCGCTGATCGAAGGCCGGGTTCAGCACGATGTCGGAAATCACATCCAGCGCCAGCGCGGTATCGGCGCTGAGCACGCGGGCGTAATACGCCGTGGTATCGCGCGAGGTATAGGCGTTGATGTAACCGCCCACATCCTCAATCGCCTCGGCGATTTGCAGGGCGGTCCGGCGTGCGGCGCCCTTGAAGGCCATATGTTCCAGAAAATGGGCGATGCCGTTTTGTTCGGCACGCTCATCGCGGCCGCCCGCATTGACCCAAAGGCCGATGGTGGCGGAATGCAGACCCGGCATCAGGCGCGTCACAATGCGCAGCCCGTTCGGCAGGGTGGTGATTTGGGTATCGCTCAAGCGGTCCTCCGTTCAAGGATGAGGGACTTAAGCGCCTCAACGTCGTTTTCAACCCGCGTCACACGTTCGGGCCGGTCGAACAGCCCCGCCATATGAGGGGGCAATTCGGGGCGGATGCCAACGGCCTTTTCCACCGCATCGGGGAATTTCGCCGGATGGGCGGTGGCCAGCGTCACCATCGGCACACCGGGGCGCAGGTGATCGCGGGCGACGCTGACGGCCACGGCGGTATGGGGGCAGATGATCTCGGCGGTCTCAGTGCGGATGGTGCGGATCATGTCCAGCGTGCCCGCTTCGGACACCCGGCCCGAGGTGAAGTCGTCCTGCAACGCCTGCAACGCGCCCTGGCTTATGGTAAAACCGCCCGCTTTCAGGTCATCCATGATCTGCCGGATGGCGGCGGGGTCGCTGCCATAAGCCCAGAACAGCGCGCGTTCGAAGTTCGACGACACCTGAATGTCCATCGACGGCGAGATCGAGGGCTCGACTTCGCCCACCCGGTATTCGCCGGTGGTCATGGCGCGGTGCAGAATGTCGTTCTGGTTCGTGGCGATGACCAGCTGACCGATGGGCAGGCCCATGCGCTTGGCCACCAGCCCGGCCAGAATATCGCCGAAATTGCCGGTGGGGACGGTGAAGTCCACTTCGCGCAGCGGCGCGCCAAGGCTGGCGGCGGCGGTGAAGTAATAAACCACCTGCGCCAGCACCCGCGCCCAGTTGATGCTGTTGACGCCGGCCAGCCCGACCTGATCGCGGAAGGCGTGGTCGTTGAACAGGTCCTTCAGCCGCGCCTGCGCATCGTCGAAATGCCCGTCCATCGCCAGCGCATGCACGTTGGCGTCCGCAGGCGTGGTCATCTGGCGGCGCTGCACATCCGACACCCGGCCATGCGGGTACAGGATGAAGACATCGACGTTATCGAGGCCCCGGAACGCCTCGATCGCCGCGGATCCGGTATCGCCCGAGGTCGCGCCCACAATGGTGATCCGCTGGCCGGACCGCTTCAGCGCGATCTGGAACAGCTGACCGATCAGCTGCATGGCGAAATCCTTGAAGGCCAGCGTCGGGCCGTGGAACAGCTCCAGCAGGTGATGGCCGGGGGCCAGCTGGCGCAGCGGCGCGCGCGCGATATGGCCGAAATTCGCATAAGCGGCCGCGATGGCCGCGTTCAGTTCGTCGTCCGAAAAGCTGTCGCCCAGAAACGGCTTGATGACGCGGGCGGCGACTTCTTCATAGGGCAGGCCTTCCAGCGCTGCGATGTCGTCCAGCTGCGGGATCGTCTCGGGCAGGTACAAGCCGCCGTCACGGGCAAGACCCGTCAGCATGGCTTGTTCAAAATTCAGAACCGGGGCTTCCCCCCGCGTCGAGATATAGCGCATCATCGCCTCTAATATGTCCGCCGCCTGATACGCCAGATGAGCCATGCTGTCATCCCTGCGCAGGTGGCTGCAAACAGAAACCACTGCACCGCATAGGAAAGGTGGCTGTTCGGCACACCTTCAATGCTGATCGGGATCGGCATCACGCCCTGCGCATCCCCCGCGACCTGGGCTGCCACCACCAGAACCGGTTCGGTTTTCAGCATTTCGGCCATCGCGGGTACGTCGCGGGCGAACCAGATGCCCGCCGTCAGGTCAGGTTCCGGGGTCGAGCTGCTTTTGTCCTGCGGCCAGTGCAGGTTTCCCACCACCTCCAGCGTGGTCGCAGGGCGCGGCGTGTGGCGGTAATCCTGTGTGACAAAACCGCGATCCAGCAGGATGCGGCGGCCGTCATCGGTCTCAAACCCTGAGATGATGTTATAGCCGCCGCCAAGCTCCTTGGTGCCCGAGAGCACCAGAATTTCCTCGCCCGTGGTGCGGCCCGAGACGGTGACCGGCATGTATTTCATCGACGGATCAACCTGCGCCGGGATCGGCTGCGGGGCGGCGTTGATGCCAGCCTGGATCTCGGCCAGCATGGCCTCTTTCCACTCCATCCGGCGCAGCTGCCAGACCCCGAGGCTGAGCAGAATGGCGGTGGTGACGATGCCGAAGATCAAGGGCGGCAGGATGGATCGACGAGCGGTCATGGCAGTTCCGTGTGCTTGGTCCCCTGCGATAGCGCGCGCGGGCGGCGGGACCAAGGGGGAACAGGCTCATATCGACGCGGCAGCCCTGCTTCGCATGATCACAAACAATTTTTTGCGCATACGTGCAGGGGTTTCACTTACTCACCAACGTCAACAGACCTCAAAACCCGACGACGCACCGGCAAACGCGGCAATTTTCGCTGCGTCATTGGAATTCAGGCCCGGAGCCAATAGGCCGCTACACACAGCAGCGGCAAAATACGCTGCGATCGCCCTGGCCTCTGCGGTGCTGACCGGGGTGCAGAGGTGATAGGATAGCATGTCTGCGCGTTCACCGCGGATCAGGCCCGCCCGCTTGATCTCCTCAGCAAAAGGGCGCCAAGTTCTGTTCGCCAGCTGCAGGTTCGCTTTATCGTCTGCGAGGTCGATCAGGATAACGGTCATTGCGCTCAAGGGACATTCGTTCGGGGTTCCCGCGAATATCGCGATGGTTGGGACCCCGTCACTCGAAAAGGAAACGGCGCGAGGGGGGCCCTCGCGCCGTTCGAAACCTTGGTCAGTGCCGGATCAGCGGCCCCAGACGTAGATGGCGAAGAACAGGAACAGCCAGACCACGTCGACGAAGTGCCAGTACCAGGCGGCGGCCTCGAAGCCGATATGCTGTTGCTGGGTCATCTGGCCGCGCATCAGGCGCACCATGCAGATGAACAGGAAGATGGTCCCGATGATGACGTGCACGCCGTGGAAGCCGGTCGCCATGTAGAAGACGCCGCCGTAAACGGTATCCGACAGGCCAAACGCCGCGTGGCTGTATTCGTAAGCTTGCAGCACGGTGAAGCACAGGCCCAGCACCACGGCGACGGCCAGACCATTGATGGCGGTCTTGCGGTCGTTTTCATGCACCAGCGCATGGTGGGCCCAGGTCACGGCCACGCCAGACAGCAGCAGGATCAGCGTGTTGATCAGCGGCAGGTGCCAGGGATCGAAGGTGGTGATGCCTTCGGGCGGCCAGACGCCGTCCTTGATCGGGCTTTCCGGCCCCATCGGGTACAGGGCGTTCTTGAAGAAGGCCCAGAACCACGCGACGAAGAACATCACTTCCGAGATGATGAACAGGATGAAGCCGTATTGCAGGCCGATGCGGACGACCGGGGTGTGGTCACCCTCCTCGCCTTCGTTGACGACGTCGGCCCACCAGCCGAACATGACATACAGCACGCCGACAAAGCCGATCAGGAACATCCACGGCCCTGTGATGGCAATGCCGGAAACCTCGATGCCCTTCATCCAGGCGACGGCGCCGACCAGCATGATAAAGGCAGCAGTCGCGCCCAGGAAGGGCCCTAGCGAGGGCGGCAGGATGTGATAGTCGTGGTTCTTAGCATGCGCCATTGGCTGTCCCCGCTATTGCGTCAGTTCGTTCTGGTTGCGCCACCGCCCGAGGCCTGCGCTGCCTGATCATCGGACAGGGCAGCGGTTTCGGGGGTGTCGTATTGATGGAAAGTATAGCTCAAGGTGATGTCGCGCACCTTATAGGCGTCGCGATCGGTCACGATTTCCGGGTCGACATAGAAGGTCACCGGCATCTCGACCCGTTCGCCCGGTTGCAGCGTCTGCTCGGTGAAGCAGAAACATTCGATCTTGACGAAGAAGGACCCGGCGATTTCCGGCGCGACGTTATAGGAAGCGCGCCCGGTGATCGGCTTGTCGGAATTGTTCACCGCTTCATAGAAGGCCAGGCCGTCCTGACCGATCTTCAGCGTCATCTCGGTCTGCATGGGCCGGAAGGTCCAGGGCAGGTTCGGGTCGATATTGCCGTCAAAGCGGATGGTGATGTCTTCGTCGGTGATATCCGCCGCCTCGTCATGGCTGGCGGCGACCTGCGTCGTGCCGCCGTAACCGGTGACGCGGCAGAACCAGTTGTAAAACGGCACCGCCGCCCAAGCCAGCGCGCCCATCACCAGAACCACGCCGACCAGCTGCACCAGCACGCGCTGGTTCTTGCCTTTGGGAAGCATGCTCATGGCGCGGTCCTCGCGCCCTGCTGGGCGCCCGGCGTGCCGGGGGCAGCCACGGGATCGCTGCTGGGGCGGATCTCGACCCCCGGTTCGCGCGGCAGCAGCGCCGGACGAACCTGATGGTCAAAGCCCTGCAAAGCCGCACCCGTGCCGTTTTTCACCTTCACGATCGACAACGCAAAGATCAGCCCGACAAAGGCCAGCAGCACGACCAGAAGGCCGATATTACGCGACTTGCGGCGCGCATGCAGTTCATGCTCGGTTCTGATCGCCATCATGCGCCCACCCAATGCTGGACCAGCAGCGCGGCGAAATGCGCGAACAGATAGATCAGCGACAGCTTGAAGAAGCTTTTTTCCAGCTTGTGGCCATCAGCATAGGACTGTTCGTCCGTGCGCCGCATCACCCGCCAGCCACCCCAGATGAACAGCACGTTCAGCACCACCGCGACCGCCAGATAGATCGGCCCGCCGATCGAGGTCAGCCCCAGCCAGATCGCAAACGGCGCAAGGATCAGCGTATAGGCGAAGATATGGCGGCGCGTGGTCTGCCGGCCATGGGTCACGGTCAGCATCGGCACGCCGGCCTTGTGGTAATCTTCCTTCATGAACAGCGCCAGCGCCCAGAAATGGGGGGGCGTCCAGAAGAAGATCAGCGCGAACATCAGCAGCGATTCGATGCTGATCCCGCCCGTGGCGCAGGCCCAGCCGATCATCGGCGGGAAGGCACCGGCCGCCCCCCCGATCACGATGTTCTGGGGCGTCGAGCGTTTCAGCCACATCGTATAGACGACGGCATAAAAGAAGATGGTGAAGGCGAGGAACCCGGCGGCGAACCAATTCGCCGACAGCCCCAGCATCATCACCGCGATGCCCGACAGCGAAAGGCCGACGGCAAGCGCCTCGGGTCCGGCAACCTTACCGGACGGGATCGGTCGCGATTTCGTGCGGTTCATCACCGCGTCGATATCGGCGTCATACCACATGTTCAGTGCGCCCGAGGCCCCGCCGCCAATGGCGATGAACAGCACCGAACAGAAGGCGATCAGCGGATGCACATTGCCCGGCGCCACGATCAGGCCGACAAAGGCGG
>RRZU011495756.1_pt1 | contig 12498 bp, 10 predicted proteins | sample 2165561 | NCBI WGS metagenome assembly RRZU01 (sample SAMN10456909, study PRJNA506462) | wastewater metagenome | isolation source: wastewater sludge | place: USA: Moscow, Idaho | reverse complement strand
TAAAAAATGAAAATTGCAATCAGCAGTAAGGAGAGTAACACTTCGAGTGAAATAGATTCTCGATTCGGCAGATGTGCTTTCTTTGCCCTGTATGATACAGAAAACAAAACAACGGAGTTTGTGAGAAACGAGGCTGCTGCGACAGAAGAAGGTGCCGGACCTGCTGCCGTAAAGCAACTGGCCGGTCTGAAGGTTAAGAAAATTATAGCCCGTGATTTCGGCATCAAGATAAAAAGTCTGTGTTCTGACTTGAATATCCAACTCATTATCATCAAAGAAAATAAAACTATCGAAGAAATTATTAAATTGTTAAATCATTAACACATTAAAATATGGAAAAAACAATTGCCATCCCGACAGAAAACGGAAATCTGTGCCCGCATTTCGGACACTGTGAATCATTTTATTTCGCCAGTATCAATGACGAGAAGGAAATTACAGCTGAGAAAAATATTGTTCCTCCAACACATGAACCTGGCCTGTATCCTAAATGGATCAGAAGCCAGGGGGCTGAATGCGTCATTGCCGGAGGTATGGGTGAAAAAGCAAAGAATCTCTTTAACCAGGAAAATATCAAAGTTGTTGTTGGAGCGGAAATCAAAGAACCGCGAAAGCTGATCGAGGAATATCTGAATGGATCACTTGCCACAGGCGCAAACAGCTGCAATCACCATCATTAATGAAATTGCCATAACCATAAAGGACTGTAAAACTACTATCATACATTTTGAAGATATAAAATATACATTACTAATGGTTTTAAGTGTGAAAGGGAATGCATAGCAGAATTGTATTTGCAATTCAAATACAACGCTATGCATTCTAAATAAAATGAACGCTAAAATAAAACCGATAAGGTACTAATATTAAAGGAACTATGGCATCTGTCAAATGCCATATGCCTTAATAAGAATTCTAATGGATTTGCATCTTTGAAAAAAGATTGATAACCAACACTCCCGAAATAATAAGAATCAACCCTATAATAGCTGGTAAATCAGGTATCTGTTTAAAGAAAATAACACCTATAAGCGTAATGAGGATAATTCCTATTGCTCCCCAAACACCATAAGCAACTCCTATCGGCAAGGTACGCAAGGAAAAGCTAAACAAATAAAACGACAGAAAATAGCTGATAAGTGCTGCCAGTGTAGGAAGCAAACGGGTAAACTGTTCTGAATATTTCAACATTGATGTGCCAAAAGTTTCGAACACTACCGCTACAATAAGAAAAATCCAATCTTTCATATTCTTCTAAATATATTATTTTTATCCAGAATTTTGATGATACTATAATGTTTTAAACCAACAGCCAGAGATCCTTCCCTCATACTACCGTAATGTTATAAAGACTTCGGAAAATAAGATTTCAGGGCTTCTACATATTCCGCAAAAGCCTTCCTCCCCTTTGCCGTCATCCGGCAAACCGTACGGGGCTTTCGCCCTTCAAAACCTTTCCTGACCTCAATATATCCAGCCTGGGAAAGTTTGTCTATCTGCACGCTCAGATTGCCGGCTGTCGCTTCTGTCTTTTCTTTTATAAAGACAAAATCAGCTTCTTCTATAGACATCAGCAAAGAGACAACAGCCAGTCGGAGCTGAGAATGCAATAACGGATCTAACTCTTTAAACATTAACTTCTTGATTTAGCGTTTAACACATGTCCCGGGATAACCATGATAATGATCGCAGCAAGACTGAATAACAATTCCCACCAACAATGCGGATTCCCATTCTGCATCATCACAAACATGTAAAAAGGTATGACCATTGCCAGAAGCGGCAGATAGACAGTAGTCTTATTCCGGATGATCACTCCTGTCATGGAAGTTCCCATCCCCATATAGATCAGGGACAACGGCATCATGACAGAAAAATTGATTTGACCGGCAAACCATCCTATCAACACGATGGACAGGCATGAAATAATGAACATGTAGCCGATCACTTTCCAAACCGTGCGGATGGCACGGTCTGTATAAGTCACAACGGCAGGTTTTTTGGAGAAATAATATAATAATCCCCAAAAGGCAAACATCAGAAACCATCCGAATCCCCACACCCCATTAGAAGTCAATGCGGTAAGGATATAAATAGCAATCCCTAGAAACGCAGAGAAGTAACCGAAATAAAGAAACAAATTTCCTCTTCCTACTTCCATGTTCTCGCGTGTTGACCGGATCATTTGAGAGATGAGTTCCAGGCTCTCCTGATCAGTTAATTTTTTTTCTTCCATAATTTTATATTTTATTCATAACTTTTTTACTCTGTCTCTTTCTTCTGACAACGCTCCGGGCGTCAACAAATGTCAGGCATGATAATGCCATGACAACCATTAATAATCTCTTTTTCATAGCAATAAAAATTAAATAACAACACCTAGTTATATATAAACTAGTTTATTTTACAAACCATATACTTAAAAAAGAATGTGCCAACACTTGACACATCTATTTACATTGCAAATATAATTAAGTTTATAATATAAACCAAACAAAATTATAAATAAAACTGTAGAAACCCTATTAATTAACTTATATTGATAAATAGAGCTAATATGCGCGATTACATATTAAGTAAAATCTTTCGAATACCGCTTATAAAAGATTCTAATTGCTTGTAAGTAATACGATTAAATTAATATTCAGTAAACTCCAAATAGAGTTTACTGAATTATAGAATAAAGAGAATTTTATTTTCTGCTAATATAAGCGCTTACTCTATTCTCTTTTGCTTTAATTTCCAGTTTAGAAGAATTAGTACCTATGTCAGAGGAAAGCCTCAACAGTTCCGGATATTCAAGAGAAACTACAGCTTGTCCTGTCCGCCCTGAACTGCTGGGAGGGTTTGTCGAAAACAGTTCAAAGCGAAAAGCACTAACATTATGTCCTGCCCATGAACCATTATCAGCAAACATTCCATAAGTTATATCATCCTGTGCATCATATTCCAAAGAAGCTGCATATGAACTAGACCAGGTAAGATAACCTTGTTTTACATCCCACAATACACTATAAACATAATCGACAGAATTTCCATCATTAATTGTTCCCAATAAACTTCCTCCATTTATAGTAACACTCATGTCATCATCAGACCATGTGATCGGAAGTTTTAAATTTAAAGTAGGGAAAACAAAATTTTTCTGACCATTATCATCTCTTAAGTATGCCGTCTGATAAATTAAACTATCATGGGTAGAGTTATAGGTATCAAGAATAGCATAAGTACCTGCTATATCTTTAGCAAATTCCTCTTGTTTAACATTAATGGTATCTTTAAAAGAACCTGCAGAGATAAATATATGTCCACTGCGAAGATGACCTTCATTATTAGCTCCTAACTTAACATAAACACTATCAGAATCAAAAGACGGAACAATCCAACTGGAATCGGCAGTAATCGTCATTGGCAAAGTTGAAGATGCAGCATACGATAGTGTTTTACTATCATCATTTGATATAATAGAAGCTGGAGCCGCAATCTTTAAAGTAGCACCAGCCTGGTCTACATCAATAATCGTTGAGTCTGCTTCACTTGACTTGACAATAACTGTAGTATGGCGAGATTCCCTACTTGTGTTAAGTCCAGCCGTAACAGTAACATTTGCTCCTAAAGAAGCTACAGTAGCCCAAGAATCCTCTGCATAAGCCTTTATTACAGGCTTTGCAAGGGCAATCGTATCCGTCCCCCCCGCAGCTGAGAAGGAAGTTTTTGCTGATACTACTGCCAATCCATTAACAGTAATATCATTGGTAGAGTCATCACTGCAGGATGCCATGACCAGGCATCCCAAAGCGAATAACATTATACTATATATTTTTTTCATTATATGTATTTAAATTAATTAGTCTTTACCATTGAATTCAGATAACGCAGTCTGTTACTTTTATTCGTAAACAGAATACCACTGAATTGCCCGACACTACTTCCTGTTGAAGTAACTTCCCAGAGGATGAACGAATCAGTTGCAAAGTCTGAATAAGGGCTAAAGCTCTTAAATAGCAGAGTTGTTCCAGGAGCATCGGCATCTAAAGACAAAGTTAGCCCAACTTTAGGATCAAAATATAAATATCCACCATCAGCAATATCCCATGCTGCTAACCAAACATGATCACCATTACTTAATGTACCTATATCCTGTGAAAGCCAGCTAAGTGTTCCATCATTCTTGTTGTAATTAAGTTTCATTGGAACATTATTCATAAGTCCAACGAGGTTATAAGTCTTTCCATCACCAGCAGGTACCAATTTTACGGATAAAGAAGCACCTTTATCATAATTCAACTTATAGGAACCGGCATAGTCCTCATACTTCATAAAGATTGCATTGAACACGACCTCTGATGCGCCCGCATCTGAACAGGTAAGCGTCATAGCCTCATCATCATAATTAAAATTTTGGCAAGTCTTCCCGTCAATAGAAACAGGATTAAGAAGATGGATACCTGTAGCTGTAATATAAAAAGGCATTTTCTGAGTAGCACTATCAGTTGTGATCTTCATTACGCGGGAAGGGTCAAGATTAACACTACCCATTTTTTTCCCTGTAACAAAGACATTGTAATTGACTTTCAAATTATCAACCATGCTATTTAAAACAGCAATTCGATTATCCCAATTTACAGAGTCGGCTAAACGAGTCATGACCATTTTATTACCCCATTTCTTACCTTTCAGATAGATAGAGTCCGGAGTAGTTCGCATAATAACAAACTCATAATCCTGCTGTTCACCATCATCATCAGACATCGTTGGGGTAGCCAGTTCATGAAAAATTTCGTTATAAGTATTGATTGTCAGGACGGGTCCCTGATCCTTAATAACATCATAGCTGGAAGTAGAATAATGTCCGGAAGGGGCGAAATCACTACCTACAGTAACCTTATTATTTTTAAACCTCATAAGGTATGTATAGCCACCACTGCTGTATTGTTCACCCGTCCAAAGATGAAGTTCCCATCCATTGGAAGCTGATTCCAAAAGAGTCTTGTCAGAATCAACTGCTTGTTCTATGCGTTCGGCAGCAGGGGTGCCAAAGATCTTATCATCATCATGAAGACAGGAAGTTATTGACAAGGCTACACCAAACAAGAATATACTATATAATATTTTTTTCATTGTGCTTTTAGTTTAAATGATTCAAATCAATAGCTTTCAGTTCTGAAGCACGGCGAAGTACGATAGCACGCAGATTGTCGATATCTAGATTCCATGATTCCTTCATATAACTGCGAACAAGGTCTAGTTTTGCCTGAATAAGAGGGGCACCTGTAGTGCCTGCATCCTGCATGATATTTTCCCAATCTGCCGGAGAGGTAGTGACATAGACAGACATCATTTCAGCAAAGTCCTCTACCGGTTCGCTCATGGCATAAGGGGTGACAAAACCTGCCTCATGAGCAGCGGAATTACTTTTTAGATACCAGTCGCCACTGACATAACCATTTTCAGTAATCAATTGGAAACTGTCTGAATATGGTTTTTTCTGATTCAGAATATGAGTAAATTCATGATGCATCGTATGAAAATAATACTCTGTCATCGTAGAATAATCTGCCAGCATATCATCTGTAAGCCCATTAACATTATATAAAGTAATCATTAAACCACCTTCAGCCGTTCCAAGCACCTCAGTTCCCTCTCCACTGTTGTAGGCTGGGCTTCCTATTAGATGAATAATTCTTGGAACATTAGACTTAACGAAGTCAGACCCCATCGCTTCTGCATACGCATCAAACCAAAGATATTTGGCTATTTTCATCAACTTTGCTGATTTAGCAGAATCGGCAGGTACCAAATTGTAGGACATATCCGAATAAATGTCTTTCATTTTATATTCTACGGCCACATTATACGGTTTAGTATAGTTTTTCAGCAGCCATAAGTCGAGACTATCTCTATCCGGTGATGTGGTAGGAAAAATCTCAGCCCCATTCAGATCATCCTTGGAACAAGAAGCAAATCCCAAGATGAGAAAGGAAGCAAATACTAATAAATATATTTTTTTCATTTTATATATTCCTTAAGTTACAAATTATTTTGTTCTTGGGTTACCCTCGAGTCCTGCAGAAATAACATCCTGTGGCAATTGAATGGCACGACGCGGATCATTAACGACCATAGAATCTGTAACAGCTTCTACATGAGAAGATCTGTCAAGAGTACGACGATAGATGACAATGCCATAGCGTTTGATGTCCTGTAAGCGCTGCCCTTCACCTAAAGTGAGGATACGGCGAAGCTGAAGAATGGTCTGAATCATCGGCTCCTGCGTAATTGGATCAAGGGCGATGAATGTCGGATTTAACTTTTTCTTTGGTGTCGGAGCTGTAGGGGTATAATAATTCAAATGGCTATAGAAACTCTTAATACCATCAAGTGTAACACTAAACTTGCTACCAGACATTGCAGATAATTCTGTATTTATGTCGGTCAAAGCAGCATTATAGTCTTTATTCAAGACTTCAGCTTCCGCACGTACCATCAAAGTATTATCTGTCGTAAAAACAGCATATTGAGAGTGAGCGTAACCAATATTTGCAGCTTGGTCTGTATATTCAAAACTATAAGGAATTTTATTAATAAAATACTTCGATAAACTCGAGTTATGCCATACTGTATAACCAAACTGACTACTAGCACCCCAAGGGCCAGATGCCTGAACATCCTCTGTCCCGGCAATCAAACTACCATGAGCATATTTATTACCTGCAGAGTAAGGACCATAGATAACATCCCACCTAGAATAAACCGACTGTAGCATCAGATTGGCATTATTGTCAGAATTAATATAGGCATTAGGAGCAACCTGACCATTAACAGATAGAGCATACCATGTTTTCCAGTCACGAAGAGTTGATGCAGCATCAGCTCCCAAAGCATGATTAGCATAAGCAATAGCCTTATTATAATTACCATAATACAAATTAAACTGTGCCGCAAAGGCATAAGCTGCTTTACGATTGAAATGATATTTAGGAGTGCTGTAATTATCTGTTACCAAAGGTAACCCCATTTCTATATCAGCATTAATTTTGTCATAGAGTTCCTTTAATGTGCCACGAGCAGATTGCTGGCCAACCTTAGTCTCAGGAACTATAGGATAAGGAATTCCCTGATAATTTGATGCGGTATTGGCATCATAAGCCTGACAAAACACATTACCAAGCATAAATTCTCCATAAGCACGACAGAGCAGTGCTTCACCTTTAGAAGCACTTAAATCTGCAGAATCAGCTGGTACAGAATTGATATATTTCAGAGCTTCGTTTGCAGCCTCTATAGCAGAGTAATAACTATTCCAAAGTACCTGTGGTGATTCCTCATTTGAGATGTCTGTAATATCCGACCACTGATATGCCTGTGTTTGGAACAAATCATAAGCGGTCCAACCTGTTACATCATAACCATCAGTATTATCTGAATACATTTCCAAAAGATATGCTGGATTTCTTGTAGAATAAGCTGATACCAGCAAATCTTTTACATCAGAAGGGCTATTCAATTCCATACGATTGTCGGGCAATTCATTCAGAAAACTATTGCATGACGTAAGAATAAACCCTATCGACAGAAATGGTAATATTATATATTTATTTTTTAAATTCATAATAATTTTTGATTTATAAACCAACTTTCAATGTTAACGTATATTGCTTTGAAAGAGGAGAAGCCACACCTCCGGCATTTATAAATTCAGGATCCTGCCCGTTAAGCTTTTTATCAGCATAAATGAGGAACAGGTTCGTTGCCTGAAGTTTTAGAGAAATATGGTTGATTGATGTTGAAGCAAACCATTTTTTTGGAAAATCATAAACCAGCGAGATATCTTTCATACGAATAAAATCACCTTTTGCTATACGGTTATGGGTATAGTTATAAGCATTATAGCCTAATGCCAACTGAGTATCATTCTGATATTGCCGATAACTCAGAATACCTGGTATATCCGTTTTCTTTTCATCACCTGGTTGCATCCAACGATTCATGAAGTCCTTAGTCATAGAAGTCAAATCGTTGTAAACTGCAGAATAAACAGGATCCAAACGAACTACATTTCCGAAAGAATAGGTAACAAAAATATTCAAACGCCAGTTTTTCCAGCGAAGTTCATTGCCTAAGGAACCGGTTATAGTCGGATCGCTAGGACCTTCGTAAATCAAATAACTGTTATTTCGGCTCTGGAAATCCAGGTCTGTAGAAGTAATTTGACCTTTTTCATTCCTAAACTGAGGTATGCCATTTTCATCCAGTCCTACATAAGGAATGGAAAATATCGCACGGCTAGGATAACCTTCCTTCGTAAAACCGCTTCCCCCGTTACCAGCAAGCAAATCCATTGTGGCTACATCTCCATCTAACTTTGTTACTGTTGTTGTTACATGAGAATAAATAAAATTAGAAGTCCATCCAAAATTTTTATGCTTAATATTTTCAGTCTGGATAGAAAGCTCCTGTCCTCTTGATTTCATTGCAGCAAAGTTTCCATATTCGATAATCTGTCCACCAGTTCCTTCTGTAGCCGCCGGACCTATAAGATCATAGTTATTACGCCAGAATATATCAAATACAGTGTTAATACGATTATTGCAGAATCCCAAATCAAGTCCTAAATTCAGTTCATGCTTCTTTTCATATGTCAGATCAGAATTTTCAACCTTAGTAATCTGAATTCCTGATTCCTTGTCTGTAGAAAATAATCTGTAAGGATTATAAGCTTTCAAAATCACTGTAGAATTTGTATAGTCTTCTGGGCCCGGATCAGCTGTCAAAGAGTAAGAAGCACGAATGGTAGCATGGGTCATTACCTGTTGGAATACTTTTTGGAACCATGGTTCTTCGTAGGCATTCCAGCTGCCGGATATATTCCAGGTTGGCAACCAACGGGCAGAATTAGCATGTCCTAAACGATTGGTACCTTCGTAACGAATAGTACCCGTCAAATTGTAACGCTGTTTATAAGAATAAGTGGCCGTACCAAAGAAGGCAGCTGTTCGATTATGAGTTTCACTCAAAGAATAATAATCATTGTTTTGTTCCTGAGCTTTCTTGAAATATTGATAAATATAAAATGGCGTCATTCCACGCTCATACTGCATTCCAACACCATTAAACCAAGTATGTTCTCGATCGACATTAGAAACATCCAGACCTCCGAGTACATTCAGTGTATGAATATTATTGAAAACATGATTGTAATTAGCTGTAGCCTTAGCATCCCAACTCAATTTTTTAAGATCAGTGCGCTGATAAAAGCCACCAGTTGGAAGGATACTGATAGGCAGAGCATAGGCATCATTAGGATCCGTGTACAGATAATTATTGTGATCTCGGATCTGTGATGTTCCCATAGCGCGATAAGCCTCAGCCTCATTGGATGTTTCCTCTACATTATTTTCTTGAGTAGAAGCATCATACTGTACTGCACCGACAAGATCAAGTCTCAGATCACGAATAGGATTATAGGCTAACTCTGCCTGAAACTTTGTATCTACAAGGTTCAAATCGATATTATTAGCATCAAGTTCATGAAGAATATTGAATGGTGCATAATTTGCTTGATAATAAACATTTGGATCTAAAGCACGAGAAGTGTTCAGAGCATAGGAATACGGATTAATATCAAAATCACGCTTCACTTTTCCATTTACAGCATCTACATCCTGACTTAAGGTGCCAGGTGCTTTCTGCTTACGATAGGATAGAGATCCCAATAAAGTAAATGAAAGATTGTCTAATATATGATGTGTAGCATTAAAATTAGCTGTATAGCGTTTTACCTTCGAGTCCTTATACCATCCCGGATCAGACATCATTGACATGGATATATAGTAATTAGACTTGGCTGTACCACCACTCAAACTTATAGAATGTGTCTGTGCTATGGAATTCTGAAATAATTCTTTAAACCAGTTAGTATTTCGATATTCAGCTTGCTGCAGATAAGCATTCTCTGCTTCGGGTGTATTAACAAGTCCAAACTGTCCCGTAGTAGGATTATAAGTATTTTCCAGTGCATACATTTTGCCGTATACACCATAGTTGCTTCCATTAAGAACACTGGACATATTAAGCCATCCCTTATCTTTCAGCTCTTGATAAATGCCCATCTGATCTTGAGAATTCAGAATGTTATATTGACTGTAGGAAGGGATTAACCGGGAAGTGAATTCACCTGTATAATTAATATGTGCCTGACCAGCACGACCTTTTTTTGTTGTAACAACAATAACTCCTGACATTGCACGGGCACCATAGATAGAAGTTGCAGATCCATCCTTCAAAATCTGGAAACTTTCAATATCATCTGCATTCAAACCTGAAATAGCCGAAGAAATCAAAGTCTCAGCATCACCAGAAGAAAGTGCATCAGCACTGACATCAGCAATATCTTCCTGGACGACCCCGTCTACAACCCATAACGGTTTACTGCTACCATAAATAGAGGTAGCGCCACGTACATGAATTTTAGGAGCAGTGCCAAAAGTACCAGATACATTCTGGACGCTCACGCCTGCAGAACGCCCTTCAAGAGAACGACTGATATCTGCCATACCACCAATCAAAGCATCACTTGCTTTAATTTGGTCAGTAGCACCAGTAAACATACGTCGATCCATGTTGGACATACCGGTAATAACGACTTCATTCAAGGTTTTGTTATCCGGACTAAGGACAATCTTCAAATCACCTTTTGAGATTACTTCCTTTTTCTTCATTCCCAAATAGGTTACTAACAACTTCTTTCCTGTAGGAACATCAAGGGAAAAATGGCCGTCAATATCAGTGACCGTACCCATTTTGCTGCCTTCAACAACAATAGAGGCACCGATGACAGGCTGACCATCTTCTTGAGAAACTACAGTACCGGAGACTTTACTTTGTGCCAAAGCTATTCCTGTAGACAGGAACAAACCGGCAGCAATAACACTCCATCTTTTATTCATAAAAATCTCTCGTTTAAAACGTTAAACTTTGTTTATTATATTATCTAAATACACGACAAATATCTTAACAAACCTGTAAATTTAAAAAAATTAGGCTTCCCTTTTGTAAGTATTCTGCAAATATACATATATTTTTTAAAAATACAAAATTAAAGTAAACATAAAATGCCATACAAACGTTCATATTTGATATATATCAAGCTATATATGTTTAATTGACACTACTGCAATAAACAAGAAATGAGGATATAATAAAAATAAAATATCCCCACTCTTTTCTTCAGATAAAATTACTTTGTATTTTTCTTCCAATTATTATTTACAGAAATATTCTTTTCTGCAAGGGCAACCTTTTGTGCATCTTCCTTTAACCATTCCCTAACCTTATCTTTATCATAACGATTATCGAAAGCTTCCAGCGCCGGATCTTGAGTTTTTTCCATTTGATCTCTAAGCTTTTGACGATATTCTTCTATAATTCCCTGATATTTTGGATCATTAATAAGATTATTCAAAGCATTGGGATCTTTTCTTAAATCATAAAATTCCTCAATTTCTCTATTTAAGAACAAATCAACCCGATGAGCTATATAGGGACTCTTCTGTGCCTCTTTTTGCATAGCTTTAAATGTTAAACCCGCCATTGACTCATTTTGGAATGGAATGTCCCCATCAGCCCAAGGGCTGAAAATATATCCATACTGTTTATCTTCTACAGCTCTCATTGGATATCTTGTCTTGCGTGAAGTCTCATAAAACTGAGTATAGACTTCATCCCAACCGTTTTGAGATTTTCCTTCAAATAAAGAAATCAAACTCCTTCCATCCAAATATTCAGGTTTTTTGATTTGTGCAATATCGAGAAATGTCGGATAGAAATCTATTTCAGAAACAACATGAGTAGAATCTACACTGTTCGGCTTTATTTTCCCGGGCCAAACCGCTATCAACGGCGTTTTTGTACTGGCCAGATAACAATTCGTCTTTGCAAAAGGAAATGCCATTCCATTATCAGAAAGAAAAACTATCAAGGTATTTTTATCCATCTTGTTTTCCTTAAGAGCTTTCATCACCATTCCCAACATATCATCAAAACGCTTGACAGAACTGAAATATTGAGCAACTTCAGTCCGGACAGCCTTGATGTCTGGAAGAAATCCGGGAACAGTTATCTCATCCGGAGTATAAGTACGAGAAGGTTTAGGATAATTTTTCCCCGATTTAAAGAACTGTTGGAATTGCTTATAATTCATTTCTTGTCCGCTGCCAGCAAAAGGCCGGTGTGGATCTCTGGAATTTATCATAAAGAAGAAAGGTTTATGTACCTTTTTTATATACTTGAAAAACTGATTACTATATTGATAATAAAGACGTGGATCACGCCCCATACCTAAATCTCCAAGATCTTTTGCAATATAAAACTCTTTCAGTTCTTTATCATATTTTGGCATGGAATGTTCCAGTTTCCCCAACATAGCTGTTTCATATCCGGAATTTCTCAATTGCTCGGTCAATGTCAGTTTATCTCCCGTATAATGCTGAAAACCTT
>RRZU010486345.1_pt1 | contig 12499 bp, 13 predicted proteins | sample 2165561 | NCBI WGS metagenome assembly RRZU01 (sample SAMN10456909, study PRJNA506462) | wastewater metagenome | isolation source: wastewater sludge | place: USA: Moscow, Idaho | reverse complement strand
GAACATAATTACCTCTCCATAATTTAATTTTTGTATACTAAATTATAGCTAATTAATCACAGAATAGCAATAAACAATACAAAAAACCACCTCTATCTCTAGAAGTGGTTCTCATTTTCTCTATACATCATAACCAATCTTGTGCCAAACAAAGATTAGTTGGTGGATTCATTGGTGGAAGTGACGTGGAACTGGCGTAATCCACCAAGTAAAGATATACTTAACCTATATTTATTATTTCATATGCTCTTTTTCTTACTTTTCTTGCAATTTTGAAGAAATCATCAATATTATCTAACTCCTCAGAAACATAATCGTATCTTCCTTGAACTGCATACATATTTAACTCTTCAATAAATTCTACATCAGAATTATCTAAAACAAACTCAGTTCCTAATAATTTAAATAACTGCTCTAGGTCATGTGTCTTTGTATAATGAATCCCTCTATAAGATAAAACTGCTTTCAAAAATTTCTCAATAGACTGTTGCAAATGAAAAAATACTATTTCAACATCCAGAAATTCGTTATCTGATTTATATAACACTTCTGCCCCTTGTAAATCAGTTTCAGCCTTTTTCAATAATATTTCATGTGGTTTCAAGAAAGTCATAGCACTTCCCCTCTCTCATAAGCGTCTCTAATTACTGAACCTGCTTCTGTTTTGTAAAATTCAAATTCTTCTTCACTAACTACCAATATATCTTTTGGCATATTTACTTCACTTAAAATTCTTTTTATTTTAACAGCTTCTTTAACTTTTGAGCCTACAATCTCATGTTCAACAATCATTAAGTCAATATCACTCTCTGCTGTTGCAGTCCCATAAGCATAACTCCCAAAAAGAATGACTTGTTTTGGTCTGATTTCACTATATATCTTTTCTCTTATAATTCTCTTTGTATTTTCATTTAGATACATATAAAACCTCCTTGTCAATACTTCTTAATATTTTACACCATTCTAAGTCAAAAAGCTAGTATAATAGATACTAGCTTTAAACTCAAAACTAAAACTTTCAATAAAATATATTATTCCAAGTTCAGATGTTAATTGGTATCAAATCCCCTATTTTTTGCATAGAATGTTAAGAATCCATCTCCCCTAAGACTTTTTGTTACTAGTGTAAAATCTGAAAACCCATCCCCATTTTCATCTGATATCTTAACAGACTTCACTTCAAAAGCTTCAGAAATATCTAGCTCTAAATCTGAAAAATCACTTTCTGAATAAGTTAACCAATCAGCTTCCATTGTTGCTGGGTATTCACTCGCAAATAGAAGTTTTCCCTCTAGTGTATTCATATTGATTAAACCAATAAAATCAATATATGTCTCTTTACTAAATGCTTTTGTTTTTACTACCCAAAAAATATCTTTATTCTTATCACTAATTGTTGTATCAACTTCTTTGGAAAGAAAACCATATTGAGTATAGTTTATTCTTTTCTTATTTGTATCGACAATAACCAAACATGAATACTCAGTTTCAGCATTTAATAAAACCAAAGACTTATTATGTTTTTCTTTTATTATATCCATACTTTCTACAATCATAGAATTATCAGTTAAAATAGATTTTATATACTCCTCAGATACATTATATGATTCTTTAGAACTTGCAATTGAAGTTGAAGCCTTGGACTCAGCTAGACTAAAATAATCAACTTTTACGACAGAAGAAACATCATCAGCTACTTCACCATCAGAAATTATAACATTTAGTGGTTTTGACAAAGAGTTATCTAGTTCAACAATATAATGCCAATCTCCCATGAAAATAAGTTTTGGACTTTCCCCACTATCATTACTTAATGATGAATATGTTAACACATCTAATGGCTCAGTTTCCAGTGAATATCCACTATACCAAATGGCTAATCTATAACTATCATCGTTTAATAAATCTATTCTAAATTTTAATTTATCTGTCTCAAACTCTCCTATAGGTGCTTTAAAATTTCTAAGACTTGGATGTAATCTATTTTTATCCCATCCTAAAGTTGTCTCTCTCATCTCTATAACATTTGATTCTTCTTCCTTACCAAACGCTTTATTTTTCAAGTGGATTATAGCTACTTTTACTTTTAAAAACCCTTCTTTAAAAAAGTCAGAATGATTTTTATATACGTATACTACACTAAATAGCCAAACTATAAAAATTAACGCTATCCCTATTTCTTTAAAATATAGTCTTTTAGAGCTTCGTTCATTATTTTTTTCTTCACTAGTTTTTTGCTCATATTCATTATTTTTCTCTTGTTTTTTTATATTTTCATTTTCTTGTATATTCACTCATATATCTCCCTTTTAATAATTAATTTAAAAAGAAAGAGTCTTAAAAAACTCTTTCAACTTTTATACTATTACCTATAATTAATTAATAATTCAAATTATTTTCTTATAGCACTTAACACTGTATCTTCAGCAGTATCAAGCTTGCTACATATCCCTCAAATTCATCTTCATACTCTGTTATAATCTCTTCATTCGCAAAGTCCAAGTTATGTTCCATAAACTTCAAATAATCCTCTACACTCTCAATTATTGCTATATAACCTCCCTCTACCTTATAATTTCTTTTTGACCCATATTCAGCAGAAAATATTGCTAAATCATCTGCTAGTACATCTCTTAATTTTTCTGACAAATACTCTACCTTTTCCAAGTCCTCCAAATTAACTAGTTCAATCATTCCAAAACCTCCTATATATTTTTTTTCAAACAAAAAGGAAGTCATACCCATGAGGTACAACTTCCATCATAAAAATAATATATATTTGAGTGGTTAAGAAAATCAAAATTAGCATATTAAAACTCTATAGAATTTACCCTATCATATATAAATCTTAGCAAGTCTGCATCATAATCATCATATTCTTCACTTATAGAATATCCGTCCCATCTCCAAACATCTCTAAATTCTTCTAAAAGTAGTTGCATTCCACCTTCAGCATATTCCTCAATTATTTTTACAAATTCTCCCTTAATAAAATCCTCATTGACTAATTTTTCAATATTATATTTAAATTCATCTTTTTCTAATAATGATGCATAAATTCCTAGTAATGTTCTATTTTTAATTACATGACCCCTTGTTTGTAAAGTTTTACTAGCATCTACATTGGTATTTGTAAAACTCCTTTTTTCATCAAAAGATAGACCTACAAGTACAATATATGAAAAAATTTCAAAATCACTCATAGTAGTCTTATTTTTTAAAATTTTATATACCTTTTCATGTAAATTATTTCTTCTAAATATAATATTAGTATTTAATTCATATCTCATAAATTAACCTCTTCCTAAATACGTTGTAGTATCTTCAATTTTAGTTATAATCGAGCTACCATGTTCTAGTTTGTTTATTTTATAAAATTTATCCCATTTACTTGTTGAATTAAGAATACTTATTTCAGAATTTGTAAATTCAGTATCTGTAACCAATAATATTAACTGTGAAGTAAGTTTCGGCAATGCTGTTAATAAATTATCTCTATTGTTTCCTGAAATATTTCCAAATGGAGTATCTATAAAAAGAGGTAAATCAATAATTCTTTCCTCTCCAGCAGCAACTTTAGCTAAAGCTGTTACAAAAGCTAAAGATACTATATGCTTTTGCCCTGCAGATAAATCCCATAAAATTGAATCTCCAGACCAACCTACAGCAGTTATTTCATAAGACTCATTAATCTTAATTTCCTTTAACAATTGTTTATCGCTTTCATCTATAAGCTTTTTAAATAATTCTGTAGTAACACTTGATAATTTTTCTCTCATATTATTACTATACTTTTGATATATATTATTTAATTCATCTTCTAGTTTTTCTAAGATTCTTAATTTTGAAATTTCTAAATTCTGTTTAGCTTCCTCTTCTTCTAATTGAGAAACTTTCTTTTGTGAATCTTTTATATCTTCATTTAAAGTTACTAAATCTCTAGTTATTACTTTTATTTCTACATCAAAGTCTATAATCTTTTTCTCTATAGAATTTTTTATTAAGTCTTTTTCTTTCAAATTTTCTTTACTTTGAGAAGTCGCTTTTATTTGAAAGTCCAAATTACTTATTCTTTCTTTTATATTATCTATATTTTCTATTATTTCATTTCTTTCTTTCAACATATTTTCCATAGAGCCAATATTTTTCTGGCGATTATAATAATACTCTTTTATTTGATGATTCAATTCACGTATAAAATCTGATAAAGATGTTTTGTTAATCTTTTTTTCTATTTCACTAATTATTCTATACTTATCATCTCCAACCTCAAAAGTTGAACCACATATACATCTTTTATTAATTAAAATGTCTTTAATCAAATTTAATGGTATATTTGAAATATATGCATCTTTAACATCATCTAGCTCCAAATAATTTTTTAAATTAATAATTGAAGTGTCTGCTAATAAACCAACTTCTTCTCCTTGAGAAACTCCTTTTATAAAATTTTGCATACTTTTCTTTAGATTGTCTAATTGTTTTTTTTCTTGATTCAACAAATAATTTTCTTGGTCTTTTTTATTAAATAACTCTTTAACCTCTAAATTTTCTTGGAGTTCCTTTTCGATAAAAATTTTTTCATTTTTAGCTTTTTCCAAATTTATCTTTAGTTGTTCTAATTCAAACCCTTTTGTTTCTCTTTTTATTTGTAATTTTTCCAATATTTCCTTTTGTGCATTATAGCTAGTATTTGTTGATTTAGCTTTTAATTTCTGTTCATTTTTTAATACTTTCACTATATTTATCGCTTTTTCCAATTTATCAATTTGTAATAACTTTAATATTCCCTCTTTAATTTTTTCTTTAGAATCTTTACTAGCATCTGTTAATTCTATCAAATGTTGACCATCAAAAAAGAAAAATTCTTTTAATTCATTATTAATAATTTGATTTATAAAAATACCTATTCTATCATTATCTTCAATAACTTCTTTATAATTTCCATACTCATCAAAGCTTTGTAAAATAGCCTTACTTTGAGTATCTTTTTTTAGTTCATTTTTTTTTGTTTTCATTTCTTTAATAGTTCTAGTTAAAATAAATTTTTCACCATTATATGTAAAAATTACCTCAACTTTTGCAGTACATGCTACATCTATATTCTCATTTAATTTATTTATATTTACAAGGTGTAAAATATCATTCTGATTTGTTTTCGATTTTTTTGCATCTTGAGATAGGGAAACATCTCCATATAGACAAAATATTAGTGCTCTAAAAATTCCTGTTTTTCCTCTACCATTTTCTCCAAGTATTACAGTTACATTCTTTTCATTTGTAGAAAATTCTATTAGTTGTTTGTTTTGATACTGCCTAAAATTTTCTAATTCTATACTATGAATTTTCATTTTATCCCCTTCTTACTCATTGCCTCTATCTCTCTTTTTAAATTATTTTTTACCCTATCTTCATTAGTATTTCTTTCCATTTCATCAAAAATTTTAAGAGCTAAATCTTTCATACTTTCATCAGAAATATTATTTATTTCACTTAATAAATCAATATGAATTTTTTTCATCAAAAAACTCCTCCTTCATTTCATTATAAACATCCCAAGGTAGTTTATCCATTAGATATTCTAAATTGTATTCTAGTAAATATTTCCTAATAATTTCTCTAGAATAAAATCTATTAATTGAATATAATGAAAATTCTGCAAACCTCGGCATTTCCTTAGATATAATTTTTTTACTGTTTTCATATAAAGAATTTATTTTAGGATTCATATTCAAAGAGGGAAATACTATAAAATCATAGATTAACGAGCATTTTTTACCTTTAAAAGTTCTTAGTACTCTTCCTCTTCTTTGGACAAATTCTCTTGGATTAGAGGTACTTGCTAAAAAATATGCTATTTCTGTAGAAGGAATGTCAACTCCTTCATCTAGACATTTTATTGCTACTAATACCTCTATTTCCCCATTTGAAAATCTCTTTAAAATTGATTCACGTTCACTTAAAGTTTCATTATATGTTATTTGATGTACTTTTATTCCTAATTCCGATATTGCTTTTGTTATCCTATTATTATCTCCTGCAGAACAATAAACTAAAGTATTTTTTATGAAACCTTCTTCTTTTTGTTTCTTGATTAACTCTAGAAAAGCAGATAGTTTATTTTGGGCATTTTTAACTATAAGACTTCTTTTCCTAACTAAAGATTCCAAAATAGTTTTAGGTCTTTCTGATTCTTTTATTCTCATAATCTTTGCTATTTTTTCTGATAATTCATTATAATAATTATTTTCTTCATCTGTTAATCTAATAATTGTTGGAAAATACTCGTAATTAACTAAAAAGCCATTCTTTATAGCATCTTCTAAAGTGTATTCAAACACCGTTTTAATAAAATATTTCCTGATTTTTTCTGTTCCTTTATCATCAAACCACCTTTGTGGTGTTGCTGATAATCCAATTCTTGCTGTAAAATCGTTGTAAGTTATCATCTGATTTTTAGAACTTCCTAAATTATGGCATTCATCAGCCAGTAAAAAACTATGGTTTTTTATTTTTTTTGTAAGTGATAAAAACTCACTTGAAGTTGCTGAATCATATGTTGAAATAATGCAAGCTATGGATTTAAGTCCAGAATTATAGCTCCTTATTGTATCGTTTAATTTTGCTAACCACTTCTCTTTTGAATCAAAACACTTAACAATATTTTTGTATCCAAATTCTACTATATTTTTCTCCCATTGAGTTACCAAATGCTTATATGGGACGAGTACTATTAAAAAAATTCTGTCATATTTTTCATAGTATTCTTTAGATGCAGAAAGTCCTGTTATCGTCTTCCCTGTTCCTGTTGCCATTTCTAATAATCCTATCCAATTATTAATTTTAATATTTTCTACTGCTATTTTCTGGTACTCTTTTAATTTTTCAACATAATAAGGAAAATTTAATGATTTATCCTTTTTTATTTTATATGGTCTTTCGTACTTTTTATACTTGAAAAGCTCTTCTCTCAAAAAATTACTGACAGGATACACTTTATAATATGTATTTTCATTACTCCATATCTTATTGAACTCAAAATGATGTCTTTCCACATAATCAATCGTACTTTCCCAACTTTTGAAAACAGAAATTCCTTCTCCATTAAAAGTTGCTTTTAAAGAATCATTCATTGAACCATGTGTACATACTTTATTACCTTGAAAATCTTCAAATATTGCAAGTTTATCATGATAATTTCCATATTGTTCCTTGCAAACTACTATCTTCATTTCAATAAAGCCATCTGCAAGTAACCATGAAAAATAATTTAGAATGGTTTCTTTAGAATTTATATCTAAATTTTTATTTAAGGTAATTAACAACTTGTCCTCTACTAAAACTTGTTTTTTTAATTCTTCAGCTTTTTCTATTGCTCGCCAATCATCCTCAGAAAGTTCAGGAGACGTCAACAAATAAATTTTCCCATCATTTTCTATCAAGGGTACTATCCCCGTTAAACATAGCCTTATCCAATTAGATGTAAAATATCCAACTCCTCTATAATACTTTTTACTATTTTTTAATAAAGGAATTATCAACGTTTTAATAACGTCTCCTGAATCTGTGTTATATATTATATCTAAATCCAAATCTTTAAAACTCATATTATCATTCCTTTATTAGAAGTCTTCCATAATCATCAAATTCAACTAATGGATGTTCAAAAAATTCCTGTGGTAAATTTTTTACTAAGATATTCTTATAGTTTAGAAATTTCGTTATCTCTGGAACAATCAAATTCTCCTTCTTGTGCTCACTATTTATTATATACAACAATACGTCTACGTAATTTTTAATATTACTATCTATTTTAACTAAACAAAATCTGTGGAAAATTACGTTATCTAAATGATTTTTAATTATTTTATATTTTATATTTAATGTTTTTTCAACAAATGACTTAAATAAGTAAGGATTCCAATCTAAAAAATTTTTTTCAAAACGAGGGAGTTTATCAAAATTAAAATTCATTATATTTATATATTCTTTATCAGAAAGTTCCTTCTCTATTTCATAATTAACTAATTCTATAAATGAATTATCAAAATTAAAATCTTTAGGACTGCAATACTCTTTTGCATCAATTTGAACGTACTTATTTTTTACATTACTAAACGGTGTATAAAAACTATTTATACCTAGCTTAATAGTTGATAAATACTCTTCAATATCACTTTCAAGAAAAGTATCATACTTTTGTAATATATTATCAATAACTTTTTCAAATATATCTTCTGTTTTAAATCTTCTATCCTTTGGACTAGATTTTAATATATGTGGTCTTTTACAATAAAAATCATTTCCTAAAAATCTGTCAATAACAGAAAATAATGCTGTCCCGTTTGGAATGTTATTTTCTAAATAATATATTTCATTTTTGCTAAATAAAGTTGATGAGTTAGTGTAATCATCATTAAAAGAATTAATTATTTCATCTCGAATTTTTTTAATTACAGTGATATCTATTTTACAATTCTCTATATGAATAAATTCAACTGGAGCCCATAATAATATGACTTTACTTAATGTAAGTGTTTGAAGAATAGTATACTCTTGCCATCCAAATTTTTCAATTAGGTCATTTAAAGAAACTATTCCTTTTTCATATATGTAGTTCTCCAAAATTTTTAACTTAGATACTCTTTCTTTTTCATTCTTATAAATATAATTTTTTTTAAAGACATATTCATCCTTAAATAACCAATTTAAAATCCCATATAAAAATATATAATTATCAACACTTGTTTTATCCATCAATTCTTTTTCAAATTCAAAAAATAAATTTTTACAGTATACAGGAGTTCCTTCTAATAACTTTAAATTAATGTAATCTATAATTTTATTTATCAAGTCAGTATCCAACAAAATACTGTCAAAACTAATATAAGTTTTATTATCTCTGAGTATTTTAGACCTTTGAATAGTAGCTTCAAGAGCTCTATTGTTAGGAAAATCAAAATCAAATATTGACTTAGCTAACTCCTTCAATTTTTTAATACCCTCATCATCTATTTTAAGTCCATTTGGAAAATATCTTGCTAAAATATAATCCATTACTTTTTCATTTGTAAAAGTAGCATTAGTATATATACTATTTATATAATTAAATTTCATATTTCTTAAAAAAATTTCAATTTCTTCTATTCCCAAATAAGGAATATTTTTATCTAAAAATAAATCTAAAACATCATATAGTTCAAACATTCCTGGTAATTCTTTTAAAATTTCCATTAATTCTTCTCTATCTTTTTCATGATTTCTGTTGATAATTATTCTATCAATCTCCTTAAAATACCCAAAGGAATTAAATAAGTTCTCTTCAATACATTTGCTTAAAACTATTAAGTCTTCATCAGTAAAAACTTCTTCAGAATCATTTATTTTTTTTAAAAAATCTAAGTTTAAAATTAAATTAGTCTTATTGTTTTTAACAATAAATTTTTCTATTAAATTCAAGAAAAAATTTACATTAATTTTAGATTTTTCAATCTCTTGTCTTACCCTTTCTCTAGTTATTTTATTTATTTCTCCTATTGCTTCAAGAGTAAGACGTTTATTAATTATCTTTTCTCTATGAAAAATATATTTAATTTGGCTTTTAATTTCCATAAATTCATTCTTAGCAAACTTGTCAATGTTATAAGAAAATCTTTCCATTCTCTTTAATAAGTCAGTCATTTTCTTTTTACCAAAACCATCCAAATCATTCAATTCACATATTTTTATAGTCTTCAAATCGATTAAATCCTTCAATTTTTTCTCTTCACACACTTTTAAAATTGTTTTATCCAAAGCATTTAATGGATTTAAAGCTACATTAAGTTTAATATCCTTAAAATAATCATTGATTTCTTCTAGCAAAAATACTTTTTCTTCTTGAGGAATATTCTCTAAATATTCCGTTTCATTATATTCAATATGTTCTATATATACTTTTAAAGTTTCAATTCTTTTATCTCCAAATCCCTTAATATTTTTAAGAATAGAAAAATCAAAATTCTTTAGTTCATCTAAGTAAGTTATATTGTTTTTTTCACAGTAATTCAAAAATAAAGTAAAGCTTAACTCAGGTAAATAATCTCTTATTTTTTTTTGATTTTTAATTACTTCAACTTTTTCTTTATTAAAATAAATATTTTTTGAATTTCCATATGAAGAAAATTCAAATCCATTTTTTAAAAATTCTTCCTTTAAAAATTCTATATCAATATTTGGATGTAAATAAACGAATCCTTTTATTGGAATATAATTAAAAAAAGAATCATTTAATATATTAAACTTTTTAATAAGCTCTTTCATATTAAAAACTTCAGAGGAAAATGAAAGGATTTTTGTCCCAAAAGTTTCTCCTAGAATACATTCTTCAATATTATCTATCAACTTTGGAAGTATTTTATTTTCCTTTTCAGAATAAAATTTAAAGCCCCTTAATGACATTTCTTGAATTAATACTAACCCATTTATTTTTTCATTTTTAAAAAAATCTCTTAATAAATTCAAGTCTATTTTCTCATCATTTCTTATATTATATTTAGAGTAAAAGCTATCAATATTTACACTTATTTCTCTTAAATTTACTTCTTTTAACCAACATGGTTTTTCGATATATTCTTTCATAAACATCCTCTTATTTTCATAATAGTCTCACCAAAATTAAATATTAATATAAGTATACCTTTTTTCACTATATCATTTCAATGAATTTTCTTGTCTATATTCAATTTAATCTTTGAAGTTAGAAGTCATATTAGCAAACTTTATATAAACTTAAACTCATCCTAGAAGTTAGAAGTAAAATATAGGTTCATTTGCTTATTTATGTTGTAAGCACTCTTTTATCCCTCATCCAAATTAAAGTTAATAAATCCAATATTTAATCTCTATTGGTTCTTATGCTAGTGCATCTTATCCTGTACCAATCAATATCCCAAATTTTCCAAAAACTAAAAAATCACCTCAAAGTTTCCTAAGAGATGATTTTCTTCCATTTATAAAAACGCTCCAAATATTTTTCTATAATATTTAGTGCGAGGGTTTACTGGTGGAAGTGAAGCGACACTGACATATTCCACCAAGTAAAGATATATTTAACCATGTTTATGTATTAATCCGTCTTTTCTTACTCTTCTTTTTGATACTCTCTCTACTACTCCATCCATAAATTCTTTTCTTTTCTTAATTTCTTCTTGTGTTGGTTCTTTCAAGTATCTTTCTACTTTTTCTTTCATTTCTCTTCTTAATACTATCATTCTCTCACCTCTCTAATAATCAAAACTATCTCTATATCTAGAATGTGCTTCTATTCTTATATCATATAACATCAAAATTAAATTTTCTTCTATTTCTCCCAAAGATATGAAACCTCTACTCTCATACCACTCTTTCTTATCTGGTACAGCTTTCAATAATAAACCTATCAACCCTAAAAATTCCGCTGTTTCCATTGCTTTATAATGAAAGTCATCTAATAACTCACTTCCATAACCTTTACCTTGATATTTACTATCTACAGCAATATAATCTAATTAAATTACACTATAAGTTTCTTCTTCATCTTCATATTTAAAACTATCAACTTTTACAGTATAAAACCCTATTATAGTATTCTGTTTATCTAAAAATAACTTTGTAGAACTTTTATTTGTAAGAGAATTATGACAAGCTTGTTCTTTCAAAAAAATATTTATATACTTATTCCCACAATTAAATGAACTCAAATCTATAGATTCATCTATCAATACAAGCTTTAATTCCATGACTCTCCTAATTTTAATAATCTTTTTTATATTATAACAGTTTTAACTATAATTTTCAATAATTGATTAAAAGGATATTTATTTAATATTAATGTCATATTTTTTCTGGTTTTTCAAATAATCTTCAACCTTTGAAAAATCTGATTTTCTATAAAATTTTGAAGTACCTATATTTTCATATACTTTTGCAATATCTTTAATTGATTCTATTTCCTCTCCTATATTATTTTCTGGCTCAACTTTTAAATTTTCAAAATCTTTCATACTTAATATATTAGTCATTCTAAATTTTTTGGATACTTCCTCACAATATTCAATTCCTTGCCTTGGGTAAGTTAACAAAGCTAAGTTTGTATATAGCTTGTAATCCTCAGACACAATAGAATAATCATGAATTTTTATTACTATAGGGTCATGATTCGGTCGCGACCAATTATAGACTCAATTTTTCCCTTTTTCATTTCCAAATGCTATAGTCCTTTTTACTTTAGACATATATAACACTTTCTAATATTTCTTTTTTTACTTCTTCCTTAAAATTCTTTACATTATCATTTTTATATTTATAATCAAAGGTACTTTTTTGTTTATGTTAATCTAAAAGTATACCAGTGTTTCACTTGCAAAGTATACCACTATAAGATATCCTCTTCTTAAGAAGTGTTTAAGGGGAGGTTTTGGAGATGATTACTTTGCTAAAGAAACAACAAATTATTATTGCTGCTTTTAATGATGGTAAG
>RRZU011832027.1_pt1 | contig 12503 bp, 13 predicted proteins | sample 2165561 | NCBI WGS metagenome assembly RRZU01 (sample SAMN10456909, study PRJNA506462) | wastewater metagenome | isolation source: wastewater sludge | place: USA: Moscow, Idaho | reverse complement strand
GCGGCTGGGAGAAGGCGCAGATCCTGACCATCATGAAGGATTCGCGCATCGGCAGCTTCGGCGCCATCGCCCTGGTCCTGATCCTGCTCGCCAAGTTCTTCGCCCTGATCGAGATCGAGCCCACCCTGTTGCCGGTGGTGTTGATCGCCGGACACGCTTTCTCGCGCCTGTGCTCGACCTCGCTCCTCTACACCCTCGACTACGTGCGCGACGAGGGCAAGGCCAAACCGCTCGCCACCCGCATCAGCAAAGGCGCACTCGCCTTCGCCGCCCTCACCGCGCTGGTCCCGATGCTGCTTCTGCCGCCCGGGCAGATGCTGCTCGGCGTCGCCTTCGCGGCGCTCGCCACCGTATGGCTGGCGCGCATGTTCAAGCGCCGCATCGGCGGCTACACCGGCGACTGCCTGGGGGCCGTGCAACAACTCGCCGAAGTCGCCTTTTACGCCGGGCTGCTGTGCAGGTTTTCCTGATCCGCCACCCGCCGCCCTGCGTCGAGGCCGGAATTTGCTACGGTCGCCTCGACCTCGACTGCGCCGACCCTGCCCCTTACGCCGCGGCACTGCACCCGCAGATCCCCCCGGGAACGCTCATCTTCAGCAGCCCGTTGCGCCGCGCCCGCCGGCTCGCCGAAGCCCTGGCGCAAGCGCTCGAGGCCGACCTGCGCCTCGACGACCGCCTGCGTGAGATCGACTTCGGCGCCTGGGAAGGACAACGCTGGGACGCCATCGCCCGTCCCGAGATCGACGCCTGGGCCGCCGATGTGCTTGGCTACGCACCGCCCGGCGGCGAATCGATCGCCGCGCTCCAGATCCGCGCCCACGCCTTTGCCGACGCCCTGGAGGCCGGCGGCCATGCGCATGCGGCGGTCGTCAGTCATGCCGGCATGTTGCGTGCCCTCGTCGGCCGCTGGCGTGCCCTGCCCGTAGACGAGTGGACGCAACTTGCCTTCGCCTACGGCGGTCTGAGCGTGCTCGATCTCGCACGCCCTCCGTCACCATGAGCCTTGCCAACGCCCTCCGCCTGATTACCCTTTCGGCCATCTGGGGCGGCTCCTTCCTGTTCATGCGCCTGGCGGCGCCAGTCCTGTCGCCGACCGTACTCGTCGTCCTGCGCGTCGGCCTCGCCGCCCTGTTTCTCGCTGGCGTGGTCCTCATCACCCGGCAGCCATTCGCCTTGCGGCAACACGCCCGCCACTTCCTGGTCCTCGGTCTGCTCAACGCCGCCGTACCGTTCACCCTCTTCGCCTTCGCCGCCAAAACCGCACCGGCGGGCCTGCTTGCCGTACTCAACGCCACCGCGCCGCTGTGGGCTGCACTCTTCTCCGCGCTCTGGACGCGCAGCGGGTTCGCTCCGCGCACTGTGGGCGGCCTGCTGCTGGGCATCGCCGGCGTGAGCCTGCTCGCCGGCGTCGAATCCCTGACCCTGCCGCCCGGCGGCGGCCTGGCCATCGCGGTCGCCGCCGGCGCCTCGGCCTGCTATGCGCTGGCCTCGCTCTACGCCAAGTCGCTGCACGATGTGCCGCCCCACAGCAACGCGCTCGGCAGCATGAGCGCGGCGACCTTCCTGCTGTTGCCCTTCGCCGCAGGTGCGCCCTTGCCGCCGGCCCTGCCCGACGCCACGGTGCTGCTCTCAGTCGCCGCGCTGGGCATCGTCTGCAGCGGCGTCGCCATCCTCATGTATTACCGCTTGATCGCTGAGCTCGGTGCCGTTCCAGCGCTGACCGTCACCTACCTGATCCCGGTCTTCGGCATCCTTTGGGGCGCCCTCTTCCTCGGCGAACCGATCGGCTGGCACACGCTCGCCGGCGGCATCGCCGTGCTCACCGGCACCGCGCTGGTCACCGGCTTTTCGCCGCGCCAGCTGCGCGCCGCGAGCCGGACGCACTGAGGACGTCCGCCCGTGCCCGCCCTGCCGCTCGACCCGTACACCCTGCTCGTCGTCAACGTCGTCAATCTGCTCGTGCTCGCCGTGCTGCTGCCCGTCATCATGGGACGTCGCCTCAGCCCGGCGGCACGCGACGCGCGCCGTTCGCTGATCGTCCAGGCCGTTGCCTGGACCGCCATCATCCTCGCCAAGCAACACGTCCCGCCCTGGGCCGGGCTCCTGCTCTCGACGCTGGCGATGGCCGCCTACAGTACCAGCAACTGGCTGATCTACCGCGCCCTCGGCGCCTGGCTCGGCCCCCGTCGCGGACGCCGCCTGTTGCTGGGCCTGGTCGTCGTCGCGCCGATCGGTTACGCCCTGCTGTTCGAGTACTACGCTGCCCGGGTCAGTTGGGCCTATTTTCTGATCGCCGCACAGGTCGCCCTGCTCACCCTGGCCACCCGCTTCCCCACGCGCCGCGTCGGCCCTTGGCGACACGTCCTCGGCCTCTGTTTCGCGGTCATCACCGCCCTCGTCTTCACGCACGCGGTTTTCATCACCCTGTTTGCCAGCACTTACCCGAGTTTCACGACACCACACCCGATCAACACCCTTCTTTTCCTCCTCGCCAACGTCACCATGGTGCTCAGCAACGTCGCCGTCCTCGTCGCCTGGCGCGAAGAGGCCGAGCAGCAGTTGCGCGAAATGGTGTTGATCGACCCGCTCACCGGCGTCCTCAACCGCCAGGGCTGGAACGACCAGGGCGAACGCCTGTTCGCTTCGGCGCAGCGCTACGAGCAGCCGCTGGCCCTGCTGACCTTCGACCTCGACCACTTCAAGCAGATCAACGACACCCGTGGCCACGACGCCGGCGACCGCGCCCTGCGCCTCTTCGGTCGCTTGCTGCAGTCGCAGTTGCGCGCGAGCGACATCGCCGCGCGCCTGGGCGGCGAAGAATTCTGCGTCCTGCTCCAGATGGCCCGCCCGGACGCTGCGCACAGCTTCGACCGGCGTTTGCGTGCGGCCCTGGCCGCGTGCTCGCGCGCCGACCTCGGCTTCGCCCTCGATTTCAGCGCCGGCCTCGCCTGCCGCAGCCCCGACGACACCAACCTGACCACCTTTCGTCGCCGCGCCGACCGCGCGCTCTATGCGGCCAAACACGCCGGACGCGGCCATTTGCAGGAAGCCTGAGCGCCGGGCACAGGCTATACTCCGCCCCACGCATCCAAACAATTCAAACAACATACCGCGCCATGGCTTCCAAAGCACGCACCGACTGGTCCCTCTTTCTTCTCCGCCTCGCCGTCGGCGGCATGGCTTTCCTGGCCGGACTGATGCCCTTGCTGCACGCCCGCCTGCCGACGACGCAGGCCCTCGCCGTTCACTGGGGACTGCATCTGGCCGAAATGCTGTGCGGCGTGTTCATGCTGCTCGGGCTGTGGATGCCGCTGGCAAGCTTCGGCCTGACCCTGATCATCGGCTGGCCGCTCGTTTCCGGCTGGTGGCACGGGGCGCCCGTCTTCGGCAATCTGCACGGCCTTTTCCTGCTCCTTGTCGCCGTCGCCTCGGCCCTCGGCGGCGCCGGAAAATGGGCGGTCGGACGGCGCTGACCCGGCACCGCGGACCTTGCCCATGCCCTACGACGTCTTCGCACTCGCCGCCGCCGCGTGCTGGGCGTTCGGCAGCCTGCTGTCGGTCGAAGCCTCGCGTCATCTGGGGGCTTTTTCCTACACGCGCTGGCGCATGCTCCTGGTCGCAGTGATGCTGTGGGCGACGACCCTGGTCTTGAACGGCGTCCAGACGCCCTCGTTCACCCACTTCGGCACGATGGCCCTCAGCGGCCTGATCGGCATCTTCATTGGCGACACCGCCTTGTTCTCGGCCATGAACCGGCTCGGGCCGCGGCGCGCAGGCATCCTTTTCGCCACCCACGCCATCTTCAGCGCACTGCTCGGCTTTGCCGTCTTCGGCGAACGCATGTCGGCCCAGGCCCTGGCCGGCGCGGCCCTGACGATTTCAGGGGTGATGATTGCCATCCTTTTCGGCCAGCGCAAAACCGACAACCACGCTTGGGAGACCAACCAGGGGCATCCTGGCATCGGCATCGTGCTGGGCCTCGTCGCGGCGCTGGGCCAGGCCCTCGGCACCCTGGTCGCCAAACCCGCCATGGCCGACGGCATGGACCCGGTCGAAGCGTCGGCCATACGCGTTTCCGTGGCGTGCGCCGCCCACTTCTGCCTGCTGTGGTTCGGGGCCAAGGTGGCTCAGCCCGCCCGCCGCCCCACCCTACCCGTGCTGATCCAAACCGGTCTCAGCGGGCTGGTCAGCGTGGCGCTCGGCATGACGCTCCTGTTGCTGGCGCTCAAACGGGGCGACGTGGGCATGGTCGCGATTCTGTCCTCGGTCACGCCCATCCTGCTGCTGCCTCTGCTCTGGCTGCGGCTGCGTCGCGTTCCGGCCAAAGGCGCGTGGTGCGGCGCTGCGATCACCGTCATCGGCACGGCACTGATCCTGTCCCGTTAGGTTCAGGACGCTGAGCCCGGGCGCGGGGCCAATAAAAAGGCCGATGCCATATTCCGGCGTCGGCCTTTTCGCATGGTTCGGAACGCTCAACTCTCGTGATGTAGATCTAGGAAGGGTGGATTGCCGCGATGGCTTTTCTTGGCCCGTTTCGCGGCTTTCTTTTCCTTGGGCGTCATCATCGGGACTTTTTTTACCGCCTTGCTCGATTCATGTGCTTTTCCCATCATCGCCTCCTTCCGGCAATTCTGCCGATCCGGCAGTTTCACTATAGATTCTTCGCGCCGGCAAAACCAAACGACAGGATCGGCAAATGGCGGGCGCTCCCCGTGCGACAATCGCCCTTTTGTCGCCTCACCACCCCATGACCGCCCTGCCCCTGCCCTCTCCCGACGCCCAGGCTGCCAGCGCTGCACTGTGCCGGCTGATCGCCGCTGAAATCGACGCTGCCGGCGGCTGGCTGTCGTTCGCGCGCTTCATGGAACGCGCGCTGTACGCCCCCGGCCTCGGCTACTACGCGGGCGGCGCACACAAGTTCGGCGCTGCCGGCGACTTCGTCACCGCGCCCGAACTCTCGCCGCTCTTCGCCCAGACGCTGGCCGCACAGGCGGCGCAGGTCATGGCCCTCAGCGCACCGCACATCGTCGAGGTTGGCGCCGGCTCGGGCCAGCTCGCCGCCGATCTGCTCCTTGAACTCGAAGCACGCGCGGCGCTGCCCGAGAGCTACGCCATCCTCGATCTCTCGGGCGAACTTCGCGCCCGCCAACAGGCGACGCTGGCCGAACGCGCGCCGCACCTGGTGCCGCGCGTCCGCTGGCTCGACCGCCTGCCCGAGCGTTTCGACGGGCTGGTGCTGGCCAACGAGTTGCTCGACGCCTTGCCGGTACACCTTGTCGTCTGGGGGTCAGAGGAAGCGCCCGTGGCGGTCTTCGAGCGCGGGGTGAGCGTTGAAAGCGAACGTTTCGTCTGGCGCGACCGACCGGCCAGCGGACGGCTGCTCGAACGCGCGCAGCAGCTCACCGCCGAAACCGAACTGCCCACCGGCTACCTGAGCGAGATCGGCCTCGCCGCTGGCGACTGGACCGCCGCCTGGGCGCCCATCCTCGGCCGTGGCGCCCTGCTGCTGATCGACTACGGTTTTCCCCGGCACGAGTTCTACCATCCGCAACGCAGCGAAGGCACCCTGATGTGCCACTACCGTCACCGCGCGCACGCCGATCCCTTCTACCTGCCGGGCTTGCAGGACATCACCGCGCACGTGGACTTCACCGCCGTCGTCGAAGCCGGGCACGCGGCCGGGCTCGACTTCCTCGGCTACACGACGCAAGGCGTCTTCCTCCTCAACTGTGGCCTGACCGAGGTGCTGGCACGCACGCCCTACGAGGACCGCGCGCGCTACCTGCCGCTCGCCGCCTCGGCGCAAAAGCTGCTCGGCCCGAGCGAGATGGGCGAACTGTTCAAGGTCATGGCGCTCGGCAAGGGCATCGAGAACACCCTGCTCGGCTTCGCCCAGGGCGACCGCAGCGCGACCCTGTAGAAAAGCACAGGGTCGACCTCGACGCCTGCAATCGCCTACAATCAGGTTGACCGCGCTGCCATGCGCGGACTTGGGAAAGGAAAGCTCCATGGACATCGCCTCCGTCGCCGCCAGCGTCAGTGCCGCGCAGCAAGCGCGTACCGGCGACGCCGTCACCCTCGCGGTGCTGCGCAAAACGCTCGACCTTCAGGCGCAGAATGCGCAACAGCTGATCGCCGCGCTGCCCGAACCGGCGCCTGCCGCAGCGAGCAACCCGCCGCACCTCGGCAACAGCGTCAACACCTTCGCCTGAACGCCGCGCGCGATCGACGCGCGCACGCCACCACTCACCCTTAGCCTCCGATCAGGAACGCACTGCGTTCCGACCGCTGCCCTTGGCCGCGTACAGCGCCCGATCGGCGCGTCCGAGCAAAGCATCGAGGTTATCGTCCGCGCCGAGCATTGACGCCACCCCAAACGAGGCACTCAGTTGCACCGACCCGCCGTCCTCGAGCGGCAGTGGTGCCCGCGCGACGGCTGCGCGCAGGCGCTCGGCAACGGTGAGCGCCAGCCCGAGGTCGGTCTCAGGCAACAACACGGCGAATTCCTCTCCCCCCAAACGCCCCAGTACGTCGATGTCGCGCAAGGCCGACTGACAGGTCGCAGTCAAGGTCTGCAGTGCAGCATCCCCGACCTTGTGCCCGTGGCTGTCGTTGATCTGCTTGAAATGATCGACATCGAGCATCAGCAACGAAAGCGGTTTGCCGTAACGCACCGCGCGACGCAATTCGCTTTCGGCGCGGGCCATGAAGAAACGCCGGTTGTGGACGCCGGTCAGCTCGTCGACCCGGGCCTGCCGCGTCAATTCTTCCTCGAGCAGTTTGCGCTCGGTGATGTCGGTGTGCGTGCCGCACATGCGCGTCGCCCGTCCCTGCGCGTCGCGTTGCATCACCTTGGCCTGGTCGAGAATCCAGCGGACGCCGCCGTCCTTGTGCAGCATCCGGTACTCGAGCTTGTGCGCCGCTGATCGCCCCTCGACCACGGCGAAGATCGAGTCCCAGGCGCGCGCCCGGTCTTCCGGATGAACGAAGTCCGACCATTGCTGCGTCGTCGTTTGCAACTCCGCGTGCGTATAGCCGAGCATGTTCGCCCACTGCGCATTGCGCTCGACCGTACCGTTCGCAATGTCCCAGTCCCAGAAGCCCAATTCCGAACCTTCAAGCACGAACCGGAGTTGGGTCAGGCTTTCCTGAAGGGCGAACTCGGTGCGCTTGTGCCCGGTGGTTGCATCGAAAACGGCAACGAAATGCCCGGCCTGCGGACCATAGACCCGCCCGGAATACCACTGCCCCCAGGCGGCGACGAACATCTCGAACGGTTCCGGCGCACCACCCCGGGCCACCCGGTCGCACATCTGCAGGAAAGGCGAATCGGTGGCGCTGAATTCGGGCAGGATTTCACTCACCCGGCGCCCCGTGACGCGCCCCAGCCCGGTCAGCGCATGGAAGGCCGGATTGGTGTAGAGGTAGAGAAAATCATGCGCCCGGCCCTGTGTATAAAGCAGGCGGCAATAGGCGACGCCGTTGAGCAGATGCTCGAGCAGGCCGTCGGGTGTCTCCCCGATTCTGGACAGATCCTCAGTCGTAGCCATTCCGCATTCTTCACGCAGTGAAAATTGATCGGCATTCAGTATTGAGCGACGACACCCGTTTCTTCAAGCGCGTCGGCGCCACCGTCGGCACATCCTCCGACTCAAGGTAAGCACGACGTGCGTCAAGCGTTGTGACTTATCTGACACTCCGTCGGCAAAAACAGCAGCGCCAAGGCCTCCTCAGGTCTCGTTCGCCGCGCCTGATGAACGTTGAAATGCGCCCGGCGTTTCAGGCCGGCACCGCCATCCCGCGCTGCACAGCCGGACGCGCGCCGATGGCCGCGTACCAGCGCGCGACGTTAGGGTAGTCAGCGAGCCTGATGTCGTGCCATTCGTGGCGCGCCACCCAGGGATAGGTGGCGATGTCGGCCACCGAGTATTCGCCCGCCAGGAAATCGGCTTCGCCCAGACGGCGATTGAGCACCCCGTACAGCCGCGCCGTCTCCGTGCGGTAACGCTCGATCGCGTAAGGCACTGGCTCGGGCGCGTAGCGCAGGAAGTGATGCGTCTGGCCGAACATTGGCCCCACGCCGCCCATCTGGAACATCAGCCACTGGAGGGCCGCATAACGCGCCCGCGCGTCGGCCGGCAGGAAGCGTCCGCTTTTCTCGGCCAGGTAGATCAGGATGGCGCCCGACTCGAACAGGGCCAAGGGCTGCCCGTCCGGCCCTTCGTCGTCGACGATGGCCGGGATTTTCGAATTGGGGTTGATGGCCACGAACTCGGGGCGGAACTGCTGCTTCTGGGTGATATCGACTGCTTCGACGCGGTACGGCAGCGCGCACTCCTCGAGCATGATCGAGACCTTGCGCCCATTGGGCGTTCCCCAGGTGTAAAGCGTAATCATCACGGCTCCTTCGGCAAAAAAACCCGACCTACAACCCCTTGTTATTCGGTCAGCGCCAGGGCGGCACGCACCGCTGCAACACGCGCCGCATGCACCCGCGCCGGAATCTGCTCGCGCTCACTGCAGGCGCGGGCAATCGCACCGGCGTCGACAGCCCGCGCGGCGGCCAGCGCATCGGGAAACAGGGTCGGCGCCGGCAAAGGCTGCGCTTCCCAACCCGCCCGCCCGTGAAAATCGCAGGCGCAGGCGTCAAGGACCAAAGCAAAGCGCTCGGGACGGCGCAAGGCATCGCACTCTTCGAGCAGTTTGACCACCGTCGCGGCCCGCAGTTGCGGCCCCCGCCGGATGTCGCCGTGGTAACGCGCCGTGAGACGGGCCACGTCGCGGCATTCGACCGGGGCGCGCAGGCGCGCGCTGACCGCATCGACGCACGCCAGACCGCGTGCCTCGTGCCCAGGATGGCGCGGCAAGTCGTCCGCCGGAGTCAGCGCCTTGCCCAGATCGTGCAGCAGCACCGCGTAGCGCACCGGCAGCGGCGCTGCGCGCCGCGCCGCGCAATCGAGGGCGAGCAGGACGTGCGCGCCGGTATCGACTTCGGGATGGTAATCGGCCCGCTGGGGTACACCGAAGAGCGCATCGACCTCGGGCAGCAACACGCGCAGGGCGCCGCAGGCGCGCAGGGTTTCGAGCATGCGCGAAGGCGCCGCTTCCATCAGCCCGCGCGACAATTCCTGCCACACCCGTTCGGGCACCAGATGATCGACTTCGCCGTCGGCCACCATGCGTTGCATCAGTTCGAGCGTCTCGGGCGCCACCGAGAAGTCGGCGAAGCGCGCGGCGAAGCGCGCAACGCGCAGGATGCGCACCGGATCTTCGATGAAGGCCGGACCGACGTGGCGAAAAACCCGCGCCGCGATGTCGGCGGCGCCGCCGTAAGGGTCGGTCAGCGTCCCGTCTTCGGCCTGGGCGATGGCGTTGATGGTCAGATCGCGACGCGCGAGGTCTTCTTCCAGGGTGACGTCGGGCGCCGCATGAAAGGTAAAACCGGTATAGCCGTGCCCCGACTTGCGCTCGGTGCGCGCCAGCGCGTATTCGGCGTGCGTCTTGGGGTGGAGGAAGACCGGAAAGTCCTTGCCCACCGGTTTGAAACCGCGCGCCAGCATGGCCTCGGGCGTGGCGCCGACGACCACGTAGTCGCGGTCCTGCACCGGCAACCCGAGCAGGGCGTCGCGCACGGCGCCGCCCACGGTGTAAATCCGCATGCCCGCTCCGCTAGGCGCCGCGCGCCGGTTCGGCCAGCGCTGCGGCGCGCCATTCCTGCATCGCCGGCAGGCCGCGCAGGTGCTCGGCCCAGGCTGCCGCGGCCGGCGGCAAGGCGACGCCGTAGGTATGGAAGCGCCAGACGACCGGCGCGTACATCGCATCGGCGATCGAGAAAGCCCCGAAAAGGAAGGGACCGTCAGCGGCAAAGCGTGCCCGGCAGCCTTCCCAGATGGCGACGATGCGTGCGATGTCGGCCTCGATCTCGGCGTCGCGCGGGTGATCCGGCAACGCGGCGCGAACGTCCATCGGAAAGCCCTTGCGCAGGGCCATGAAGCCCGAATGCATCTCGGCGCTGACAGCGCGCGCCTCGGCGCGGCGGGCGCGGTCGGTCGGCCACAGCGCCGGCACCTGCTCGGCGACGTATTCGCAGATGGCCAGCGAATCCCAGACCACGGTGTCGCCGTCGATCAGGCAAGGCACCTTGCCCGAGGGCGAATGCTTGAGGATCTCGCTGCGCGTGTTGCCGGCATACAAGCGCACCCCCACTTCTTCGAAGGCCACGCCGGCCTGCTTGAGCGCGAGCCAGGGACGCAGGCTCCAGGAGGAATAGTTATGGTCACCGATGACGAGTTGCATGGGATGGAATCTCCTTGAGTGCGGTTAAGTGCTGCGCCCGGCGCGCCCGCGGTAGAAGCCGAGGCGCTGGTGCAGCTTGAGCGGGGTGAGGTAGCCCGGCGCCACGGCTTCGAGGGCGTGTGGTTGCCAGGCGGGGGGATTGCGGCTGCCGTCGGTGACGCTGGGCACGGAGAGCGAACGCAGGTTATCGGGCGACAGCGGCGGATTGGGCAGCCAGCCGAGCACACGCGCCTGCAGCGCGGCCACGCCAGCGGGAACGTCGACCAGCACGCGCGGATGGCCGCCGAGGTCGGCGACGTAGCGCACCAGTTCGCGCAGGGTGTAGACGCGCGGCCCGCCCAGTTCGTAGGTGCGCCCGAAGCTGTCGCGGTCGCCGAGCGCGGCGACGAAGGCATCGGCGACGTCGCCGACGAACACCGGCTGCAGTCGGGCTTCGCCGCCGACCAGCGGCAGCACCGGCAGGTGGCGCAACAGGCCAGCGAAGGTGTTGAGGAAGGCGTCGCCGGGGCCGAAGATCACCGACGGGCGAAATACCGTGACGTCAAGTTCGCCCGCTGCATCAAGCACCGCCGCTTCGCCGTCGGCCTTGGAACGCAGGTAGGCCGAAGGTGCGTCGTTCGCCGCCGCCAGCGCGCTCATGTGCAACAGCCGACGCACCCCGGCGCTGCGCATCGCGGCGACGATCCGGCGCGGCAGATCGACATGCGCGGCGGCAAAGGCGGCGCCGTAGGGCACGCGGTCGTCGCGGTCGTGCAGGATGCCGACGAGGTTGATCACCGCATCGACACCCTCGACCAGAGCGGCCAGCGTCTGCGGGTCGCCCACGTCGGCCTGCACTTCGAACACGGTCGGCAGCAGCAGGAGCCGTTTGCGGTTTTCCCGCCGCCGGGTCGGGATCGTCACCCGGACGCCCGCGGCCGAAAGCCGGCTGGCGACCCAGCCACCGACGAAACCGCTGCCACCGATCAAGAGAACCTTGCGAACCGCCATGGCACACCTCCTTGGAAATGCGACGCGCGCTGCGAGAGCAAGGGAAGGCGTTTCGAAAAACGCCCCGCCTGACTGGATTCTAGGGCAATTCCTCGGCCTTGGCGTCGCCGTTCACGCGCGGCGCGACCGTGCCCAGGCGGGTCTTGATCGACTGCGGCTGCCCTTCGAACAACGCCGAGTAATACACCGCGTTGCTCATCACCTTCTTCACGTAATCGCGGGTTTCGGTGAATGGAATCGTTTCGGCGTAGATCGCGCCTTCGAGCGGCCGTTCGGCGCGCCAGCGGCGCGCCCGTCCAGGGCCGGCGTTGTAGGCTGCCGAAGCAAGCACCGGGTGGTTGTCCAGACTCTCCATCACCATGCGCATGTAGCTGGTGCCGAGCAGCAGGTTGGTCTCGGTGTCGTTTACCCGACCGTGGTGGTAGTCGCGCAAACCGATCTTGTTGGCCACCCATTTGGCCGTCGCCGGCATCAGCTGCATCAGCCCGGAAGCCCCCGCGCTCGATTTGGCGTTGGTGACGAAACGGCTCTCCTGGCGCATCAGGCCGTAGACCCAGGCGTCGTCGAGCGACTGGCGGCGCGCCGCCGGACGCACTTCCTCGCTGTACGGCGCCAGGTAACGCAGCGAGTAGTCGTGTTCTTCCTTGGTCCGGTCGGCGGCGGCGATCGCCCGATCGAAGTTGCCGGCACGCTCGGCGACCACCGAGGCGGCCAGCAGCTCGCGGTCGTTCAGGCCGCGCATCGCCCAGTTCCACTCGCGCACGCCTTCGACCCGCAGCCCCAGGCGCAGCAAGGTAAGCGAACGGACGATCTCCGGCCGGGCGGCCATCTGCGCGACTTCGCCCTGCGTCGGTTGCGGCGCGCGCTGCGGAACGACGATGCCGCGCCCGAGTTCTTCGTCGGCCAGGTTGCCGTAGAAATTGGGTTGTCCGGCAATGCGCGCGAACAAGGCGTTGGCCTCGTCGCCACGCCCTTCGGCACGGTACGCGCGGCCCAGCCAGTAGATCCAGGTCGGCTGACTGGACAAGGCCTGCGGCATGCGTTCGATGGCATTGCGCACCATCCCCCAGTCCTGTGCCCGCAAGGCGGCCCGCACCTTCCACTGGCTGACTTCGTCGGAAAGCGGCGCCTCACCGGCCTGACGGTAGGCATCCAGTGCTTCGGGCTGGTGACGTTGCGCAGCCTGCCAGCCGACGATGCTCCAGGCCCAGGCCCGG
>RRZU011572737.1_pt1 | contig 12503 bp, 13 predicted proteins | sample 2165561 | NCBI WGS metagenome assembly RRZU01 (sample SAMN10456909, study PRJNA506462) | wastewater metagenome | isolation source: wastewater sludge | place: USA: Moscow, Idaho | reverse complement strand
GCTTGCCGGTACCGGTGCCCGAAGATGCGCTGCAGGCGCTGCACACATACCGAACATCCACCGGGCGCAGTGCCTGGCCTGATCCGCTGCAACCCGAGCCGCTGCTCATGGATCTGTATGGCAAAGGCCAGCCACTCACAAGCAAGGCGGTGCACCAGATTGTGACGGCACTGTTTGACTCAGCAGCCAAGGCCTGTCCAGATCCAGAGCAGGCCAGGCTGCTGCAGTCGGCAACGACCCACTGGCTGCGGCATACAGCGGCGACGCACCAACTCGATGCGGGGATACCGCTCTTGGTGGTGCGTGACAACCTGCGGCATGCGTCGGTGCAGACGACGGAGCGCTACCTGCACGTGGAGCCCGACCGCCAGCATACGCAGACACAAAAGCATAGGCTCAGGGCGGGGTGACGGGGGCATCACGGCAAACATCGCCTATTGCTGCACTGTAAGGTTTTGACTGGTATAACTGGCAATGACCCATGGAGGATCACATTGAACCAATCTCTCATGAGCGAAGAGTCAATGCAACGTATGGAAGCCCGCATTCCCGAGTTGGCAGGCAGTGCATGCAAGCTGGCCTATTGGCAAGCGCTGACTATCAGTGGCAAGGTAATGGAGGCTCGGCACGGTGAGTTGGTCGAAACCACTGCCGAAGGGGCTGTGCGTGTCATCCGCAGCATCGCCAAACCAACACCCGTACGGGTAGGTGAGAAGCGTGTGCGAGCACGTAAAGTATGAACGCGCCTGTTCCTCGCCTACGAATGTTTGCCGGCCCCAACGGGTCGGGAAAAAGCACTATCAAGGACGTGCTTCCGCCGCAATGGCTGGGTGTTTACATCAACGCGGATGAAATTGAAAAAACCGTTCGTGCCAATGGCTGCTTGAATTTGGCGGCGTTTGAAGTCAAGACCGACAACCAGGAACTCCAGGCGTTCTTACAGGCATCAGGTTTGCTGAAAAAAGCTGGGCTTTTGGCACAAGCCTCGCAGTTGAGCCTGGTTGATGGGAGCGTGGCGTTTGGCCCTGTGGCGGTCAACTCTTATTGGGCATCGGTGTTGGCCGACTTTATTCGGCACAAACTGTTGGCCCTGAAGGTGTCCTTCACGTTTGAGACGGTGATGTCATCGCCTGACAAAGTGGCGTTTTTGCAGAAAGCGCAGCAAGCGGGCTACCGCACCTACTTGTACTTTGTAGCTACGGAGGATGCAGACATCAATGTGTCGCGGGTCAAGTACCGTGTACAAGTTGGTGGGCATCCAGTCGCTGAGGACAAGATTCGCAGCCGCTATGTGCGCTCGCTGGAGCTGTTGCCGCAGGCCGTGGTGCATGCTGACAGGGCATACATCTTCGACAACTCAGGTACTGAGCGGGTGTGGGTAGCTGAAGTCACTGATGGCCTGGAAATAGAGATGAAAACCGACGAAATGCCGGCCTGGTTCAAGGTCGCGTTGTGGGATCAGTTTGTGTAGGACGAGCTCCATCCAACGGCATTGCAGAAGCACACGGGTAGATGGTCAGGGCTGTTTGGTCGGGTTGGGGGGTAGGTTAGGCGGCTACATACCTGAAGAGGTCATATAGCCGGATTCTGCTACCCAGACTTGAGTTCAGAAAATTCTGTTTAACGACCGAAATTCTTACAAATCGGTTGCAACCGGGTACTGGTCGTCCTGTTTGCTCCATTCATTCCAAGAACCATCGTAGTTATAGACTTTCTCGAAGCCAAGGCCCTTGAGAACCAGGGTATAGACACCAGAGCGGAATCCCCCCTCGCAATAAGCAAACACGGTCTTGTCTTTGGTCAGTCCCTTGGAGGCAAAAGCAGCTTCGAGCTCAGCAGGCTTCTTCAAGACCTTGACGTTCTTGCCATTGAAGCTGTTCTTTACAGGCTGGCCGTTGGCATCCAGGTAATCGGTATAGATAAAAGTGCCGTAATCACTGAACACGGCCCCAGGTATGTGGCCTGCACGCGCGCCATCAGTGCGATCGGGAAGAGTGGTGCCCGCGTATTCACCTGGGGTACGGATGTCATAGATCACGTAACCTGGCTTTACTTTGTTGGCGCTGGCCAGATCCAGGGCTTGGAGCACGTCACTCTTGGTGGCACGCAGCTCGTTGTAAGCACCGATCTTGTATGGGATGGTGGCTTTGACAGCAACACGCGGCTCAGTTTCCAGAGCCCGGCCATCTGCGTCTTTCCATTTGTCAATGCCACCGTCGATCACTGATGCCTTCTTATGGCCGTAAGAGCGCAGCACCCAAGGAAACCGACCTGCATAAGAGCTCACACCGACGTCGTAGGCCACAACATGGGTATCCGGCGTAATGCCATGCTGGGTCAGTATGTCAATCAATTGCGATGGCGACGGTGCGTCGTATTTGATGACCTTGCCGTCTACCTGCTTTTTAGTGAAATAAAAGGAGGTTGCAGGGATGTTAATTGCACCAGGGATGTGACCACTGGCGTACTCGGACGGCGCGCGCACATCGACCAGAACGACGCCGGGATTATCTTTGTTCTCTGCCACCCAATCGGTCGATTTGAAGGTCTCATCGAGAGTCTGTGAGAACGCTGGCGCACTGGCAAGCAGGCTCAGACCAAGGCCTAAACCAGAGAAGAAGGACCGCAATAATTTCATGTGTACTCTCAAATAAAAGAAAGTTGAAATTTAGTGATGCGGCTTGCCACGCCAAACGAATAGTTATGCATATCGATGCTCAGTCTTCGACTATCGCGGTGGCGTATAACCTAGCCTTAGCTACCAATCGGTAGCGCGTCAAGTGCCCCATCTACCCATCTTGCTTGTGCTTTCTGCCATCCTTGTTTGCATCGCTATGGCAACTATTGTTGTCGTAGGCTGGAACCTGCGTGCGCGTGACAAGGCCTATGGCCCCTGGCAAGCACGACGACCGCGACGGTACGACCGCAATTTAGTGGTGATTGGAGCTGGTGCTGGTGGATTGGTATCGGCTGCTATCGCAGCTGGTTTGCAGGCCCGCGTGACGCTGGTAGAAGCCCGCCAGATGGGAGGCGATTGTCTGAATCACGGTTGCATTCCAAGCAAGGCCTTGGCCTACCATGCGAAGTTGGCACACCAGATGCGTCAGGCCATGCACAACGATCTGATCGACAGCGTGCCACCGCTGCGCTTTGACGCTGTTATGCGACAAGTGCGCCAAGCGATAGCAAACATCGCGCCACGCGACAGTGCGACGCGCTACACTGCCTTAGGGGTGGAGGTTCTGCACGGGAACGCCAAGCTGATCGATCCTTGGACTGTAGAAATCACAGGTGCCGATGATGCCGTGCACAGACTCACTACGCGCAGCATTATTCTCGCCACTGGGGCAATCCCAGCCGTGCCCCCCATTGCAGGTCTGACAGAAACTTGTTACCTGACTAGCGACACGCTTTGGCGTCGGCTCGAAGAGTTGTCAGCGCCACCGTGTCGTTTGCTGGTGCTGGGTGGAGGGGCCATCGGCTGTGAGCTGGCCCAGGCCCTAGCTCGCTTGGGATCGAAAGTCACGTTACGGGAGGAGCAAAACCACCTCCTGGCGAGTTACGGCGATGAAGAAGTCTCGGATTGGGTGCATGCTTCGCTGAAGGATGAGGGCATTCAGGTGCTGCTAGGCCAAAAGGCATTGCGCTTCGAGCATGATGCAGACTGCAAAACCTTGGTACTGGCCGGTAAGTCACAGGAGCGCCGCTTACAGTTTGACGAGATTCTTTGCGCGACCGGCCGCCAACCGCGGCTGTACGGGTATGGCCTGGAGAAACTTGGGCTCATACAGCAAGACACGCTTGCAACCGGATCAAACTTGCAAACATGCCTTCCCCACATATTCGTCGTGGGTGATGTGGTCGGGCCTTGGCGTTTTACCCACGCTGCAGCACAACAGGCATGGCATGCGACGGTGAATGCATTGTCAGAAGGACTAGCGCACAGCCACTTCGATGCGAATCTGATTCCACGTGTGGTATTCATCGATCCCGAGGTAGCGCAAGCTGGCCTGACTGAGCGACAGGCACTCAGTCAGGCTGTTGCCTATGAGTTGATTCGGTTTGACCTCGCTGAACTCGACCGTGCAATCTGCGAAGGCTGTGCTCGCGGTTTCGTCAAGGTACTGACCATGCCTGGAAAGGATCGCATTTTGGGTGTGACCATCGTAGGCCAGCATGCTGGCGAACTGTTGGCTGAGTTCTGCCTCGCAATGCAGCACGGTTTGGGCTTGAAGGCCGTATTGAGGACGGTACATGCCTATCCGACTTTCTCAGAGGCCAACAGGCTTGCTGCTGGCCAGTGGCGTCGTCAGAACCTGCCCTCTCACCTGCTACCTTGGCTGCAGCGCATGCATCGTTGGCGTCGGGGCAGCGGCAATGACTGAAATGCCAAAGCTTTCGGTTCTGCGCCAAACCTGCAGCATCTGGGTAATGCGCGTTGTGACAGTAACGGTGATCCCAGTGCAGGCCCAACTGCTTCAGCCGTTTTCGAAAGCGCAGGATGCCCAACCGCCTGCCCTGTGGAAGCTGGTTGGTCTACCAGACAAGAAGGTTCCGTTGACGTCCATGGAAGTCGTCACTGTGGATCGTGAGAGAGTGCTACGGTTGCGAACTGAGAATTCCTATGGTGTGCTGAGCCATCCCGTGGACAAGCTCGAAGGATCAGCCATACTGCAGTGGCGCTGGCGCGTCGATCAACCGGTTCCTGGTGCCGACCTCCAACGTAAGTCTGGCGATGACAGCGCGATCAAGGTGTGCGCGATGTTCGACTTTCCCCTAGAACGCTTGGGTTTGTTCGAACGCAACCTGTTGCGCCTGGCTCGCCAAGCTAGCACAGAACAACTACCGGCCGCCACTGTGTGTTATGTCTGGGATGCAACACTACCGGTGGGTATGGTGTTGGCCAATGCCTACACTTCACGCTTGCGCTGGTTGGTATTGGACTCAGGTGGTACACCTTTAGGCCAGTGGCGAACCCATCGCCGCAACCTACGTGCGGACTTAATAGAAGTGTTCGGTGAGGAAGCTAAGGATGGGGCATCCCTAGTGGCTATTGCGGTTGGTGCTGATGCCGACAACACCCGCTCGGAAAGCCTAGCTTACCTGACCGACCTTACATTAGAGACCCCTTGAGCTAGCGCCGACAGAAAGCACAAACTCAAGCAGTAGCAGGATCTTGGCTGCCATCGATAAAGGGTAAACCCTGCTTCTTCCAAGCAGTCATGCCACCAGCGATGTTGACTGGATCCTTGAAGCCAGCTCGCTCCAAGATAAGGCAGGCCTTGGCCGAGCGCACGCCACCACGGCAGATGATCAAAATCATCTCATCCTTATGCTGTTGTAGTTCTTCAACGCGGCCAGCCAGTTCACCAAGCGGAACAAGTGGCACCCCATCGATGTGGGCTGCGGCATATTCCGAAGGCTCGCGCACGTCAAGGATGAATCGCTGTTGCTGCGTATGCAACTGACTGGCTGTGAGAACGTCAACATCTTTGACGCCTTTGAACCGGTAGTAGCGCTTGAGCCAGAAGTAGCGAGTGATTTTCCAAAATCCCCAGGCGACGGCGGCGGCGATGGTCAGTCCAATGAGGTAGGTCATGAAGGATCTTTAGAAGGATAGAAGATGAAGGGAGCTCAAGCTTGCGCTGCAGCAATGCGCTTGCGGTGAAAGACAAAAAGCGGCGCACCTGGCAAGCTGCTCAGTCCCACGATGATGAAAAACAGCAGCGATGCCGCTACCGCCTCAGCCTGTCCGACACCAACCTGAGAAAAGAAGTACCAGTAGGCAGCTTCGCGTACGCCAAAGCCTGAAATAGAGATAGGCAACATCGCCAAGGTGAAGATCATGGGTGTGTAGATCACACAGTGCGCCAGCGACACTTCAGCACCCATGGCCTGGAAAATGGCGGCATTTACGCCAGCAACACATACTTGGAACAACACCGATAGCAGCAAGATAACCAGGAAAAGACGTGGCTGTTGCATGGTGTCGCGCACCACCCGCACTGTCTGCGCCACCACCGCTTTAAGTGTGCTCAGCCGGTTCGGCAAGGTTTTTCCGACAATGCCTTCGGCCACTTTCGGAATTAAGAACAGACCGACCAATGCGACGTCTATTACTAGGAACAAGACCACCAGCGCAATCGTGCGCGCATCTGGATTGATGAATGGCAGACCAAGCAAAGCCGTAATACCCAGCGCAACACCAGCGATAAGGCGCTCGCTGACAACTGAGCCAATGGCTTCTGGTACCTCACGCGTTTCCTTGGTGGTCTCCCAAGCGCGTACAGCGTCGCCACCAACCGATGTAGGTAGTACGTTGTTGAAAAAAAGACCGACGAAATATAAGCGTAGCAGCACAACGTATCCGAGCGGATAACCGCGCTGACGCAAGATAAGGCCCCACTTCCAAGCCGAAATCGCAATGGCCGCAAACACAACGGCGAATGCCACCAGTGTGCCCTGCCAGCTCAGATGCAGTAAGCGGTAGGCGAGTTCACGCAGATCCAGATTCCAGAGCAGCGCTGCAATGAGACCTGCAGCCACCAGCAGTCGAATAATGAACTTCGTGGCCTCGTTACGCATCATTTTTGACCCCGTTGGCCTGGTGCGCATAGGCGACGTTGGTGGCCCGCATGCGCTGAATCCAGCGCGGCCCCAAGGCAGAGCCGATAACGAAGATCGCACCGGTAATGCTGAACACCCAGAACAGGACTTGTATGGAGCCGGTAAGGTTCTGCCCAAGGTAGGAGTAAAGCAAGGTCGCAGGCAATTGCCCGAGGCCGGTGGACCAGAGGAAACTCCAAAAGCTGATAGAAGTCAGGCCGGCACCGTAGCTGACGATGTCAAAAGACACGAAAGGCAGCAGACGTGATACCAAGATGGCGCGGTTGCCGTAGCGCGCAAAGAAAAGATCCCAAGTCTCCAGGGTCTGACTTCCCCCGACGAGTCTTTCCACCACAGGTCGCCCCAAGCTGCGAGCGATCCAAAAGCACAACGCAGCGCCAAGCATGGCACTCGTCCAAGATAGCAGTGCCCCCCCGGCCCATCCGAACAACAGGCCATTGGCGAAAGTAACGACAAAAGCAGGTAGGGGTGCTGCGATAGCTTGGAACACCATCAGTGCGCCCGAAACCACAGGCGCCCAGACACCGAATCCGAGCAGGTAATCGCGAAATGCCTGGATCGCGGCTGACGTATCCTGCATACTCATGATGGCCATGGCACGCACGACGGCAGTACGTACGCCCTCAACTTGCCAGTACAGAAGAGCCGACACTAAAAAAATGGCCAGAACAGTGATGGTTCCAGCTTTATTGATCTTGATTTTCACAGGTGCCTTGATGGCAGACACAACCGCCGTTCGGTCGAACCTTTAGGCCTGCCAATAAATTAGAGAGATGTTCGGCCAATGTTATTTTTCGAGCGGGAAATCAGCAGCTGATTGCGCTGACCATTCCCACATGGAGCCAGCGTAGTTACGTGCCTTGTAGCCAAGGTCGTTGAGCACTGCCGTGACCCATCCCGAGCGGATACCGGCGGTGCAATAGGAAACCACCTCCTTATCGCGTGTCACACCCCGGTCAGCCAGCACCTTTTCAATCTCATCACGCGGTAGCAGTCGGCCCTCCTTGTCGAGCAAATCTTTGTAAAACAAATGCTTGGCCGGTGGAAGGTGGCCGCCACGGCTTTCTCCATAAGGAGTTTTGCCCTCGTACTCGCGTGCTTCTCGCACATCGAGAAAGGCCACATCTCTGTTGGAAAGCTTGGAGCGAACTTCCTCTTTCTTAATTTCCAACAAGGGTTGCTCGTGCGCAACAAAATCGCCTTTAGCTGCAGCAGGTTGCAGGGAGAGTGGGCCTAGCTTCTCTAGAGCAGTTATTCCGCCATCTACCAACACCGCACGGGTGTGTCCCCAGTGACGTAGCAGCCAGACAACACGGCCGTCTTCACCCCAGCCTCGAACAGAATCAGCTAGCACGATGACAGGGCGATCCTTGGTGATTCCCAGCGCCTGAAGCTTGGGCGTCGCCTGACCAACCGGCAGCGGACGCCCCTTCACGGGCTTCGAGGGCTCCGACAGATCCTGCCATTCCAAGGACACCGCTCCTGGCAAGGGACTGCGCTTGCGTTTGAGGTCGGCACCGCGGGCATCGATCACCAAAGCTCCCTGCTTAATCAGGTCAACAGCTACTTGAGGGGAGATCAGCCAGGTCCCAGCGAGATCGGGGGGTTGCGGCTTATCGGTAGCGGCTTGAACGGCTGGACTGATCAGAAAAGATACCGCTGCTGCAACAGTAAGAAGGCCTGCAGCGCGACGGCTCATGAGAGTGATCCGGAAAGGCATTTTTCGAAACGGGGGGATGTTGTTTATCTCGCCCCAATTTAGGACAAAGCCAATCCAATGAAAAAGAATATAGATTTCTATACTTATGCGGAAAACAAATAAAAAGACGCGCACTCGATCCCTAGAATACGCACCCTTTGGCTCAGCACATGAGCTACCGTACGGGATGACGGGATACCGTGGCACTCCCAGAGAGATAACATTTTTTGGAGCCAGGCGGTATGACGCAAGCCCTCATCGGCATTCTCGGCGGGAGCGGACTGTATGACATGGAGGCACTTACCGACGTCTTAGAGTTGCACATCGACACCCCTTTTGGATCGCCATCGGATGCGATCGTGCGTGGTACGGTTGACGGCGTCAGCGTCGCCTTTCTGGCCCGTCACGGGCGTGGCCACCGCCTACTTCCTTCTGAAGTACCCTACCGCGCCAACATCCATGCATTGCGCCAGTTGGGGGTACGTTACGTGCTCTCGTTATCTGCCGTTGGCTCGCTGCGCGAGGACATACGGCCGCTGGATATGGTGTTACCCGACCAATTCATCGACCTGACCCGCCAGCGAAAGAGCACCTTCTTCGGAGAAGGTGCGGTGGCACACGTATCAATGGCCGAACCGATATGCCCGGCCTTGAGTCAGGTTCTGGCCCGCGCGATCTCCAACGTCGATGCGTCCATCACTGTCCACAACGCAGGAACCTACGTGTGCATCGAAGGCCCCCAATTTTCCAGCCTGGCCGAGTCGCGCTGGCTACGCTCGCTAGGTGGCGACATTGTGGGTATGACCAATATGCCGGAGGCCAAACTAGCACGTGAAGCGCAGATGGCTTACACCACCTTGGCCATGGTGACCGATTACGACTGCTGGCATCCACGTGAACCGAATGTATCAGTTGATCTAGCACTCAACAATCTGCATAGAAACGCCCGCCGTGCTCAGTGGATTGCAACGCAAACAATCCGCTTGCTGGGATCAGAGCGTCCTGCCAGTACAGCACACAGCGCATTGCAAGAAGGGCTGCTCACCAGCAGGGACGCTATGCCCGACTCCACGCGCAGAGCCCTAGAAGTTTTCTGGAGTTGAACCGATGCACGACACACTCCCTTTGCTCAAAGTATCTGAATTTCCAGCCCAAAACCGACAGCGCCTGGAGTCCCTTCAGGTCAACTTGGGCTATCGCTGCAACCAAAGCTGCTTGCATTGCCATGTCAACGCAGGGCCCAACCGCACCGAGATGATGGACGATGAGACGCTAGCGCTCATCGTGCCGGTTCTTAAAGCCCACCGCATCCACACGCTCGACTTGACTGGGGGAGCTCCAGAGTTGCACCCACGGTTCCGCCATCTCGTGCGCCAGGCGCGTGAGCTGGGTGTGCGGGTTATCGACCGCTGCAACCTCACGGTACTCTTCGAGCCCGGACAGGAAGACACATCAGAGTTCTTGGCTACCCAACAAGTCGAGGTGATCGCTTCGCTGCCCTGTTACACAGAAGAGAACGTAGATCGGCAACGTGGTTCTGGTACTTTCGACAAGAGCATTGCCGCGCTTCAGAAGCTCAACGCCCTCGGTTATGGCCAACCTGGCACAGGCCTGACGATCAAGCTTGTCTACAACCCACAAGGTGCGGTGCTACCCGGCAATCAGACCCAACTAGAAGCAGATTACAAAAAAGAGCTACTGCAATTCGGCGTGGTGTTCAATCAACTGCTGGTGCTGACGAATATGCCAATCCAGCGATTTGGCTCGACCTTGGTTTCAAAGGGAACGTTTGGTGACTACATCGCCTTACTCAAGGCCAATTTCCGCCAGGACAATCTGGCATCCATCATGTGTAAAACCCAGGTCAGCGTGAACTGGCAAGGGTACCTGTCAGACTGCGACTTCAACCAGCAACTCGGACTGGCAGCACCGAGGGTGCAACACATGGCAAACCATCCACATCTACGCGATCTGATCGACCAGTCACTAGAAGGCCAACCGATCCGCGTAGCAGACCACTGCTACGGCTGTACAGCAGGCCAGGGCAGCAGCTGTGGTGGCGCTCTCAATTGAGCGATTCGGTGAGTGACAGCGCATGCGCATCAGCATCATCATTCCCACCTTGAACGAAGCCCAAGGGCTACCGTCTTTGCTGGCTCAGCTCAAAAAACTCAGCGAAGGAACCCCGACGGAAATCATTGTGGCTGATGGCGGTAGCACTGATGGCACAGCAGGACTGGCTCGTCAGGCGGGTGCGCAGGTGGTCGTAACGAACCCGGGAAGAGCGCGGCAAATGAACCTGGGCGCGAGCATCGCAAATGGTGATGTGCTGCTATTTCTGCATGCTGACACAAAGCTGCCACCCGATGCAATCGCACACGTGTCTAGTGCCATCTGGCGCGGAGCCTGCTGGGGCCGCTTCAATGTCCGCATCAGTGGTCGCCCGGTCATGCTACGGATCGTGGCCGCGCTGATGAACCTTCGATCACGACTGACCGGCATTGCCACCGGCGACCAAGCCTTGTTTGTGACGCGCCACGCATTTGACGCCGTGGGTGGTTTTCCAGACCAGCCGCTGATGGAGGATATCGAGATAACCCATCGCCTCAAACGGATTGCTCCCCCGGCCTGCTTGACACAAAAGGTCATTACATCAGGCCGTCGCTGGGAAAAGCGCGGCGTCTGGCGCACGATTTTTCTCATGTGGCGTCTGCGCTGGGCCTACTGGCGCGGTGTATCTCCCGATCGTCTGGCCCACCTTTATCAATGACCAGACCCTGCGTACCCGTGCGCCTAGTAGTGTTCGCTAAGGAGCCGATCCCAGGGATAGTCAAGACTCGGCTCATCCCCGTCCTGGGTGCTGATGGGGCGGCTAGCCTAGCGCGCTTGATGCTGTCGCAAACCCTGCAGGCTGCAAACAAAGCCACTATTGCGCTGAGCAGCCATGCCCAAATAGAGCTTTGCGCTGCACCAGATCCCCGCCATCATGATTGGCAAAGAGTCGATCTGCCCGTTAACTGTGAACTTTCCGAACAGATTCAGGGGGATCTGGGCGCACGCATGGCGCATGCTTTCAAACAGGCTATGGCGCAAGGCGAAGATGTGCTGCTATTCGGTACGGATGCTCCGCAGCTTGATGCAGAGCGGCTGATTCTGGCAGCACAGGCACTGAGAAGCCACGACGCTGTCCTGCAACCTGTGACTGACGGCGGTTACGTCCTTTTGGGCCTGAAATCTAAATTGCGTCAGCGAATGCATGCGTTGTTCGAGGACATGCCCTGGAGTACTGATGTCGTAGCCGCACTGACTGCGCGCCGTCTGTCCGCCATTGGCGCTTCGTTTCGTTTACTCCCACCCATCCACGACATTGATGTGCCGGACGATTTGATCCATCTTCCACCACACTGGCCATGCCCTGAGCGAATCTCAGGTTAAGAACTTATCCGCAAAGGCTCATTTGCTCTGAAGATGCCATCTCAGGCTGCCTGCTGCGCCACCAGGGCAGCCCGCACATTTTTGACAGCTACAAGCGCTAAGCAGAGCGGCGGCTTGCCTGGTGTGCCTCGCGCTCGCAGACGCTGGCCTCCTTGAGGGCCGAGGACCTGGTAGCAGCAGTTCCTGCAAGACCCGCAACCGCGTGAGACTTGTTGTTTGCAGTCAGAGCTCCGTTACCTCGCACCCGGGGTGCCCAATCCAGATTGGCAGTCGCTGCGCAGGCGAGCGCGGTACCTGGCGGACGGTTCGGCCAAGTTTGTGCTGGAGCATCTGGAGTCTTGGCCACGTGCAACGGCCAGGGAAGTGGCGCATTACCAGCACACGAAGTTTCTCATCAGTTTTTTTGTATCTGACGGGGCTGCGGCGCAGCGAGGTAGCGCAGGCGAGCACGGCAGATCTGGTGCAGCGCCGCGGCCAGTGGTGGCTGCACGTCAGTGGCAAAGGACACACCGGCTTGCCCGTGCCCGTTGCGCAAGATGCTTTGGATGTACTGCAGGCCTACCGTATCTCTTTAGGACGAAGTCCTTGGCCAAATCCGCACCAGCCGGAACCCCTGCTGATGGATTTGTATGGAAAAGGCCGACAACTCACGAGCAAGGCGGTGCACCAGATTGTGACGGCACTGTTTGACTCAGCAGCCAAGGCCTGTCCAGATCCAGAGCAGGCCCGGCTGCTGCAGTCG
>RRZU013216610.1_pt1 | contig 12504 bp, 20 predicted proteins | sample 2165561 | NCBI WGS metagenome assembly RRZU01 (sample SAMN10456909, study PRJNA506462) | wastewater metagenome | isolation source: wastewater sludge | place: USA: Moscow, Idaho | reverse complement strand
GTCGCGCACGCTGAACCGCTTGAAAGTGGAGGGTGTGCTTCGGGCGAAGTTCCTGAACAGCCTCATTGCGTCCACCGCCACCTGACTGCGTGGGGGTCAGGGGGAACTGCACCCTGTTAATTTATTTGTGCAACACACCCGAAGTCAGTCGCGAGTGCCTATACTGAAAGCAAACTCGCTGTGCGCCAGCAATAGCGCGCCTCTGGAGCCCTGTGTAGCCGCGGGGAGCGTGGAAGAGACTTTACTGGCAGATGGCTCTGCCGGTCAGCCGGTGCCGAGCGCGAAGGTGTCTAAATCCGGTTCGCTGTGACAAGCAGCGAGTTTGCACAAACTTGTTGACTCAAGCGAGAAAACACGTATAATTGAATTTGTGGCGGCAACGCTGCAACATGGTTGTAGCAGGGTAACCTGCAGAGTCAGAAGATGAACAGGGCCAAGATGGTGGGTTCGATTCCCCCCAGGTCCACCAACAGTGTATTTAGTCCAGTAGCTTCGGCAAACTGACCAAAGTATCCTGCTGATGGGCCTGACAGGTTTTGATTGGGTCTAAGTAACCGGAAGAGGACAACCCGTCAGGCGTAAGACGTTAAGCTAGCAAAATCTATACTCGCCAACGACGAAGTATACGCCCAGGCCGCTTGAGCCTGAGCTGAGGTAGCCCCGCCCGATGCGTTCGCGCATTGCCTTATCATCCAAAGGCGGGCAGCATTTTCTAACAGGAGCCCCGGCTTCTGTCGCCGGCAAATCACCTTTTGCCGTAACCTCTGCCCTGGAGTGTGGCCATGTCCAATACTGGCAAAACTATTATCAGCAACAAGCAAGCTGGTTTCAATTTCCATCTCGAAGACGAATACACCGCCGGGCTTATGCTCGACGGCTGGGAAGTCAAAGCCCTGCTCGCCAAGAAAGCTAGCCTTGATGGCGCGTTCATCCACATCAAGAATGGCGAAATCTTCCTGGTCAACGCGCACATGACGCCCGCCGTCAATGTGGCGCAGCATGTCCATGCCGACCCCATCCGCACGCGTAAGCTGCTGCTGAATCGCCGCGAAATCGACACCCTGATTGGCCAGGTGGAAGTCAAGGGCTACACCCTGGTGCCGCTTCGTATCTTTTTCGGCGACCGTCGCATCAAGCTGCAACTGGCCTTGGCCAAGGGTAAGAAGATGCACGACAAGCGCGATGCCGAGAAGGAAAAAGACTGGAAGCGCGAACAAGGCCAGTTGCTCAAGCAAAGCACGCGCTAAGTCATGGCCAAAGCGAGCAAACCCCTACGCGCCGAGCTTCTTTCACGAGAAGCCTTCAAGGCGCAGGTTTTTGCTCGCTCAAAAGGTCGTTGCGTCTGCTGTGGAGCGCCCTCAGAAGCTGCCCATCACATCATGGACCGCAAGCTGTTTGCTGACGGGGGCTACTACCTATCAAACGGTGCTGCCGTCTGCGAGAGCTGTCACTGGCGCTGCGAAACAACCGAGTTTTCTGTGCAGGCCGTCCTGGCCGCTGCAGGTTTATCTGACCCGCTACTCCCGCCAGGTCTGCGGCCAGAACTGCTCTACGACAAATGGGGCAACCAACTCCTGGCGTCTGGCCTTCGACTAGCCGGTCCGCTTGAGACAGACACCGGAATGCGACGTGCCCTAGCCCGTGCCAACCTTTTGTGGACGCTACAACCAACGAATCCTGACCAGCCATGAACCTCGCCAACCGTAACCGCATCGCGGGTGCTTACTCCGTATTCATGGGGCTTTACCCAGCAGAGACCCCCATCAAAGAAGCTGCCCGGTTGCGGCTAGCCAAAGCAGAGCACCGCGCAGAGCTTGAGTCTATCTCTACGAGGGAAGCCCTCCGTCTTGACTTCAAGGAACACATCCAGGGTCAAGTAATCGTGACACTGGCTATTCTGTTGGAGATAGTCGCCACTGGCTACTCAATCGCTGCGCACGCCCCGTTCTGGGTGACGCTCATCCCCGCGATGGCTCCGTTCTTCACCTGGGCGCTGGTGGCCATCCAAAATCACCGGCAGACATCAAAGCAAGGCGGCCTTCCGAAGTAAGCCCTTCTAAGTGGAAAGAGCTCCTTGGAAACAGGCGCCAGTGCCTATACAGGCTCCAACCTTTTTGGAGAGAACTCAATGCTGGAAATCAAAAGCCCTGCCGACCTGGAACGCGTTCTGGCGGCTGACGTCGCCCTAATCGACTTCTGGGCCCCCTGGTGCGGACCCTGCCGTATGCTAGCGCCTACTCTGGAAGCCTTTGCTGAAGCCAACCCCGACGTACTGGTTGCCAAGGTGGACATCGACGACCAGCCCGCGCTGGCCAGCGCTTTTCGTGTTCGGTCCATCCCCACGCTGGTGGCCATGCACAAGGGAGAGCATCGAGCAACCGCTGTTGGTGCGCAATCCCAATCGCAACTCGGCAGCCTGGTCGAGCAGGCCCGCGACTAAGCGGCAACATTCTCCGCGGGCGTGCCATCTTCAAAGTGGCTCGCCAAGAATGCTTTTGCGGCCACCCAGTTGGAAAAGGTGTGGCGTGTCTGAGGAAGGTCGTACCGACCATAGCCTTCAAAGATGCGTAGCACCCTAGTCCTAGGGAAGTAGCTCATGGATACCGCCCGAGACTCATCAGCCAACACAAGAAGAGGCACGCCCCTGGCGCTTGTCCTGAGCAGGCCACCAACCTGGCGTTGAATCTTCGACAGGATGACATTCGGCCGGGGAGCCTTAGGCGCTTTTCGGGAGAAGGGACGGGCGTCAGGCATAAATACTTCAGTTCGTATGGTTTTTTCATTATACGGCATCAATTCTTGTCAGGCTAGTCCCTATACCGCGAACAAACCCTTAACCAAAGGAGCACTTCATGACCACCTCTATCAAAACCGACGAACTGCTTGTTGCACTTCAGGCAGACATCAAATCCCTCGGCGAAACTGTTGCGACCCTGGCCACCGAAGCCGGCAAGGCAGCCGCCGCTGGACTTGAGGCCGCAAAGGCCAGCGCTTGCGAAATGGTTCGCGACTTGCCGGAAACTTCGCGACAAGCAGCTGACTCGGTCGACCGCGCCATCAAAGAAAACCCCTACCAGACCGCCGGCCTGGCTGCAGCCGCTGGCCTGCTCATCGGTGCCCTCCTGACCCGGAAGTAATCCTGTCCGAGTGCCCCTAAGTCCCGCGTCAGCCTGGCTGTAGCGGGATTTTTCTTGGTAATTCTCTGGCGATGCTGTATAATTAACTCAACAATTAACGGCAGACCGCTATGGCAAACGCTACGCTGATTCGCTCCACCGAACTCGAGGGGCGCGAAGCTGAACACGATATTCGAGTGCATACGCCAGCGGGACCGGCTGTGCTTCGCGTTCGCGGGAGAAACCGAAAGTTCTCGGTGGTCTCCTTTGAGGTAACGGACCGCCCTGAGCTCTGCCTGGCATTTTCTCCGACCGGCTCTGGCGTAGAAAACCTGGATGACCAGTCCGACATTGCCCAATGCTTCAACCTGTCGTCGGAAATCCGTTACAACGGTATGCGCATGAGCGCGTCCCAGATGTCGGCTTACTCCATCGAAGACTTGGTTAGCGCATTGGGCGCTCTCAAGCTCCGGGTTTTCGACCCTGAGGAAATTTGAGCGCAGCTTAGCCGGCGTGTCCCGAGAACTAAACGGGATGGGGAACCGGAACCTACGGGTAACCCTGTCAGCCCAGATACTCGAACATTCGTGCTGAACACATTGTCAGCAGATACAACTCTTGCGGAGGTTTTTGTGATTGTCGTCATCACTACCAAAGAGCGAAACCCTCGGACGGGTCGCGAACAAGTTGTGGTCTCCCATGGCGTTGACATGGACACTGACCGAACGGTCATCTTGCCGTGTGAGCCACCGGAAGCGCTCGGCGCTGTCTTTAACGCCGAGATGGGCGAATACGTCCTGTCCAACTAAGCAGGGAGACCACTGTGCCCAATCTAACCCGCCTCCAGTACGCCTACACCGACTACCCGCTGCCTGAGCACCAAGGGGTAGTCAAGGTGCAGCTCCTGGCTTACGACCGGAACAAATACGTGACCGTTGATTTCCAGGGATTTCACGAGGGCGTCAAAAGTGGCTACCTGTTCGCGGATGCAGCGCTGACCAAGCATCTCACGTGGGCGAAGCTGTACAGCCTTCCGCGAAGCGTCGAGCACCATTGGCCCACCCGAAAGGAAGTAGCAGCGGAGCTCAAGGCCCGCCGCAAGCGTAAGACGCACTATTTCTTGTGGCTAGGTGACGAGCGTCGTTCTGTTGGAACGCTGAAGGCGGCGTTGCGCTTGATTGCTCGCGCCCGCAGAAAGGTCGACTGCATGCTGGACCGCCGAACCGAATTCATGACGACGACCCTCCTCGAGACTGAGCAGGGGAGCATGGTTCGATATACTCACCGTGGCCGCCCCCACCTCAAACGCGGGCACCTCAAGGGCTGCTAATCGACCAAAAAGAAGCTCTCTTGGGAGAGAGCTTCAAAGTAAGGCTAGGCCGCAAGCGCCAGGATGATTTCTCGTTCAGCCCGAGCCGCCGCATCTCGAGAAGGGAAGGTGTGGTCTCCTGGACCGCCCAGGTCGGTCCGGCGGTCGTCACAGGCAATGCGCCATTTCTTGTCGGGGTAGTTGTTGCTAACGCAACCACAGGCCCCGCTCGGATAATGGAGATTGTCGATATACCAGCCCCCATGGCGCCACTTCGAGTAACTAGGGTGCCAGTCGTGCGCAGCCTTTTTCAGGTGGTCCGTGACCACGCGTTTGAGCTGGGGCAACGAGGGGTACTCAGTAGAGATGCCTCCTAGCCGGCAGCGCAGGCCTGAGCCACTGGCGTAATACGGCACGCCTTTATATTCACCCAGGGGTTCTTGATTCAAGTCAGCCCTGATGACTCCTTTCAAAAGGATTGTCCTAAAAGAGGTATAGCAATAGGCAAGAAAAAAGCTCGAGAGACAGGCTCTCGAGCTAAAGGTGAATCATCAAGACAGCTTACGCGGCCAACGCTTGGATAACCAGTTCGCCTGTCGTGGCAGGGGGAGCTGATTCCGGATTGTTTTCCGCATGGATTTCCGCGCTAATCTGAGCGCGCAGGAACGAATGGTAGGGCTCGCCATGCACAAACGAACGAAGAATCGGACGATGTTGGCTGACCAGAAGAACCGCATCAAAGTAATTGCGGTCCGCCAGAACGACCCAACCCGAGTCCAGCTCTTTTGCCGAACAATGGTTCAGCAGTTGGCGGTGTTGCCATGCAGCAAGTTCAACGTCTTTCATGTGAGACTCCTTATACCGCCAAAGCCATTTCGGCTTCGCGAACGATTGGAACGATGAAGGTCATGCGCCCGTACTTCGAGGAGGGCTCCAGGTAGGTGTCCGTGGTCGCGTCATAGTGCGACGCAAGACACTGGACAAGCTCTTCGACAGTAGTGCCAGCCAGCCCGGGAACCAGGCCCCGTGACGTCCAGCAGAACTGCTCATCCACCTGGGTAGGCTTCGGGATGTCGCGCAAGTTAGGCAAGTTCGCCCACAGTGCGTCAACAGCTCGCTTCAGGGTGATGTCCGAATGAACACGGGTTTGATTCACATACTGCAGCGAACCAAACAGGCTGTTCCAGGCAGTTGTGTGATACTCGAAACTGTCCGACATCCCGTCAAAACGGCCAGCCTCAAACTGCCGCGAAACCGCTGATACCTGGTCGGCCGTTGGGCCATCGCGCCATTCGATGCGAACAGAACCGTGCGATTGACGAACGCTGAACTTGGTTTTAGGCCAAGACAGCTTCAGCAGCCTGCGCACATTCGCGACCGCGCGCTTGCCATCGAGAGGTTCGGCTTCCGGTGTCAGAAGCATGGGGTAGCGCTTAACCAAGTCATCCTTGGCTTGTTGCATCGCCAAGGCCTTCTCCGCTGCTTCCCGCTCCTTCCGAGCACCTTCAGCGAGCATACGCTGACGAGACTCTTCGATTTGGCTGGCGGACCAGACCTCATCATAGAGCCGCCACTGCACTGACCGACGAATCAGAGCCTCAGGCACATGCGACGTCGTGCCATCATCCCAAATCACATCAATCGTTGCGTTGCCCCCCGTAACACCAATCGCACCCAGCGACTCACACGAATCAGGGTCAAGCACCCCCTGGATTCCCGCAATAACGCCATCCTTACCACCGTACAAAATGCAATGCACACGTTGTCCGATTTCCATCATGTTTCCTTAGTGAGTTGTCCAGCTTGGTATAGGCACTGACAGGCATACCTCCTAGCCTCTGTGGAAAATTGAGCAAGGTCGCCGCGCATCCTCCGACTACAGCGCGTAGCGCTTAGTCGCGGGAGTATTCACAGCCATCTACCGCCGAACAGTTGACACACTCGGCGATTGGCGTATAATTAAACCAATAGAAACCAGGAGAACTTCCGTGAGCCTTCATCCTCTTCAACAAGCCCAGGCGTCCCATATCTTTTACAAGGACCTGCTGCGCTTTGTCCAGCACGGCCTGCGCGACTTTACGGGTCGCTCGTTCGAGGCTGGGATGCCATTGCTTGCAGGTGCTCTGGCTGAGAAGGTGGCCGACAGTCTGAACCTGCTGCCGAACAAGCCCCTCGCCTTCTCCCGCGACGTGCTGGATGAAGGGCATGCGCTGGCTTACCGGAAATACCTGAACTGGCTGAAAACCTCGTTCATCGCGTTTGGGGAGCCAAACCTGCCGAACCTCGCGTTCATGGCGCACCCTGACCTCGATGTGACGGCCGTCGTGGAGATTCTCGGCCCGCTGTCGGAAACTTCCGCCGAAGGGCTGGACCCGACCCAGCAGGCATTCCTGGTGGCCACGCAAAACCGCCAGCTCACGAAGGCCAGACAGGGCGCGCTGTACTTCCTGCTTCACGAAGCACGAGGTAACCGCGAAGTCGGCGCTGCACTGGAAGCTGAGGTGCGCGCCGTAGACCTCCAGCTGTCGGCCCGAATGACGCGTTACACGGTGACCTGGCTTATGTTCGGCACACTGATTGGTGGCGAAACGCTGAACGCGGTGCGTAAGGAAATCGTGCGCAGCCACCTTGGCGAAGACAGCTCTATCATGGGCTACCTTGAGCCTGGTGAGACCCTTCCTGGTCGCTGGGCCTGTGACGACGAAGACGCCTTCCGTGCGAGTATCGCGCAGTATGCGGAGAAGGTCAGCCTCTAGTCACAGGTGCCGCTTAGGCTGTACCAACGGCAGGCAACGACATGGAGTTGTTGCCTGTTTTTATTTTGTCGCGTATAATTAATTTATCGAAAGTTAGGCGCGGTGTGCGCCTGCTACTGACAGGAGCAAATTTCCGCATGAAACGCGAAGAATTTGAAGCAATGGGCGACCGCCACAAGGCGTTCGAAATTCGTGAAGCTGGTCGTCAGCTAATGCCGGGCCTGCCGGCGGTCATTCGCCTGGATGGCAAGGCATTCCATACCTTTTGCCGTGGGCTGCCCAAGCCGTTCGATGAACGTCTGTCCCTGGCCATGCGTGAGACCACGAAGGCGCTGGTCAACGAGACTCATGCTGCCATCGGCTACACACAGTCCGACGAAATCACCCTGGTTTTCCCGAACCTCGACCCGTCCAAAAAGATGATGTATGACGGTAAGGTGCAGAAGCTCTGCTCGGTTCTCGCCGGCCTGGCCTCGGCCAAGTTCAACCGTGAAATCCAGGCCCGCATTCCGGAAAAGGCGCACCTGCTGCCTGTGTTCGATGCCCGCGCGTTCAACTACCCGACGATTGAGCTCGCCCTGGAAAACCTGGTTTGGCGCGAGACCGACGCCACCCGTAACTCGCTGACGATGGCCGCTTCTGCTTTCTACAGCCCGAAAGAACTGCACAAGGCCGGCTTTGCCAAGAAGCACGACATGCTTCACGCCAAAGGCATCAACTGGAACGACTACCCGCCGGCGTTCAAGCGGGGCACCTACATCCGCCGGGAGAGCATCCTGAAAGAGCTGACGCCTGCCGAGCTCGCCCGGATTCCGGAAAAGCATCGCCCGCTTGGCCCTGTGGTGCGCTCCATCCTGGCTGAAGTGGACATGCCTCCCATTACCCGGGTCGCCAACCTCTACGGTGTCGTGGTCGGGGGTGAGCTTCCGTTGTGGGAACTGGTTCTCGACACTGCCGAATCGCTGGGCTAAGCTCATCGCCAACTAAACCTAGGGACTCTCAATGCTGACTTTGTCGTGTGGGATTTTGCTCTTCAATGAGCACCGCGAGCTTTTTCTTGCGCACGCCACCGGCGGCCGGCATTGGGACATCCCCAAGGGGATGGCAGACCCCGGGGAGTCCGCTGTCACCGCTGCCCTACGGGAAACGTTCGAAGAGACGGGTCTCGTATTCACGGGCGATGAACTCCTTGACCTAGGGGTGCATGCCTACCGAGCGGACAAGCAGCTCCATCTTTTTGCGGTGTATCGGCCTAGTGCAGCGGTCGCTATAGATGCCTGTCGGTGCACTAGTATGTTCGAGCAAGCACACACGGGGAAACTGCTTCCCGAGGCGGATGCTTTCCGTTGGACTACTTTGGGTGAAATCCCCCAGTATTGCGCAAAAAACCTGACCAGGCTGCTCACGACAGGCCTGGACCTCTCTCACATCGTTACTCAAGTTGCGCCCTCTTCCAAAAATGACCTCTCCTGAGCTCCTGCCGAAAAACCTGCCTGAAAAGATTACCGCAGCGGAGGAACAGCTGAAGCCCTATGCCCCCTACTTCGAGCCCGAGCGCAAAAAAGATAGCTCTTTTGCTCAAGAGCTTGGCGAAAACGCGGCAGACCTGGTAACTGAAGCCGATGTTCTGTCGATGGTCGGGCGCGGGCTCCAAAGTGCCGCGAATGGCGCGCTGGACTTGATGTCCAGCGCGGCTGACCTTACGGGAAGTGCCCTTGGGAGCGCAGTTGAGCTGACCGGAGAAGTGCTTGGCGGTGCCGTGGAGGTGGTCGGCGATGTCCTCGGAAGCATCCTGAGCTAAGTGTTGGGGTTGCCCAGAGCACAAATACCTAAGGAGGCTTCGGTCTCCTTTGCCATTTGTGCTCTGGGATGCCGCCTGGGAGTGGCTATACCTTGTAGGTCATTTCTTTTACATCCTTCAAGGAGCACCGTATGTCTCGTATTCAAGAACGCAATGAAACCCGCCTCAAGCTGGAAACCGCAATCCGTGAAGCACTGGCCACGCATGCTGACGACAAAGACCCCGCGATGGTTGCGGAAGTCCTTGGCAGCATTCTCGCTACCCGGCACACCTACGACCCGTACGTGCTGAGCAGCACCGAAGTGCCCTGGACGCTCGACGCCTATGTCGCGGCTGTTGTGGGCCCGCTGGCCAAGCGACTGCTGGCGGTCCACCAACACCTAGTGACCTCTGGCGCGACAGCGGAAGCCCCCTACGACTTCGAGCACTGTGACCGCTACGGCGTCGCTTTTGCGGACGCAAAATGGAAGTCCATGGCCTTGCGCACCCAGAACTACACCTACATGGTCGTTCTGGAGCCGCGAAGCTCGTTTTCTGAACTCCCTGACGGGCAGCTGACGCAAATCGAGGGCTATGCCATCCATATTCGGATGTGCACGGCTGGGCGCTACAGCTCTGACTTTTCCCGTCCGTCGTTCGGCTCGGTAACGTTTCTCGGTGACAAGGCTTCAGTTTGCCCTGAAGATGACCGCTCCAGCGCGTGCGATTACTTCCGTTACAAAGACGGTCGTGACCGTGGCTATCTTTGTTCCGTTGAACCGGCCATCGTGGGCGAGGGATATCGCTGCGAAAACATCTCTTGGGGCTCCGCTTACGGCTACCTTCGTGGTGTGCTTCAAGACTTGGCAAGTCACTACGATTGCCTACCCGAAACGTCCAAGTAAGGCTTTCAACGTCCTGGCCAACCCCAGGACGTTTTTTCATGAATTGAGCTCGCGAGAAATCACAAATTGTAAGGACTTCTGCTAAATGGGTTTTAGTAGCGGTCCGCCTGCCGGCCTCTACTTGGCAGGTCCGTATGGCTTACGGGGCGACATCCACCGGCGTGGGCTGTTTCGTAAGGGAAGCGTCATTGCCGAGCTGGCCGTTGTAGTCATACCCCCCAACACTTTAGCCCGCCAGAGGTAGTTACAGCGCAGGTGTGGTAGTGCCCGGTAGGCGCAACGTGCCCCACCGGCCATTGATTGACTACAAGCTGGTAGCCTACGGTGCCCCAGAGCAAAGCCCTGGCCAGGCCGGTCCGGACCACGGCCGGCAGTAGCGCTCGAGAGGTCCCATTGACAGCTAAACTGCTAAGACAAAGCACTACCAGCACCCCGCAAACGGCTGCGTGAAGCCCCGTAAGGTCAGACAACATCTCAAGGCTGAGATACCCCAGATAGCCAGCCCAGCCCGCCATTAAAACCACAGCCGCCGCCACCGGGAGCGCAACGCTCCAGAAGACAGGTCCGGGCGCCAGTCGACGGTTTCGCTTAAAAGTTGCAGTCGGCATATCGAACCTCTCTCTCAGTTATCTTGGTTTTAGGAAGCAGCCTGGTCCTGGGGCTGACGCTCGGCGCCACCGGCTCTCAAGCCCAGGGTGTCCAGGTCGCGCATGGCTTTGCGCCACATGGTGCTGGGGTACTTCGTTCCGTAAGCCTTCTGGGCCTCCCACAGTTGGCACTCATCCTCGACGGTGGGCTTGAACCGGATGCAAAGGTATTGGCTTCGCTCTTCGTCGCGGTTGTAATACGGGATATCCAGGATGTGCCGGGAGCCATTCGACAACGAGCGCTGGTTGCCATCGAAGAACTCAACACGCGGGTCCTTCTTCAGGATTTCGACCGCCTTCACCAGGTCGTAGTTACCGTCATGCAGACCCGCCTCGATGTAGTCCATATGCTTAGCAACTGGCAAAACCTCACCCGAGCGGCTAAACACCATGTGGCTGCTACCCTCCACGCGAAGAACATCGTCGATGCTGGCTGAGCCTTCCACCAGGTCAGCGTAAGGCGTTTTGCTGCCCCACCAGCCGTCACCGAGCTTTGATACCGCGTCGCAAGCCTGGCTGAACCCCAACGTGCGCAGAAGCTCTGGAAAGCTGGAATGCACCAGCACCAGGTCGGACGAGCGGGACAACGACTTGACCTCACCCAGCCGATACTTCTCGATAGCGCTGGTCGGTGCGAAGCCTTCCTCGGAAGAACTAGCCAAGACGGCGCCAAAGCGGTTAGCCGGGTCTTTCGCACAAACCGCGCTGGACGGCCCTTGCATCAGCCGATAAACGCACAGGCCCGGCTCCAGCTCTACGAACTCCAGGGTCGAAGAAAGGGTAAGCGTGAGTTCCAGGGAATCAACAGTCGGCACGAAAGACATAATCAAGCACTCCAGAAGTTATGGTTTAATTATACGCCACCAAGTTCTTCTTGGCAAGTAAAAAACCCCGCAGATGCGGCTAGCCGGTAACTTGACGTGTAGCTGGTGCTATACTGTGCTTCCATACAGTATTCACCATGATTCACACCTTCGAGGCCCGACTTCCTGTTGATAACGTAACGGCCATGTTGCTGGCGGATAACGCCGCACATTGGTCGTTTGGCTTGCGCAAAGCCTGGAGCCTTCTCTATCGGGAACGGCTACCCAAGCTCCAGGCCTACGCAGGACTCAAAAAACTGGGGTTCGCCAGCGAGCAGGTGGGCTCGCTGCTGATTGCCGCCGAAATGAAGTTTGCAGCACTCGACGAACTGAAGAAGCATGAGCGCGAGCAGCTAATGTTGGCCATCGCCAAACGTAAAGCGGCCATCACCGCCAAGAACAAGAAAATTGCGGCGCTGTCCAAGCGGTTGACCCGGCTACACAAACAACGCACTAAACTCGCGCCTCAGGGATGCAAGCTGCGAACCCCGGCGTACGCGACCGTGCTGCGGCACCTGCGGGAGGTTACGACGGAGTTGGCGTTTTGCCAGAACTGGGTCCGGCAGAAGGCCCGCGTATTGGCTGCCAAGGAGACTGCACTTGAGGCGCTATTGGCCTCGATGGCTGCCCAGCGCTATGCGCTCTGTTTTGGCTCCAAGAAGCTGTTGGCACAACGACCTACACCGCACAACGCGGACACCACACCTTTTTCGAGTCTTGAGGCCTGGCAGACCGCCTGGGATGCCGCCCGAAATGGGCAATGGTGGTCCGTCGGCAAAGCCGCCAAGCCTCAGGGCAACGCCGAAGTGCAGTGGCTGCCAGATACGCAACAATTGCGGCTACGGCTGACTGGACCCCGGCAGCAAAACCACCGGACTCGCCCTGGTGCGCGACACGAGTCAGGTGGACACCACAACGGGCGAAATCCTGCGCGGCGTAGCCGTCCTCAACCTGTTTGAATTAACCCACCGCGGCCGGCAAATCAGCGAAGCGCTCACTGCCCGCCGGAACATGCGCCGTCGCCGCAGTAACCTCCGCTACCGTGCCCCGCGCTTCCTCAACCGCACTCGCCCCGCGGGTTGGCTGGCCCCTTCCCTTCAGCACCGTGTCGACACCACGCTGGCGTGG
>RRZU011646074.1_pt1 | contig 12504 bp, 12 predicted proteins | sample 2165561 | NCBI WGS metagenome assembly RRZU01 (sample SAMN10456909, study PRJNA506462) | wastewater metagenome | isolation source: wastewater sludge | place: USA: Moscow, Idaho | reverse complement strand
CCTTTGACGTTTAAGTCTTCAATAACAATAACATCGTGGTTTTTGATGAGATTGAATGAAGTTTTGTGCAGAAAGTCTTTACGGCAGTTGGCTATTTTCTCATACACCTTGGCAACTTTTAGGCGTTGCTTTTGGTAATTGCGGCTTTCAGACAGCTTACGGTTCGCGGCTTTAGCCACCTCCCTGCGCCGAGCTAAAGCCCTTTGCTCACGCGCCAGCTTCTTTTCGTACTTGGCTAGAAATTTAGGATTAACAACTTCGGTTTTATCTGATAAAACAATAAAGTCTGTTATGCCTAAATCAATGCCGATACTGCTGTTGGTTTTGGGTAAAGGTTGCGCAATAGTTTCAACCAGTACACTGACAAAGTATTTGCCTGACGGTGATCTTGATACCGTGGCGCTTTTGATAAGGCCATTTATCTCTCGATCAATTTTGGCTTTGATGAGACCGATTTTAGGCAGCTTAATTGAGTCACGGGTAACAGCCACCGTGCCTTTTTGGTTGTTGGTAGTGTATCTGTCCTTGATGCCTTTTCTCTTGAATTTAGGAAAGCCAAAACTGCTTTTGAAAAAGCTCTGAAAGGCTCTTTGCAGATCAAGCTGGACGTTGGCCAGCGCCAAGCTGTCCACCTCTTTGAGCCATTCAAATTCTTTTTTATATTGGGCGGGTGTATTTCTCAGCGTGGTCTTGGTTTTTTCGTAATGCTCTATTTTATCGTGAAGCATTTTATTCCAAACAAAGCGAGCACAACCAAACGACTTAGCAAAGAACTCTTGCTGCTCAGTGCTTGGATAGAGCCTGTATTTATAGGCTTTAAGGATTTGCTCGCTCATTTTTGACCCTGACTCACAATGTATTGCTTTATTACTTCAAGCGGCGCACCGCCTGTTGTTATAAGGCAGAACGACTGCGACCAAAACATATCCTTCCAGAGCTTTTGCTTAATCGCTGGGAACTCTTTTTTGAGTAATCGGCTGCTTGCTGACTTATAAGCATTTATGAATTTGCTTATCTCGCTTTTGGGATGGGCCTTGAACAGAACATGAATATGATCTTTGTCGTGATTCCATTCTATGCAATCAATTTTGTAGTTAGGCGCAATGCGTTCAAAAATCTCTTTCGCTCTGCTCGATACAGCAGTATCAAACACTTCCTTTCGGTACTTGGCGACAAGTATCAAGTGATAGTTGAGCAAAAAGACTGAATGTGCGTTTGTGTCTAATAGCATTTATATACAGCGCTTTCATGACTTAATACTGATCTTATTTTATCATGCTATCATCTAAAATAAAGAGCAAGAGCGCATTCATCCCGCCACCTAAGAGGTGGGGGAATTCTGCTCGGTATTTGTTAAAGAGCAGCATTGTAATCAAACTTCAGCACAGCGTCTTGCTACGGACGTTTTAGCTGCGGCTCATGCCATATTTGCGCATTTTTTCCACTAAGGTGGTGCGACGAATATTTAAACGCTCAGCGGCGCGGGCCACCACGCCATCTTCTTCAGTCAATGCTTGCTGAATTAAATCCTGCTCCAACTCAGCCAGGTATTCACGCAAATCCAGCCCTGTCGAAGGTAGCTGAGCGGTTGGGTTTGGTGCTGGGACGTCCTCAACTGCAGCCAATAACGCTGCACGCTCACTGACTTCCTCGCGCAACTCCTGAATCCCGTTTTCTTCATCAATGTAACGAAACTTACGCGGCAACTCGCTGATACCAATGACCCCGTGCGGGTACATGATCGCCATACGCTCAACAAGGTTCGCCAGCTCGCGCACGTTACCCGGCCAGCTGTGCTGACACAACGACATAATCGCCGCCTCATTAAAACGCACCGAGCCACGCTTTTCATTTTCCATGCGCGATACCAGCTCGTTAATCAACAACGGAATATCTTCGGTGCGCTCACGCAGCGGTGGCATTTCAATGGGGAACACATTGAGGCGGTAAAATAAATCCTCACGAAAATCGCCCAACTCGATCATTTCTTCAAGATTCTTATGGGTGGCAGCCACAATACGCACATCCGCATCAATGGATTTATTCCCCCCCACACGCTCATAAATGCGCTCTTGCAATACCCGCAGCAACTTAACCTGCATGGTTAGCGGCATATCGCCGACTTCATCTAAAAACAGCGTACCGCCTTTAGCCAACTCAAAACGCCCAGCGCGCGCACTGATCGCACCGGTAAACGCGCCTTTCTCGTGGCCAAATAATTCGCTTTCCAATAACTCTGCCGGAATTGCCCCACAGTTAATCGGCACAAAGGGCCCATCACGGCGCTCAGAGTTGTAATGCAAATTGCGCGCAATCACTTCTTTACCCGTGCCCGATTCACCGAGAATCAGCACACTGGCTTCGGTATCGGCCACTTGCTGCATCATCTGCCGCACACCTTGAATGCAACGACTGGCCCCCACAAGGCTGCGAAACAAATTTGGCTCACGTTGAGTGCGGCGCTCTGCCGCTTGGTCATACACCTCACGGTAAACTTGCGCACGGTGCAAGATACCCAGCAACTGACTGTAACTGGGCGGCATTGCTAAGCGGGTTAAGACCGAGGCGGATACTGCACTAGGCAGCTCAATGGCTTCGCCCTCTTCCAGCAAAATAATTGGCAAGAACTCATCCCACTCAACAAACTCTTTGATCAAAGCTTCTAAGCGCTTTCCTGCGCTAATACCACCAAGCATCACACACAACACTCCACGGCTGGAGTTTAGCGTTGCAACTGCATCACGCCACTCCATGCTGCTGCAAGCAATGTAGTTCTCATCTAAAAAAGTGAGGATATTGGCAAACTCTTTGCATTGCTCAACATGGTCGTGGACCAGGAGGATTTTCGTTTCTCGCCACATAATGACTACTTAGACTCTAAAGACAAAGGACGCTATTCAAGCATGAAAGCAAACTGCCACTAGTAAAGTCAAAACTGCCGCCATTGTCAATTTTATGACGTAATTTTAATGGGCTTTTATAAAACTGACGCTTAATCAAGTGAGCAGAAAAAAGCCCCAAGTACAGATTGCACTTAGGGCTTGTGTTTGCGTCAATAAATCAACCGAACATTTGGTAGACTTTCGCGCTTTGTTTCGACTGATTGATCTGGCGTAACTCGTCAGCAATACGTTGACGTTCGCCTTGGCAGATACTGACCATTTCATGGTACAGATCCAGTAATTCTTGCATGCGCTCACGTAACTCATCGGGGTTGTGTTGCGGATCTGCCATGGCCGAACTGACCGCATCACGGCACTGTAAATCAAGCTGACCAATCGCCTGCCAATCCTGCTGCGCTAAGGCATCACGTAATGCGGTACTTGTAGTGTGCAGCTGTTCAACAGTGCTTGCGCTCATGATACTGACCTCTTAATCAACACAACTTATGCAGCAATGGCATCCCAACCGCTTTTCACTTCGCGTAACAACTGTGCTATTTCTTCAATAATCGCCACGTCGTTTTTCAGGTTGGCTTCCATTAAACGTGTGGTCATATACTCGTATAAGCTATCAAGATTAGCTGCCAGTTCGCCGCCTTTCTCGATATCTAAACCTTGACGCAAACCACCCACGATACCAATGGCTTTACCAATCAACTCACCTTTGAGTGCTGTTTGCCCACGCTCCATAGCACCACGTGCTTGAGCCAGACGGGTTAAACCGCCTTCAATCAACATTTGAATTAAACGGTGCGGATCAGCCTCAATAGCGCGTGCTTGAGTATTGACGGATTGGTACTGTCGCATAGCGGTCATTGCGTTCATAACATCGTGCTCCATAAGGGTTTCTACTAATACCTATATCGTCACGGACCGCTAGGACTTTAACTTTATTTTAAATTAATTCTTTAGGCTCTTGTGCCGGATCAATCTGCGCCCAACCTTCACGCAGTTGTACAATGATTCCCTGCACCTCTTCTAAGCTGTGTGCGCTGTTGTCCACCGCAACACTGGCCAAGCGACGCGTCATATAATCGTACAAATCATCTAAGTTTTGCGCCAAGTCACCGCCCAAGCTTTTATCCAGGCTGTCTTGCAACAAACCCAGAATGGTCAAGGTGGTATCCACCGCTTCACCGCGTTGTGCGGCGTTATTTGCTTGCTGAGCGATTAAAGCTTTGGAGATGCACTCCAGTGCGCCATCAAGCAGTAATTCGACGGCTTGGTACGGCGTTAAATCTTGACCAGCGCCTACAGAGTTATAGGTTTGAATGGATGTACTCATGTTTATTGCGTCCTTATAATTAATACTGGGTTATACAATTTTATATAATAACACTGACATCAACGAATCTTATCAAACAGATTCAGCTGACTGACTTTGACAAAACTTTGCTGCGCCGCTTCCAGCACAATGCTTTGGAAAGCCAGCTTGGAGAGCGCTTCAGGGTAATCAATCTCACGCAGTTCGGCCTGTACGCTTTTATTGACCAGTGCCACTTCTTCATTGTTATTTAAAGTGGTTTCAATCACATTCATCCGCGCACCAATCGAGCCGCGGGTACTGTCGATACTGACCATAGCGTGATCAATATTGCTCAGCGCTGCCGCCACCGCATCACGTGTGTCACGCTTACCTTGTGGGCTGTCAGTGTTGTCTTCAAGAGCCATACGCAACTGTGCAATGGTATCGAGCACGCCTTGCTTTTCACTGTTAGGCAGCGCTTCAACTTGAATACTTTCACCGCCTGCAGGCTCACCTTCAAACTGCATCACTACGCCACGAAAGGTCAGCGTATCGGGACGCCCTGCATCGTTATCTAAGCGACCACTTTGCAAAGGTTCATCACCATCCGTATACGGACTGGCATACACAGCATAGTCTTTAGGGTCACCCGGTGGCACAGCAGCAGGATCAGCAAAACGCACTTCAACACCGTTTGCAGGAAAGGCTGGATCACCTGAATAATTGATTTCATCTTGCACTAAAGGCTGCGATACCGCTAAGGACGAACCGGCTGGGACTGGCGTGGCCAGCTCACTTTTTAAACGCGCAGCATTGGGAATATTTTCAAAGACCTGCTTACCGCTATCGCCGATGGCAATATTGAGCGAGCTGCCAATTTGAATTTTACGCTGGCCATCATCGCCTTGATAGGTGTAACTGCCATCTGGCGCACGTTCAAAGGGCTGAGTTTTGCCTTGGAAACCGCCAAACATATACTCCCCGCGCGCATCACGGGTATTCATCAAACCCAATAGCTCGTCTTCACGCTCTTGCAACTCAACTGCTAAAGACTGGCGATCCGCTTGGCTGAGTGCGCCGTTACCGGCTTCACCGGCAATTTCACGCACGCGCAACATAATATTATTGACTGAGTTTAAGGCTGATTCTTCTTGCGCCAAACTGCTGTTGGCTGCCGATAAGTTGCCTTTATATTGCGCCAGCATATTTTGCTGCTGATCCAACTGCAGTAAACGCACCGATGCCACAGGGTCATCAGCCGGCGTTAAAATACGGTTGCCTGAGTTGATTTGCTGCTGGGTACGCATCGCGTCGGCATAGTTACGCTGAATGCCCTGCAGGCCATTGTTAAATGCTTGTAGGCTGGAAATACGCATGGCCTAGCTCCTCATCGTTGAACTGCTCGCAAGCAATTCACACTTATCTTAATGTACTGATCAATGTATCGAACAATGTGCGCGCAACTTGAATCACTTGGGCTGACGCATTGTAGTATTGCTCGAACTGAATCAAGTTAGCGGCTTCTTCATCTAAACTCACAGCCGACACCGAATTGCGGCTGTCGGTCGACTGCTGCAAGATGGCCCCCGTTGCCACATCATCGCGACGGGCTTGCGCGGTTAAGGTGCCGACCCGCTCAACCATATCACCGTAGCCGTTGTTAAAATTCATACCGCTGTTGCTGTTAGCACTATTGGGATCAACGCCCACCACCTGCTTATTTTGCAAGTCAGCTAACTTTAAAGCGTTACGGTTATCAGACACACCGTTTTTATTGAAATCGATACTGAACTTATCGCCATTTTCTGGGCGACCGCTGATGCTTTGGCTGACAGTAAAGCTCTGCTGCACGCCACCCACATTCACTTCAATGCTGTATTTAAGATCATTGCTTTGGCCCGGTGTTACGCCACCTGGCACGGTTTGTCCGTCAGCAGTGAGCATCGTCACTGTCACACCCGGCGGCAGCGGAGTGTCCACCACCATCGAATTGGACGCTGCATCAAAGCGCATGCCCACTTGACTGACCGCAGCCAAAGCATCACGGCTCAGCCCTGCCAGCGGCGGCGTTGAGTTATCAGTAAAGCCTTCTAAAGAGGGCTGGGTGATTTTACCCGTACCTTTGTTTTGCAGATCAGCTTCACCTTTAAAGGGGCCAGCAAAAGCGAGTTGATCCGCTTGATCCAGCTCGGCTGAAATACCTGCAGCGCCGCGACGCGTGGGTTCTAAGACAAACTGATCACCTGCCGCCGGTGTACCACTGAGTGTGAGACTAAAACCTTGATCACGCCCTGCGCTATCGGTAAAACTGAGTTCACCATCCGCACCTTGCGTGACCGTCATCGCCGCACCATCACTTAAACGACGCGCGGTAAAATCAGTGCCATCAAAATCCAAACGGTAATCACTGGTGGTCAGCACCGAGGTGTCGGTAATGCGCATATCACCGCTGACATTACTGGTGTTCGTGGCCACTGGACGCACGCGCAAACCAGTTAAGCTGGGATCATTAATATCTTTAAATAAATTCGAACCCACCTGCCCTTTTAAATCCAAACCTTGGCCCAATTGGGTGTTCACTTCCTCACTGATACTTAATGCCAAACGGCCTAACGCATTGACGCTGGGCTTTAACGCATCTTCACGGTAACGCAACAAACCGCCCACCTCACCACCACTGAGAGTGCTGGTGATATTTTGACGTGAGCCGCCACTGACAAAATCAATTTCAAAGGTATTGGGATCACCGCGACCGGGCACTGCTTGCAACTGATTGACGGTGTTGCCCACCACTAACGGCTGGCCGCTGCCTAAAGAGACGTTAAAGGTATTGTTATCTTGCATCACCACATTCACGCCCACATAAGTGGACAGCTGACGCACAGCTTCATCACGCGCGTCCAATAAGTCATTGGGTTGGCTGCCGTTTGCGCCCGCATTGGCGATGGCATCATTGAGTCCACCAATGGTTTGCGCTAAACGATTAACCTGCTCAGTGCTGGTCACCAATTGCTTATTTATGCTGCTATTTTGCGTGTTAATGGTGTTGTATAAATCATTAAAGCGGCGTGCCAAGCCCTCAGCTTCAGTGAGCACTAACTGACGCGCAGGAATATTAGATGGATCTTCTGCAGCAGCTTGTGTGGCGGAGAAGAACGCATCCAGCGACGGTGTGATCCCGGTACTACTGCCCGCCAGTAAGCTATCGAGCTGATCAATCTGGCTTTTATAGGCGACAACATCGCTGTTAAGCGAGGTGCTGGAGCGCACTTGCGTGGTTAAAAACTCATTGTAGCTGCGACGAATATCCACCAAGGTGGTGCCCGAGCCAATATAGCCCGCACCGGTAAACTGCGCCGGACGTGTGGTTTGCACGGTGTCCTGACGGCTGTAACCTGGGGTCTTGATATTGGTAATATTGTGTCCTGTCACCGACAAATTGGTTTTTGCGGCACTTAACCCAGATAATCCAATACTTAATAAGTCAGACATAATTCACCTCACGCCCGTACATTCGTACGTGGCTGTTCGACGCTAGCCACCTGCTGATAAGTCTGCACTTTCTGCGCAATTTGCGATATTTTGCGCGCATATTGTGGATCAGTTGCATACCCTGCTTGCTGCAATTCACTGACAAAGCGCTCAGGGTTGGCAGTCGCTTGCAATGCTTGTCGATAACGACCATTGCTTTGTAAAAAATCCACGTAGTCATTAAAGCTTTGCTCAAATGAAGCATAGCTACGAAAATCTGCTTTCTCTTTCACTTTGACACCTTGCACATATTCAGATGTCGTCACTTGGGTAGAGCCGCCACCCCAACCATGGGCTTTGATGCCAAATAAGTTGTGGCTGCTGCCACCTTCACTGCCGCGGATAATGGATTTACCCCAACCTGTTTCCAAAGCTGCTTGCGCGACTAAATAACGGGGATCAACGCCCAGTTTTTTTGCTGCTTGTTCGGCCATGGGTAACATCGTCGCGACAAACTCTTCCGGCGAAGCAAATTGCTTACGGTTTATATCGACAGCATTGGCTGTTGCTAAAGTATTTTTTTCGGCAGCTGGGTAACTTTTTGCGACCTGAAAGTTTTGCGCTTCTCGTGCGCTCTGTTGGCCAAGGCTATTGGCAAAAGAGCCTTGCGTGGCTGTTCCAAGCCCAGCTAAAGCGCGCCCTGCAGCGGTCACTGGTAAGGCTAAACGACGCTGATTAAGCAGTGCGGTATCATCACGCTGCCGATCTAGCGCCACATTGACTTTGGCTGGCACTGCCTGTGTGGCCGGCGCTGCCGCTGGGCTAACAATTTCTTGGGTAAAGGGGTTTGCAGTGCTGGGCTTAGGTGCTTGTGACAGCTGGCGGGTCAAAACATCCGCCATCCCCATGCCCTTACCTTGCGACAATGTCAGCGACAACTGCTGGTCGTACATATCGCGGTAGGTTTTGCTTTCATTGCTGTTCATAAAGTTATCGTCAGCCAACACATCACCGGCAGCCCGCATCGCTTTCATCATTTCGCTAAGAAACAATGATTCGAACTCTTGCGCGACTTTACGGATATTGGCTTCGCTATCACGGCCTTCACCCACCTTCAGCTGGTGCAGGCGGTTTAAGTCGGTATAAGCGCCACTATCGGCTACGCTGCTGCTGTGTAAGTTCATAACTTTATCCTCAAATCACAATCAGGTCGGCTTGTAGCGCGCCGGCTTGTTTAAGGGCTTCAAGAATTGCCATTAAGTCAGAAGGTGCCGCCCCCACTTGGTTCACTGCGCGGACAATTTCATCTAAGGTTGCGCCCGGACCAAATTTAAACATTGGCTTCGCCTCTTCGATGGCATTCACTCTAGAGCGCGGCACTATGGCTGTTTCGCCTCCAGAGAAGGCTTCCGGCTGGCTGACAATAGGATCTTCGGTGATGACTACAGTTAAGCTGCCGTGCGTGACTGCCGCAGGCTGAACCCGCACATTTTGACCAATAACAATGGTGCCAGTACGGGCATTAATGATGACTTTTGCCACCGCTTGGCCAGCCTCAATTTCTAAGTTTTCGATAATGGATAAGTAGTCCACGCGCTGATTTGGATCAGACGGCGCAGCCACGCGGATTGAGCCAGCATCCATGGCCTGTGCAACTTGCGGACCTAACATGTCATTGAGTTTATCAACGATATTTTTTGCCGTAGTAAAGTCTGGGCTGTTGAGGTTTAAGGTCAGGTAGTCGCCTTGATTAAAGCCGCTCGGCACTGCGCGCTCCACTGTGGCTCCGGAAGGGATGCGTCCCGCTGACGGAATGTTGACGGTAATGCGTGAGCCATCAGCGCCACCGGCGTCAAACCCGCCAACCACCAAGTTACCCTGAGCAATGGCGTACACGTTGCCATCAATCCCTTTTAGCGGGGTCATCAGCAAACTACCACCGCGCAAGCTTTTTGCGTTACCGATCGACGATACGGTGATATCAATAGTTTGCCCCGGGCGCGCAAAAGCTGGCAGCTCAGCATGAATGGAAACCGCGGCAACGTTTTTCAACTGCACGTTGCCACCTGGCGGCACTTTAATACCAAACTGCGAAAGCATGTTGTTAAAGGTTTGTACGGTAAAGGGGGTTTGTGTGGTTTGGTCACCACTGCCATTGAGCCCCACCACCAAGCCATAACCAATCAACTGGTTGCTACGCACACCTTGGATAGTGGCCAGATCCTTCAGTCGTTCGGCGTGCGCTAAACCGCTACACAGCAAAGCTAGTAGGCAGGCAATTAAATACTTAGGCATAGTTTGTCCTACCTTTAGAAGGGCCACATAGGGCTAAGAAAGAAGCGATCTAACCAGCCTGGCTGACTGGCATTGGCAAAAGCACCGGTACCTGAGTAGGTAATGCGGGCATCGGCAATGCGGGTCGACGAGACGACGTTATCAGTACTGATGTCATCTGCACGTACAATTCCAGAAATACGCACCAGCTCATCACCGGTGTTAAGGGTTAACCATTTTTCACCGCGTACCGCCAACACACCATTGGGATAAACCTCGGCGATGGTCACGGTAATCGAGCCCGAGAGGCTATTGCTTTGCCCAGACTGCCCTGAGCCTTTAGTGGAGCGTTTAGCATCGTAACCCGCTTCTAAGCTGAGTCGATCGTTGGTCATCCCCAAAGCGCTCAAGCCCGACAACGGGTTTTTCGGCGAAATGGCCATACCTAAAATATTGGGCACGCCGATATCAGTATTGCTGTCTTTTTGAATCTGCGAGTTGGCATTTTTACTGGCTTGGGTGCGCTCATTTAAGCTAATGGTAATAATGTCACCCACGCGAAAGGCTTTGCGGTCAGTAAAGTAATTGGTGTCAAAGTCGGCTTGGTAAATAGCACCATTGGTTTGCGTGGCAGGCAGCGGCGTACGCGGTAAAACCGGCGCATAGTAAGGATCATTTGGTTTAGGCGGCACCGGCATACAACCTGTTACCAGCGCTGCTGCAGTTAGACTTATCACCATCAATGAACGTTTCATCACACTACCCCACTAACCGTATTAAAGCTGTTGAGTGATAAAGGACAGCATTTGATCCGCGGTAGAAATGACTTTTGAATTCATTTCATAAGCGCGCTGCGTGGTGATCATGTTCACCAATTCCTCAACCACACTGACGTTAGAGTTTTCCAACGTATTTTGTAGCACAGTACCCAAACCATTGAGCCCAGGAGTTCCGTCTTGCGGCGCACCACTGGCAGCAGTCTCCAGGAACAGGTTATTACCAATGGCTTCTAAACCCGCAGGGTTGACGAAGTCTGTAATCTGAATATTGCCAACAATTTGTGGCTGCGGATTACCGGCAGTGGTCACTGTTGCTGTGCCATCTTCACCTACAGTAAAGGTGCGCACTTCTGGCGGCAGCATAATGGCCGGTTCAATGGCGAAACCACTGGAGGTCACCACTTGCCCATCTGAACTCAAGTGAAAACTACCATCGCGGGTATACGACACAGTGCCATCGGGCATCAATACTTGGAAAAAACCGCGACCGTTAATCGCCATATCCAAAGGTTGCTCAGTGGTTTGTAAGCTACCTGCGGTAAAAATTTTCTGCGTGCCAACAATGCGCACCCCCGTACCCAGCTGCAAACCGCTTGGCAGCTCGCTGTCTTGGCTGGATTGTCCACCGGGTTGACGGCGGATTTGATAGAGCAAGTCTTCAAACTCAGCACGATCACGTTTAAAACCTGTGGTCGAAACGTTGGCTAAGTTGTTAGAGATGGTCGTGAGGTTCATGTCCTGTGCGGATAAACCTGTTTTTGCGACCCAAAGTGCTGGAAGCATGGTTTTTCTCCTCGAGCGTCGAGTTTATGACGCTGCAATGCCTAATTGGCTAGATGACTAACTTAACTGCATGATCCGTGCCACTGCGGAGGAATTATCCTCAGCGGTGCGCATCATTTTCACTTGCAGCTCAAATTGTCGTGATAAGGCCAGCATTGCAGTCATTTCTTCAACGGCATTGACGTTACTGGATTCGGTAAAGCCTGAAGTCACACGGGCATTGGCATCTGCCGCAAATGGCAGTCCATCTCGGGCGCGGACTAAACCATCAGCCCCCTTCTCTAACTGCTTAGGATCCGGCAGAACCAGTTTAAGCCGGTCTACTTCAGCCATAACGCTGGGCGCTTCACCCAAGGCTCGAATACTGATGGTACCGTCTTGGCCAATTTCAATTTTCTGCTCGGGCGGCACAGCAATAGGGCCGGCATTCCCCAAAACTGGCAGTCCGGCAGCGGTGCGCAACATGCCCAAGCTATCCACCTGCAGACTGCCAGTGCGCACATAGGCTTCTGTGCCGTCAGCGGATTGCACCGCCAACCAAGCATCACCAATGGCTGCCACATCCAGGTCGCGCCCAGTTTCTTGTAAGGTACCGGCAGTAAAGTCTGTACCGGGACGCTCAGTTAACGCATAAGCGCGAGCAGGTAAGCCATCACCAAACATAGGCATTGAGCGCGCTTGTTCGAAGTCACGCTTAAAGCCACTGGTAGACACGTTCGCCAAGTTGTTGGCATGGGCTTGTAAGGCTTGTGTGTTCTGGCTCGCGCCAGTCATGGAGATATACAGCATCTTGTCCATGGATAATCCTCCGCGGTGGGCAATTGACGCCCGTAGCTATGTATAAGGATTAAAGCAAAGACTGTGCCAAGTGACTTCTCACCGCCCTTAAAGGGCGATGCTTCTTGTTTCACAGGCTGCAACTTGGTATGACCAAGAATGACGCGCGCCTCCACAAGCAGTAACGGCTTGCCCAGCCGCCTTTAATGCCAAAATACCTTCTTCAAGGATG
>RRZU011643492.1_pt1 | contig 12506 bp, 10 predicted proteins | sample 2165561 | NCBI WGS metagenome assembly RRZU01 (sample SAMN10456909, study PRJNA506462) | wastewater metagenome | isolation source: wastewater sludge | place: USA: Moscow, Idaho | reverse complement strand
GCGGGTGAGCAGCGGCCGACGGCGCGTCGGCCGCGACAACACCAATGCCAGCGGGACACCAATGACCAGCGCAATCACCGTAGCCTGCAAAGCAATAACCACCGAATTCTCCAGTGCCTGCACCACCGTGGTGCCACCCGTGAACCCTTGCCCGGAAGTGGTGAGCAACCGGAAATTCTCCAGACTCCACTGCCCACCCTTGTGCAGCGCCCGCGCCACCAGCGAAGCCATCGGTGCCAGCAGCAGCGCTACGACCACCACAAACGTCAAAGTGATCGCCGCCCAGTCCGCCACACTGCGCCGACGTAGCCATGTTTCGTTCATCCGCAGCGGCACGTCGGCGCGCATACGGTTGCTCACCACGAGCGCCGCCGCCACAATGACGAACTGCACACACGACAACACCGCGGCGGTCCGCAGATCCAAAAAGGTGGTGGTCTGCACCCAGATCTCGGACTCCAAGGTGCCGTAACCCGGCCGCCCCAGCGTCTGCACAATGCCGTACGCCGTCGAACAGAAGAGGAAAACGAGGCTCGCCGCCGAGCCAATCGCCGGACCAAGATTCGGCACCGTCACCGTGAAAAACACCCGCGGCCCCGAGGCCCCCAGCGTACGAGCCGCCTCCTCCATGCGCGGATCCAAGCCTGCCCACATCGAGCCCACCGTACGCACCACGACAGAAAAGTTGAAGAAAATCATGGCGAGCACGACAGCCGTCGTCGTCCCATCCAAACCGAGAAACTCGTAGGCGCCACCCTTACCCAGCAGGGCCCGGAACGCCACGCCCACCACAACCGAGGGCAGCACAAACGGAACCGAGGCGATCCCCCGTAGCAGACGCTGCCCCGGAAAACGACACCGATAGAGCGCGTACGCGCCGGGGATCCCCAGCAGCACCGAACCAATCGTCCCCGCCCCCGCCATCCACAGCGTCTGCCAGACGATCCGCCACGTCCGCTTTTGCGCCAAAACCTCAGCAAAACCAGTGAGGTCGAGCGTGCCAGATTCCACGAAGCCGCGCGCCAGCATCGCCCCCACCGGCCACACGAAGAACAGCCCAAGGAAAATGAGCGGAACCACCGTGGCCGTCCCCCACGCGAGGGCGGCCACAGGATTCAGCGGCACACGCGGCTTCTTTTCAACGACGACGTCACGACTCCCGGTAGTCACCGGCCCACCCACAGACACGGGTAGTCCGCAACGAAACTGGGCATCGCCGTCATGTGCAGAGGTTCCGCGAATAGGTTCGGCCCTGACGAGGATGGTGCGGGGCGTGACTGGCACGGCGGACAGCAACACAGTTCGAGGTGTGAGTACGTGTACTCACGACCGAGAACCAGGACGCTAACTGCGGGCTTGTCCCCACAACGATCCTGCACCGAGAGTGCCGGTGAGTGGACACAACGACGACATCCGAAACCACGAGTGCTTGCACTCGATGGTAAGGATAAGGAAGTTGCTAGAGGACGAAGTCCGCACGCCGCCAGACAAGATTCCGTGACATCCGCAGTAGGCCATGACCTATTGGCGGGACCTCGTGACCGGTGCACTACCGAGCAGTCTCTTCGTACAGCGTGGTCCAGGCCTTGATCCAGGCGTCGCGGTTCTCAGCCACCTGCGCCTCATCTATCTCGATCGGCTTGTCAGTCAGCTGCGCGTACTTCCCCCACTCGGCAGGTAGCGCGATATCCGCATTAACCGGGTACATATACATGTTGGCGGGGATGGCCTCCTGCACCGGGTCGGAAAGGAGGAAGTCAACAAACGCCTGCGCGCCCTCGGGATTCTTCGCGCCCGCGACCACGCCGGCGTACTCAACCTGACGCGTACACGTGGCGTCGAGCGAACCGGTCGCGCCCTCCGTTTCCGCAGGTGAGGACGCATACGACACGACCAGCGGGTAGTCACCCTTCCCCTCGGAGGCTGAGAAATCGGAGTAGTACGCGTCCGACCACCCAGACGCCACCTTCGCGCCGCCCTCAAACAACTGCTTCCAGTACGCCTCGTAGCCGTCCTCCCCTTTGGCGCCGATCGTCCCAATGAGGAACGCCAGACCTGGCGATGACGCCGCCGCGTCCTCCACCACAAGTAGCTGTGCATACTCGTGCTTGGCGAGATCGTCGAGGGTCACCGGCTCCGCCACGCCATTGTCCTTGAACCAGGCGTGGTCCACGTTGACGCACACATCGCCCATGTCGATCGGGGTGAGCGCCTCATCAAGCACATACTGCTGGGCGCTCTCCGGTAGATTCGCCGAGGTGTAAGGAGCGAAAACACCCGCGTCCACGGCCTTGGCCACCGAGAAATTCTCCACGCCGTAGACCGCGTCCACCGTGGGGTTATCTTTGGAAAGAATGAGCTGATTGACCACCACACCGGCATCGCCCGGCGACGTGGTGACCACCTTATAACCCGAATCCTTCTCGAACTGTTCGATCAACTCATCGGGAATATTGAACGAGTCGTGGACCAGCACATTGATGGTTGTGGCGTCACCGGACTTGCCGGAAGCGTCCGTACTGGAGCCGCTGGCGTCGCCGTCGTTCGAACTGGAACATGCAGACAAAACGAGCAGCAGCGCGGCCGAACCGGCAAGTGCTGTGCGGCGCGCGTGGCCCGAGAACTGGAACATGCCATCCGCACCACGTGATGCGTTTCCGCATGAAATCTGACGATGTACTGCCATTTTTCCTCCAATCAAGGAGGGCCCACCTTGCGGTGGGGAGAGAACTCGACTCCCTTGCGCCGGTACTAGCCGGATCAGGTTCGAGGGTCTGCGTATGCACTCTCAGCGCCCCATGGCGCTCCCCTGTCGTGTTTCCCAGCGTACCCGAATGAGGGGCTGGTTTGTTTCGTGGGCGTGTGGTGTTGGCTGCCGCCTTTATTATTGGCAGCCAACACCACACGCCCACTGAGAAACTCACATTCGGTGAAACTCACCCTATCAAGCAGTAATCAGCTCAATCGGGCCGTCGCCGCACCACGCTACGCGGCAACCGGCGTGGCCACCCCAGAATCCTTAAGATCCTCGGCGAGTTCGCCGCCAATCTTGTCCAATCCGTACCACTTGGCGGTAGGACGCATGAGAAGCTGATTGACCACCACGCCCACAACCGCGGAAACAATGGAGAACACTATGACGTCGCGCATCGGTTCGGTGTAGTCGTCCTCATGCGGGTGCTCGCGCCCCACGACCGCCTTCCAGACGCCGTCGGCAATCTTGTTGGCCAGGTATCCGGAAACAATTCCGACGCCCGCGCTCACAACTCTCCAGCCGATATTCATGCCTTTTCCCTTCGTTGTGCCGTTAGCGCTACGTTAGCGCTTATCTTTCTCATTATCGACCGCTACCGAGTGAACGTGCAGGTCTTCGCGCAACTCATCCACCACAAGATTCTCCAGTCGAGCCGTCCCGGTACGGTAACCGGCACGCGCAAGCATATGCGCGGAGATCGGCGAGGTGATGAGCTGAAAAGCAATGACGAGCACCATCGTCCAGGTCATCGTTGAGTCACGAACCAGCAGGGCTGCCCCAGTGAGATTGAGAATCAAGGACAGGACCTGGGGTTTCGTGGCGATATGCTGGCGATCAAGCAGGTTCCCCTGCCGAAAAATTCCGATCGCTGCAATAAGGGTGAGCGAACATCCGGCGAATAGAAACAGCGCTCCCAAAATCTCCAGCAGGCTAACCATCGGAATCCTCCTCCGAACCGTCGGGATGAACCGGGGCGATTAAATCTTCGTCCTCGGCCTCTTCTGCTGCTGCCTCAGCAGCGGCGATGACGCGCTCTTCCTCGATGGTGAGAATGCGTCGCTTACCTGGGTCGTCAGGGCGGGCAGCTCGCGCGACAGCCACCGATCCGAGGAAGCCCACCACCGAGACGACGACGAACACGGCCAGTAAGTCCGAACGCCGTGTCGCTGCCACCAGCAGGGCGAGTGCACCCAGCAGAATGGAGGTCATGACGTCTACGCCAACCATCCGGTCAAGAGTGTTAGGACCGTCGTTGATGCGCCATAGGACGAGGATGGCGGAGATGAAAAGCATGACCCCGCAGATGCCAACAAGCCAGATCATCAGTCCTCCTCATGGGGTTCGTATGCTGGTGCGTAGGGCACCGGGAGGCGCCCGGATTTATGGGACCACCCGGGGACGAACCCGGCGCGCATGAGTTCGTTGCTGGAGGCAAAGGCCCGCAGAATGCGTTCCTCCAGGTCAAGGATGCTCTGGTGGGCGTTCGAGACACCACCGGCAAGCCCAATATCGAACACGTGGATGTAGAGCGTTCCACTTGCCGCGTCGGCTTCGATGGGAACCGATCCCGGAACGACGGCGGACATTCCCGCGGTCATTGCCAGATAAGCGTCCGATTCGGCGCGGAGTTTGACGCGGATAATCGCGCCACGGGGCTGCTTACGGCGCAGGATAAAAAAGGCCTGCTGCCATGCGGAGACGACCAGATCGTAGATGAACTTCAGCACGAGCCATACAAGAGCTTTGGGCCGGAAACGCCCATCAAAACGCATGAGCGGGAACGGCGCGATGGTCGTGATGAAAAGCGCCAACACAAACCCCGCGAGAATGTTGCCTGGAGTGATCTCACCCCAGAGCAGCACCCACACAAGGGTCAACCAGACGAGCGTTCCAAGCGACGCATGGGGGAAGCGCGCTGGACGCTGCGTGGCAATACGAATAGCTTCCGATGAGCGACTCATGGCGATGTCACCTCCGAATCAGTGGAGACAGCGTCTGTCTCAGTAAGCGTGGAGTCCGCATCGGATATTTCAGAATCCGTGTACGGCACATTCGGGTCCGTGGCTTCCACACCCTCCGTGACAGAGGTAGGCGAATCAGGATCAGAAGGCGTGGGCGTCGTCGTCGGAACAGGCGACGGGCTCTCGGAGGGCCCAAACGGGGTGGGACGCGGAGACTTCGTGGAGGAAATATCCGGTTCCTCGTTCTTCTTAATCTCCTGGGATACGCCACCGCCACGTTCACCTTCCGAAGGCAAAACAGCCGCCACATAGGGACTACGTGCCCGCAATTCTTGACCCGCCTTGTCGGTGAAGTCGCGTAGCGGGTTGGCGATGACGGTGAGCATAAGCGACAGTCCCACCAATACGGCCGCCGTGCCCACCATTCCCCGCGGGCAATCCCGCTCGGGAAGCGGTTCCGGCGCTTTCTGCCAGAAAGCCATATTCCACACTCGAATCACCGCGTAGAGGGTGAGGATCGAGGTGATGATGCCTGCAGCAATGAGCGCCCAATCCATAGGTGTTCCCCGTGCAGCCGAAGCCTGCATGAGGCCAAACTTACCGAGGAAGCCAGACAGCGGCGGAACGCCCGCAAGGTTAAGAGCGGGAATGAGGTAGAGGGCAGAGATCAGCGGGACAGCCGCGCCGAGCGAGCCAAGCTTGGCCAGACTGGTGGTTCCTCCACGCCGTTCCATGAGTCCCACAACCAGGAATAGCGCCGTCTGCACGGTGATGTGATGGACGGCGTAGAAGATGGTGGACGATAGCGAGCCATCCGAATTCACCGCAATTCCCCACACCATGTAACCCATATGGGAAACCAAAGTGAAGGACAATAATCGTTTAACGTCCTGCTGAGCCACGGCACCCAAAATGCCTACCAACATGGCGGCGATCGCAAATCCGGCAAGGATGTCATCAAGCCGCCCACCCGGGAAGAGCAGGGTCTGGGTGCGGATGATCGCGTAGATTCCCACCTTGGTCAACAGGCCAGCAAACACGGCCGTGACCGGTGCCGACGCCGTCGGATAGGAGTCCGGAAGCCAAGCCGACAGTGGGAAAATAGCCGCCTTGATCGAAAAACCGATGAGCAGCATGACCTGCAGTACAAGCCGCATGCCCGGATCGATCTCGGGGAGGCGATAGGCAAGTTGCGCCAGATTCACCGTTCCCGTCGAGGCATAGATAAGCCCGATGGACACAAGGAACAGCATCGAGGACAACACCGACACGATGACGTACACACTGCCTGTACGCATTCGCTCCGCCGTACCGCCCAAGGTGATGAGCACGAACGAGGACGCCAACAGGATCTCAAAACCAACGTAAATATTGAAGAGATCACCGGAGAGGAAGGCATTCGAGACACCCGCGGAAAGGATGAGGAACGCTGGGAAGTAGATCGCCGACGGCGCCCCTTTGTCACCATCTGCGGCGCCCTGGAACATCGAGTAGATGAGAACCACCAGGGTGACCGTCACAGAAGTGACAAGCATAAGCGTGGAGAGGCGATCGGCAACAAGCGAAATACCAACGGGTGCCGCCCATCCGCCCATGTCCAACACCACGGGACCGCTGAGAGAGCCGATGAGCAGGGCAATCGCCGCCGCAAGCACGATAACCAGCACGCCGATAGCAGAGAACGCCTGCAGGTGACGGAACCGCTTTGCCGGGAAGGCCAGGAGGATTCCGGCGCCCAGTAAGGGGAGGACGACAGGGACGGCAAGTAGGACATTGAGGTTCACCCTTTGCCTCCGTTCCTGATGTCGACGTCGTCGTGGAATTCTTTCGCGGTATCAGACAGGTTTGCGTCGTCTTCCAGCGCCGCAATAGCAGCAGCAGCCTTGCGCTTGGCCACGGCGCGATCCTCGCGGTCATCTCGAACCTCGTCGTTATCACGCAACTGCCAGGTTCGGTAAGCCATCGCCAAAAGGAAGCCCGTCATAGCAAGAGTAATAACGATGGCAGTCAGAACCATGGCCTGGGCCAACGGGTCAGACATGTCAGCAGGGTCCGCACTTCCCACGATCGGCGGCTCGCCAGAGTGGCCACCCGCGATGAGGAACAGGATATTGATGCCATTACCAAGTGCGGCCAGGCCCAGGATGATGCGGGAAAGTGAACGCTCAAGAATGAGGTACACACCAACAGCCACCAATGCTCCACACAGAACAATCAATGCCAAGGAACTCATCAGTGCCTCACCTCCCTCGTGGCTCGTGCCGTTGGTTGTTTACCTCGCCCTGACTTGTTCCCACGGCCTCGATGGCCGCCAGATACTGGCCGGGTGTCGCCGTCGTCCTCTAATTGCGCCTCCGCGTCCATCTCGTTCTTGACGGCCACACGCTCGTCGTCGTGCGGACAGATAACGAGATCGTCGGGGCCCTGCAGACCCTCCAGCTCGCCGTGGCGATCAATCTCACCGCCAAGCGAACGCAGGATCTCCAGAGACAGGCCAACCACCGCAAGATAGACACCAATATCGAAGATAAGTGCTGTCGCGAAATGCACCGCGCCGAAACCTGGCAAGGTGAAGTCAAACATCGCGGTCTGCAGCGGCTTGCCACCAAGCAACACTGGGAAAAGCGCCGAGCCAGTCACGACAAGCAGGCCGCCACCCATCAGGTGAGAGGGCAGAACCGGCATTGCCGCACCCAACTCAAATCTGCCGCCTGCGAGGTAGCGCAACGCGAGGGCAATACCGGTGAGCAGGCCACCCGCAAATCCTCCGCCCGGCTGATTGTGACCGGAGAAGAGCAGGAAGAGTGAGACGGTGATAATCGAGTAGAAGACCATCCGCGTACCCACCATAAGAATGATCGGGCGGGATTCCACGCCGTGACGCAGGATCGACGCGAGCCATATGCGATTGCGGCCCTGCTGCTGCTCTGGGTCGTCACTGCTAGGAAGCTTGCGCGCGATGTATGGGCCCGCATCAAGAGCCTTGGCAAACTTGGCGCGCGTGCTCGAATCGACCGGACCCAGCACGTTGCGGAGACGATCGGTGCGGCCCACGCGGTCGCGAACGAACAAGAGCGACGCGATGCCCATGGCACAAACGATAAGAACAGAGGTCTCACCGAAGGTGTCCCAAGCACGGATGTCCACGAGGGTCACGTTGACGATATTGCGTCCATAGCCAAACACGAAGCCTTCCTCGGCAAACAGCAAGGAAATGGGCTCATGTATACGGCTGGCCGCAGCCATTGCCGCAACGATCGACACGGAAACTCCCGAGAGAACCGCCAACAGAAGACGCCAGCTGCGGGAACGGCGCAGCGGACGATTCGAGAAGTACGGGGGAAGGCGGCGCAGGACCAGCACAAAGAGCACCAGGGTGATCGTCTCGGACAGTACCTGTGTGAGGGCCAGGTCCGGTGCGCCATAGAGTTCGTAAGTGAGAGCGACGCCGTAGCCCGTCACGCCCATGAGGAACACAGCCTTCATACGATGGCGAGCGCGGGCCGCAAGCACAGCAGCAAGCACGGTGATGAGGGCCGTAGCTCCCTGTGCGGGCGAATCCCACAGTCGGAAGCCTTCGGGGAGGTTGGCCCCTCCAAGAATGGCAGCCGTCGTGGCCGTCACAAGAGTGAACACAAAGATCGTGGAGAGATAGGCGGGCAACGAACCACGCTGCGTCGCACCCGTCACGAAACCAGACAGACGCTCCAAATCCCTCATGATGATGCGATAGATCTCGTCGGCACCCTTGGGGAACTCATGAGCGGTGGTGAGGCGCTCGAAAGGAACACGGGCGCGGAAGAGAAGGACACCGAGGATCAGAACCACCGTGGTGATAAGGATCGGTGCACCCAACCCATGCCACAGGGCCAGGTGGCCCGGAGTACCCGGATAAGTTTCGGCGTGGAGCTCCAGAATATGGCTCCACCACGAGGAACCGATTCCGAGGATGAGGCCCAGGGTCGCGAGGATAACAACCGGAGCCACCATGACACGGGAGTTGCGCCCTACCGGAATCGGCTTGATACCGGGCTTGTCCGCAAACGATCCCCACCAGAAGCGCAGGCCATAGCCCACCGTGAGAACCGAACCAAGAGCAATAGCGATCCAGGTGATCGTGGCAGTGAGGTCGCCGCCAACAAGCGCCTCCAGGGCCGTCTCCTTGGCCACGAATCCCGCGAAGGGCGGCAGTCCGATCATCGAAGCGGTAGCCAAGCCGGCGAATGTGGCAGTGACGGGCATTGCACGGCCCACACCACTGAGTTCACGCAGGTCACGCGTTCCCATGGCGACGTCGACGATACCCACCGAGAGGAAGAGGGCGGACTTGAACAGCGCGTGCGCGCAGAGCATCATGAGGCCCGCAAGAGCCATTTGGGCGTCACCATAGCCGACCATCAGCGTGATAAGACCCAGCTGGGAGACGGTGCCGAAGGCTAGCACGAGCTTGATGTCATGCTGTTTGAGGGCCCGATAGCCTCCGATGAGTAACGTACCAATACCCGCGATAAGCACCATGGGGCGCCAGGGCGCCACATCTGCCAGGCCGGGAGCAAGGCGAGCCACAAGGTAAACACCCGCCTTCACCATGGCCGCGGCGTGTAGATACGCCGAGACCGGGGTAGGCGCAGCCATCGCGGCAGGAAGCCAGAAGTGGAACGGTATCAGCGCGGACTTCGAGAAAGCACCGATAAGCATCAATACGACGGCTGCCGAAAGTAGCTCGGGCGTTCCTTGGCCGAGGGTCCCGGCGCTCGCGGAGGCAAGAAGCCCGGAGAACGAGTAGGAGCCGCCGGGCATTTCGCCGAGCATGACGATTCCAACGAGCATCGCCAAACCACCCACGGTGGTCACGATAATGGCCTGCTGTGCGGCACGCCGCGAACTGGTGCGGTCAGAATAATGGCCGATCAACAGGAAAGAAAAGACGGTGGTGAGTTCCCAGAACAAGTAAAGCGCAGGTGTGGAATCCGTCGTGACAAGGCCAAGCATCGCTCCCGCAAATGCGAGAAAAACTCCCGCAAAGCGCCCCAAGTGGGCAGCGGACGAGCTGAAGTATCTGGCCGAGTACAGCAGAACAAGAGTTCCTACACCGGTTACCAGCAACGCCATGATGAGGGACAACGCATCGATTCGTACGTCAAACGTAAAACCAAGTTGGGGTAACCACGCCACTTTTCTGGCGTAGACCTCGCCGTGGAAAGCGCCCGGCAGTTCCATAAGGAACCACAACAGAGCTATTCCCGGAATTCCAGCGAGGAAGATAAACCCGAGTCGTCCCCGTCTCATGAGTACTGGCGCGCAAAGGGCTCCAAGGAAGAATAGGAGCAGTAGCGCCGGCATCAATCACTCCTCAACGGTGGGATGGAGGGTGGTCATAAACACGCAAGAAGCCAAGCAACAGTGCCCATCAGATAGCGGTGTTGATCAGCGAACTCGCGTGGTTTCGCCCTTACATCGTATCATATTCAGCCATTTCAACCGGAAGTGTAATTCGGTGAATTCTTGAATAACTCCAGTTTTCGAGCTCGGTTCATTACGGTTCGATTCGACATCATACAGCCGTATATCCGCGAGATAGCGCGGGAATATGCCGCGTCTAGGGACCCGGCGGTTTCATATTCCCATCGACGGCGTGATAAATATCGAAGAATGGCGGGTAAGTAGGTGGGTAGGCCTGAGGTTCGGGCGTCGCGACGCTAACAGATAAGCCCACCGATAGGCCGACTGTGAAGCCGTCACCCATCACCGACAGAAATCCGCCTTCCCACCACCGACAGAAATATTGAGAAATTGACCCTCGGGAGGGTGAGATCTCGTACTGGTCCTCAGTCGCCGAGCGGTGCGGTGCCGACGTCGACCCGATGAAAACTCTGGAACGAACGTGACGCCGTCGGGCCACGCTGGCCCTGGTAACGCGAGCCGTCCGCGCCGCTACCGTAAGGTGCCTCGGCGGGCGACGAAAGCTGGAAGAAGCAAAGCTGGCCGATCTTCATGCCCGGGTAAAGCTTGATCGGCATGGTCGCCGTGTTCGAGAGTTCCAGGGTGACGTGGCCGGAGAAGCCCGGGTCAATGAAACCCGCGGTGGAGTGAGTGAGCAGGCCGAGGCGGCCGAGGCTGGACTTACCTTCAAGACGAGCGGCGACGTCGTCACCCAGAGACACAACCTCATACGTGGACCCGAGAACAAACTCGCCCGGATGAAGGACGAACTCGCCGTCAGCATTGACGTCCACGAGGCGCGTGAGATCCGGCTGCTCAGCGGCAGGATCGATGACCGGATACTTGTGGTTGTCAAAGAGACGGAAGAAGCGGTCTAGGTGGATGTCCACCGAAGACGGCTGAATCATCTGCGGGTCCCACGGCTCCACGCGAATGCGGCCGGACTCTACACACTTGCGAATATCACCATCAGAAAGAAGCACGTTCTGATCTTTCCACGAAAGTTGACTAGGCGCGACGCAAGCCCGGGTTTCGACCGTGGCTGGGCATATGTGGGTGGCATATAGGTAAGTCCTCCGCGAAGGAGAGTCATCTGGGCGGCGGGACCACTGGGTCCCCGATGCGATGAGCCCCGCACGAACGAGAACCACTCAAATCTGAGCAGCCCACGATTCCGGCTCCAAGTGTGAGCCCCGCGCGAGGGAGAGCCATTCTCACAATCACAGCACGCTTTTGCCGTTCCGCCGCCCGGGTTGTAAGCTAATGGGGCGCCGTGCGGGCGTAGTTCATCGGTAGAATGGAAGCTTCCCAAGCTTCAGAGGCGGGTTCGATTCCCGTCGCCCGCTCCACTATGACCTCGCATTTGATAAGGCCGGGGTTGCGTTTGGCGAGTATGCCCTTGGGGGGTCTAAATTTCGGCGAGCGTTGGCGAGTTCACGTTTTCCCTAGTCAGAGCGTTAGCGAGTTGAGCAACGGCTAGTTATGGGCATGAAAATGCCCGCCCTCGGGTGAGGCGGGCTCGACTATGCGGAACAGTTCTACAGGTCGACGCTGATTGCGTGCCCGTCGCGGAAGAAGAACTCAATGGCGTCCACGTCGACGATGGCGTGGTCGATTAGGGCTGTCCACTGGGTTGGCTGGAACGTGCTGACCGGCGCGCTTGAGAGTTGGTCGTAGGCGGTGAGCAGCGCGCCGTGTTTTGCTTTACGCTCGTTGATCTGTGTCTCCAGGTTCTTCAATCGATCGGTGACGTGGTTGTAGTCGGCCTCGATGCGTTTGATCTGTTTGGCGTACTCGTCTTGGTCGGTAGCAACATGCTGGTTGTGTGCCACCATCGCTGTGAACGCTGCTTCTAGTTCGGCCTGACGCTCGGCCAGTTCAGCGCGCTCGGCTTCGAGCTGCTTGGTGTCGAATACCGCTGCGAGGTCTTCACGCAGACTCGGGTTCTCGAGGCTGGGGGTGAGTTGTGACAACGCGGCTAGGAAGGCGGCCTTGATCTGGTGGTCCCGAAGCGTTGGTGTGGTGCAGACGCGGTCGCCTGCATGTTTGTTGTTGCAGCGCCACACGGTGTGTTTGTTCGTGGTCGATGACCAGGTTTTACGTCCATACCAGCCGCCACAGTCAGCGCATTTCAACCGGGATGAGAACAGGTGGATTTTCGAGCCGCTGCCTTCCCCGTGACGGGTGGACAGTTCGTATTGAACTTGATCCCACACCTCAGGGTCGATGATGGGCTCGTGGTTTCCGGTAACGTGCCCCTATGTTGTGTGTCAAGCGGCGAGGGTGGTTTCGGGGATGTTGTAGAGGGTGCCGTCTCGGAGCATGGCGTATAGGACGGTGAGTCTGCG
>RRZU012048724.1_pt1 | contig 12507 bp, 15 predicted proteins | sample 2165561 | NCBI WGS metagenome assembly RRZU01 (sample SAMN10456909, study PRJNA506462) | wastewater metagenome | isolation source: wastewater sludge | place: USA: Moscow, Idaho | reverse complement strand
GGTCCATACTGCCGTGTCTGCGGTAATAATTCGACGCCTTTCAATTGCCCTTGTTCAACCAGGCGGTCGGTAAGGGCAATTTGGGTCGAAACTGGATAATTGGAAAACGTTCTTTCAAAAATGGAGGCTAGTAACGACGTTTCTTTGGCGCACTGCATCCATTGCACAACAAAGTATTGGGATACCTTGTCGTTGAGTGGTTCATTGATCTGCAATGATCGTTGAAAAATCAGATTCGACCACCCAACCAAATCGTTGCAATCGGGCGTTTTTCCTTCGCACCAGTCTTTCAAGGTTATGTCGTTGCGCATGCCTTCATTGTAGCAGCATTCAAGGACGATGCTTCAACGCAAATGCGGACGTATCCGATGGAGGAACAAACATGGGCTGCTCTACACGACCAATCAATTGGCGCAACGCATCTTCATGGCTTTTGGCAGACGCCTGCACTTGCCTTGAACGCGCATCGGAAGCTTCGTTGATTTCCAGACGTTTGCGCGTCTTCTCCTCGGGCGTCAACGTTTGGTTTTGCAACCGACCGAGCTCTGCGTTGCGCCACTGTTGAATTTCACCCAATGTCTGCTGCAACTTGGCACGAATACGCACGCTGCTATTGAGCTGTCGTGCTTCGTACGATTTGAGTTCGGCTTGCAGTTTTTGCATATCCTGCACAACCTTTGCTCGGTGGGATGTCCATTGCGCATGGATACCCGCCGCTTTTGTTTTCTTCTCATGGTTTTGTAGTGCTGGATCGCTATAAACACTCTGCATTTGTGCGGTGTAATAGGCATCCATTTCTGACACGGTGGTGCGCATTGTCTTGGCGTACTCATCGCCAGTCCAAGCATGGGCAGAACCAACAACCAAAAATAACAAGAGCACAAACCAGTGTTTCATCGTGCCACTATACCAGGTATTACCAATAAAGAAGGTCAAAACACCGAATTGTTATCGGCCGATGCCTGTGGTGCGGCCCCCTCAGATCTAGCCAAGAGTATGCGCCCCATGCCCACGGGATCGTGCACATCGGCCAATGCCAAGGGCGGTTTCAACAACGCTTGAATAAATTTGCTAGAAAACAAAAGTGGCTCCATTTGTATATCATGATGCGCGCACAAAAGTTTGCTATATTCCACTGTCGATGACAGCAGTGTTTCGCTGGAGCCAAATTGCTTTTCCCAGAGCACAACCGCGTCTAGACTTTGGCGAAACCCCAGCACAGGTGCGAGCAAATACATCAGCACTTTACGGCGCCGAATGGCATTGGGGGTTTCTTGAAAAGCTGCTGCAACCATGCTTGCATTATCCCACAGGACTACGAAAGATCAACCAAATAGGTTTCGATGGTAGCACCGGCTTTCTCCGATTCAACGCATGCCTGCATGCGCTGCTGTTCATTGTCCGGGTACATGCCGCGCAAAACCACAACGAGGCGTTGCGCCTCATTTCCATGCACTGCACACGTTGCCAAGGACGCTAAAAAAGAACGCCAATGCGATGGTATCAATGTGGACGTTTCTAGCCTAGACCAGACATGCCTCAATCGAGCGGCATCGTACAAGCCCACGTATTGGCAAAAATGCTCCACATTATCGAAGCCGACCAAACCGTTTTTCAAGAAAAGATCGACGGTCCAAAGTTGAACAGCTCCACGTCGAGCGAGGATGCTTGGCAGGGCCAACCCTCGCGTGGTAAAGCCTGCGTAAAGATACTGCATCTGCATGGCACGTGGCGTTTTTTTGGTCAGCCACTCCAACAACGGCGTGTCACAATGAAGTATGGCATGATCCCACAGCATCTTCATAAGACGTTCGATGTCCTGGGAAGGAACATCGCTATCGAGCCAAGCCTCGACAGCATCAAAACGATGCAACGCTCCCAACTGAACAAGGTAGTCGCGGGTTTTGAACGCCATCGCACGCAAGCGCCAAAGCTTCTTGTAAAAATCCGATGAAAACGCTACACCACGGCTTTCCCATGCGACGACCGAACGACTCCACGTGTCCTTTGCCGCGACGCCAACGCCGTGCTCATGGGCAACACGAACAATGTCGGCTGGAATGTCGATGTCTTTGCATTGCGCCAAATCGGACCATGCCCAATTGGATAGCGTCGTAGGGTATTCGCAGGCAATCCATTGAACGCATGCCAACGCCTTAACAGCCAATGCTTTGGCGTAGACTGCATGGGGGTACGTGCCCAAACGAATTTTGTTTTGGACTACCACCAAATTATCGTCGATAAGGGCTTGCTGAAGTTCGGAGGCCATGAATACTTTATATTGTATGGGACCGAGCCTAAAAATGGAAGTCGCATTGGTAGACAAGGGCCCCCAACGCTTCTATAGTTTCCCCAAGGACCTCACATGGATTACATACTCGCCAGCATGTTTGCGTTGATGACCACAGCCTTCGCAGTTTATTACCAGCAACTAACCGCACGAAACAAAGCATTGGGCCTGAGTCACGCAAACCTTGTGCAAGCCATCAACGCTCAAAGCGAGGCCCTTGTTGTCCACGCTCAAGGATGGCCCCTTTTGTACACGGAGGCGCAAAAGGGACTGCGCAAACTCCGCGCAATTCAAACATTGGGGCTGCCAGGCATTGACCAACAGATGGAGCTGTACGACATCCTGTGGATAACCGTGCAGCAGGAAACTTCACAGGAATTGCAGCAGCTGCATGCGTACGTGCAAACCCTGCGCGTGGCGTACAATCAAAACGCACTGCCGGTACAACGACTGTCAACGCAGTCGACTGCAAAGCAGGCTCGCTTTACTTTTAGGTCATACCATGGCGCCACCTTGTTGACCCCTCAAAAAAAATATTCAAATAATCAAAACTTTGTGATTATTTATGGCATACTGCCCTCATTACCCCAAGGAATATCCATGTCAAAACCCAAATTATCCATTGAAGACGCCAATGTCATTGCTGCGGCCATTATCCAACGCGCCCAATTCGCCAACAATTTTGTCAACCATACCGATATCGACACCCCCCAAGAAATGATGTCTTCGCCCAAGAAACGTGGCCGGCCCGCCAAAATGAAAACCGCCGAAGAACTGGGAACCGATGCAGACGCAGAAGAGTACTCCCTGGACCTCGCAGGCAATTGGGCAGACCGTGCACGCCAAAGCCGCTGGTCCGACGACATGTAAAACCCAAGGTGCAAGCCATAAAAAGCCTCCCTAGGGAGGCTTTTCTCATTGTGGTAATAGCATGCGCATGGTTGGCTCGGAGACCCTGTTTTTTGTCCCTGGCGTAACGCAGGTCCATCCAGCCAAGGCCCACTTTGTGCCACGGTATTCCATGCTGTACGTCCCTTGATACGGTGCCGGGCAGGCCCGCTGCTGTTGAACCCCGCTGAGCCCGTCCAGCGTTTGCTTATTTTCCAAAAGACGTTTGAGCTCCTCGAACGTCATTTTCCGTGTTCCATCCACCGAACATGTCCAGGAATCGACAAACCTACGGCCTTCATGCTCCGTGAACAAAACGATGCCGACGCTTCCCGACGGGCATTTTTCCTCCCATCGACGCGCCTGTCCTTTAGCCGGTGGATTTTGAATCAGGTATTTCTCCAAAACTTCTTTATTCACCAATCCCTGAGAGCCATGGCAATTCCATCGCAGAATTTGCCAAGGCGCCTCGGCTTTGTCCGTTTCGACAATGGTCATCTCCCCTTTGTACCCGTCCGGGCAAGAAACAATGGTGGGGTCTCCCACCGCGTAGGCGGCTTGTGCAAGTGGTGCTGTGCCCAGCAAAACAAGAAAAGCCAACGAAATGGTAGAATAGTACATCGTGCGCATTCTTGTAGATTACCAGTTATTCATTTTGTGAACAAACAATGACCCCTTATCCCGATTTCGCGTTGACCTCCGAGCACCGCAAAGTTTCCATTTTTCAATACGCCAAGGGCGAGGCTTTTCCCTGGGAGTCTTTTGTGCAAAACATCGAAAACGACGCACTGGACCCTTGCCAAGTGGACATGCTGCACGCGCTCAATTGGCTCAAACGCCATATCAGTACTTACCAAGTCTTCGACACCATCCACGAAGATTACAAAGAGCGTTGTGCCGCAAGCCGCGCGTGGTGCCATTTGTACCCTCGTGTGCCTACCAACGTGCAAGCGCACCTGGCAATGATGCTGAACGAAGCCCCAAAAGCAATGCAAGACTGGATCCGCCAATCGCCCACCATGTGGCACACCGCATTGTCGCAAACGTGGGAAATCAAAGAAGATGTGTCGTTGTGGACTGCCTTGTTCAAGGCAATGCCCGCCCAGATGAAAGATGCGCCCATGAAGACTGCGAGCCTGGACACGGCGTTGAAACTTCTGACGGCCGACGTCTACCATTGGATTCACACACCAGGCTCCAACACGTCACCATCGAATCAGATCTACGACGCATTGCTTGCCCATGCCCTGCCCCCACTGCGCGCTCGACTCGAACCATTGCGTGCCCTGTACCCCGATCTTGGCGAGTTGCCCAAGGCATCGCGTCTGGTATCGTCTTTGGATGGGTGCCCCGTATCCAGCAGTGGCGCTCGTGCCATCTTGGAATTGTGCAAACAGCTGGCCTCGAATCTGAACGACGCCGTGGGAAAAACTATGGCATTGTCGGCTGAGGCACCGATGGAGCTGCCAGCCAACGCGTTTGAGCTGCAGCCATAGCATCGCAGACCGATTCGACCTGAGAAGGGTCCACAAAACGCCAGAAATTGGGCAACCGAGTAGAAATAGCCCGAATCTTTTCTTGGACATCATTAACAGGCAACGCTGCAGGGCTGGGTCCCGCGAGAAGATTGTCCCAATCTTGTTGCCCATGCATTGCGACAACATTGCCTCGCGGTGCTTCCCATACCAAAAAATCCTTGGCGGTAGGCAATGCCTGATCCGTAAGAGCCCAGCCCAGGAGAGCACTGGCCAGGATTTTCCCTTTGGGCGTCTTCAATGAAGCAATGCTTTCCAAATCCTCGTAGAATTGCGCGCCAACGTCGGCGCTCAATTGCTGCTTGGCACGCCAAACGATGGCTTTGTCCAAGAGCGCCTTTGCCGCATCGCTGGCCGGAGCGGCCCAGTAGCCACCTTGCTGGACCCACGCACTCGTAGGCAAATCGCCCAACGCCACGGAGGCAACTGGGTACCCCGTATCGGCTGGATTGCGCCATGGGCTCAACGATATGCCATTCGTTCGGCAAGAAAAATGTACAATCGCACCGCCAACAACGGATTGCCAGTGGACCACTTCCGCTTTTGTTCCTTCGATAAGAACACCATCGTAGATGGCCTGGTCGGCCGCATCCGCGTAGGGTTCCCGCATTTTCCCCGAATCGAGAACCACAAAGGGCAACGCGGGGTATTCCAACAGCATGCTCACCATGGACGCTTGCGCATTTGCCGAAAGTACGACCAACGCTTCACCGCTTGTATTTTTATGAATGGCCTCAATTTGTAGACCTTCAGGAAGATTGACCAGCCCCAGCAAGACGGGTTCGACAAACGCCAGGTAACGCTCTTGAAGCTGCTCCAACGCGTGCAGGCTTTGCTGATGAACATCCTGTAGCCGATGTTTCTCAGCAAGGAAACGCTGAACTTCTACCTGACGGGCTTGCGCGAATCTTTCGGCGGATTGCAAAACGAATGTATTGGAGGCGGACATAAGAAAAATAGATGAATTGCTTTCATTATATCAGCCAAGCGGAAGCCTTGCGCAATGAAACTTCCTCTGGATATAGTAACAAAGCCATGCCACATCTTAAGATTTTGATTGTTGACGACGAAAAGTTGGCGCGAAAACGTATCGACGATGCGCTTGCTACGTTGTCCGCTGCACTGCCCCACGATGTCGTTGGCCATGCGGACAATGGCCAAGATGCGCTGGCCATGATCGATGAAGAAGAACCCGATGTCGTTCTCCTCGATATTCAAATGCCAGGCATGTCGGGCATTGAATTGGCCAATACTTTGGCCAAGCGTACCCGGCGTCCAGCTATTGTGTTCTTGACCGCGTACAACCAATACGCCACAGATTATCTACTCAAGCCCGTCAAGGAAGAACGGTTGCTCGTGGCCCTTCAAAAAGCACAGGCTTGGAAAACGGGGCAAAGTATTCAACGGCAAGGCACCCATATTCCCGCACAATACCAAGGACAAAAATGCATGCTTGATGTGCGCGATATTGTCGCAGCGCAGTCCCACTGGAAATACATTAAACTTCACGTGGCTGGTAAAGAGTATTTGTCGGAATGGACCCTGCAGCGTCTAGAAGAAGAACACTCCCATTTGTTTTGCCGCATTCACCGCGCCACGTTGGTGAATATTCATTACGTCCGTACTTTGGAAAAACAAGACAACGACGACAACAAATGGAACGTGGCCATGCGGGATATGCCCGAGCATTTCCCCATCTCCCGTCGCTTGCTCCCCGATGTCAAGCAACGTCTTCGTTCGGCCTGAACACCAGACCTCTCACTCCCCCAAACTGATCCCCGCGTGCCGCTCTTGCAAGCCCAGTGCCTTGCTTTGTTGATGCTTTGGCACCATACGAACTTCAATGTACGCCCCCGTAGGCTTGTTCGTTTGGCTATACCCCAAAACAATGCGAAATGCTTTTCCGTCAGGGTCTCGAATCTGATCCAGTATTTTGATTTTGTTCACGCTGCTGGCCAGCATTGTTTCGGCTTTGAGCCTTGCGTGGGCAATGGCTTGTTCAATATGCTCGTAAGGGTCACCGTCACGTTCATGGAAATTGATGAGCGGGCAGTGGAAGTGGACAGCGTAACGATCGGTCATGGTAAGATGGGGGTATTAGTCTAGGACACATTGTCCGATCAAACCAATTCAAAATGCAAGTCCCAAATGTTCTAGATTCCCTACGTCAGGGAAAAACCCCAGATTTCACAGCCCCCGTGCAGTGGACCGACCGAATGTCCGAGTGGCGCGATGACCTCGAGCTGTACAATCGTTTGAAACAGTGGTACACGCAAAATCCGACAGCCGTCAATGCAAGCCATTGGGCTGGATTTGTCGATTCACTGCGGCCCATGGATTGGCAAACGTTTGGAGAGTTTTTTACGCAGTGCCCCCGTGCGCAACAAACACCAATGCAACGCGAGGTAACGCGTGCAAAATGCAGCGACAATCCCGAAATTGCAGCCATGCAACTGCTGCATCAATTGAACAAAAAAACGGTCAAGATCGACCCTTGGATTCGTAGCCCTGGCAGCATGCAACACATGGAACTATCAACCGTGTCAGAAGTGGCTCAGCACGTCTGGGATCACTCCTCCACGTCCGTTGTTGCCAAGCATCTGCCCGCCCGTTTGGCCGAGTTTTTTAAACACTTCCCCCATGTACTTCAAGAAGAACAACTCCCCAGGGGAGGAGTCGCATTGTTGATGGCCACCATGATTGTCGGCAGTGACATTGGTTCGATCTCGTTCAGTACGGACTTCAAATATTACGAAGAAGCCTGTGCCAATGCGCAACTGCCAGACGTTGTCCGATGGCTGGAATGCCTGGCCAGAAACCCCGAATGGATGGACAACATTGAAGATCAATACGAAGCGCGGTGGTTCGAACCTTTCCTACAGCCGGCCAGCCCACACGCATCGATGTTTCAACTGTACCAATCCCTCTACCCCGACATGGCGCCCAAATTGCTCGCTCATTTCTTGCGCCAGCACAGTCAGCCTGCTGAGGAGTCGTACACACTTGAGTCCCTGAATCTTTCTTGATAACTTACCCAAAAGGACGCCCATGGAAAACATCACCATCATCATCAACGAACGTTACGACCTTCGCAATCCAGCAATCGAAAAGCAGCTGCGTGCAAATGGATTTGAAGCAGTGAATTACCTCGATAGCATCGGCGCCATTGTGGGCAACGCCGACAGTTCGCGCATCGAATTCATCGAAGCCATAGAAGGGGTCGCCTGGGTAGAGAAAAATCCAGCTTAATGCGTTGACTCCAATGAAAAAGGCCCAAGGGCCTTTTTTCATGTCTCGATTATGGCTTTGGTGGCACGAACGTGCTGATGGCTTCGCTGTACGAAGTTTTCCCCGAGGACTTCGTCGTGTCCATTGCCATGCCGGCCACGGGTCGACCGTTGATCTCTTCGAAATAAATGAACTGAGCTTGGGAGAAAACACCGGCGCATCAAGCCCATATTTCCAGAACTAAATTCTGAGGCATTATCGCCGCTTGTGCATTGGCCCTGCGAACAGGGCCTCGGAACACGATTATTTCTCAGCGGTCCATTGCACCCGAAGATCATCCGGAATGCTGCTGAGCAATTCGTAGGCCTGCGCCTTGACGTCTTCGCGTTCATGGTTGAGCAGTGGATGCACCATGTCCCATACCCCACGGTAATCTTCCAAACCAAGATAGAACTTGGCGATGCCCAATTGCTCGTCCGGATCGTAGGTCAAAGAAACAGCGTACGCGGCGTTGTCCGATGCCGAGGTGGGCTCTTCCAGGGAAGGCAAGTCCGTGGCCAGGCTGCGGGTCAACTCTTCGAGTTCCAAGCTTTCGTTGGGGTTGACGTTCAATTCAAAGGATGGCAAATCCGAAACGGATTGCTCCACCGGTGCAACCAGTGGTTCATCCGATTGCAAAGCAAACTCGTTGTCCAAATGGAGTGGCTCCAAGGTAGGAATATTGTCCAACGCCAGTGCGTCAGGGTACGCTTCTCGCGTATAAGGAGCCGATTCCTGCACCTGGGGCAACTTCGTATCGAAAACAATCTCTTGCTCCGGTGTAGGCAAATCTTCCAAAAACGCGGCAGCTTCCAATTCTTCATCCAGCGGCTCGTTGTCGCGCTGAACAAGTGCCTCGCTAAATCGGGTAGAACTCTCTTGTGCTTGCCGCAATTCCTCCATGTGCAATTCTTCGTCGTCCAACGCAGCACCCTGTTCGCTGCCTGGAAAATCCAACGCGAAAGTAGGGGCCGATTCTTGCGACGAAGACTCCTCTTCTACGTCGTAGTCTTCGTCAATTTTTTTTTTTCGACGCGTGTAAAGCCACCCACCCAACAACGCCGCGATACCCGCTCCGCCCGCAAGCAAAGGCCACGTCTCTTCCAACATTCCAGGTTCTTCCGGGGGGACCACGGGAGCCGGTTTGATTTCCTTCGGCGCAGGTTTGGCCGCTACCGAAGCTGCTACTTGGGGTTTTGGCTTTACGGGTTCAACGAAAGGCTTATCGCTTTCAATAGCTGCAGAGGGTCCAGACACGCTGTTGTTGGGACGCAACGTATCCGGGAGCATTGGTGCTTCCACAATAGGGCTACTTAGCGGAGAGCTTTGATTCCCAAAGGAAGAAGCAGGGGCCGCTGACGTTTTGGGGATTTCAACCTTTTGTTTTTCTTCGGAAGCGATAATGGCTTCCGGTTTAACAATGGCCGCAGGAGTAACAACAGCCGAAGGGGTAGATGCGGGCTCCGACACCGGAGCCAGGGGTACGGGGTTCTTGTTTTGCTCCGGAGGAGGCGTCAATCCCGGCGATACGCGCTGCTGCATTTTGGCTAGCTGTTCATTTTTCAACTTGGCAAGGTCTTCCAGGTCCTTGAGGTTCTTGTCCAGCGCGTTCTGGCGTGCCTTGTTTTCTGCCTCAGCATTTTTGAATTGAATTTCAGGTGCCTTGTCGCTTCGAACCCCGCCCGTCTGCCCTTCTGTCCCTGCTCCAACACGAACCTGGTCTTTAGCTACCGTAGCTTGACGCTCGATGACCTCGCTATTAACACTGCCCGTCTGGCTGCGCGGGGCCTTCTCTACCGAAGTAGAGCCTGCCGATTGCTGCGCCAAGTTTTGAGCGTACGCGCGAAAATTGGACGCGTGCAATGCCACCGTTTTCATGGCCTGCGCCGCGTCCACAGCAAGTGCTTCTTGTTTAGTCGGCAACGCTAGAATTGTCCCCTCGCGGATCAAATTCATGTTTTTCGAAGCTATTGTTTTGCTGTTTTTGTTGTACAACGCAATGAGCAATTGCTCGAGCTTGATGCCCTGCATGCTCATGCGTGTCGCAATTTTGGAAAGGGTATCGCCCTTTTGGACCACGATGGTCAATGGTTCTGCACGCTCAAAGGTATCCAACGCGACCGGCCGAGGAGTCGAAATAACCACTGGGGCTTCAACGACAACGACGGGAGTCGGAACAAATGCAGGCGCTTCCACGACCACCCCTGCCGGAGCGGGGTCAATCAATACGGTGCTGGCTTGAATCATTCGACCCGCCGCCCAGGTCAATTCAAAAACAATGTCCACCACAGAATCTTCCACCGGACCATCCGTGCGCAAGACAACACGCGGAGTTTGGCCCGTTCGGTCCAATACAGCGAGGCTCGATGTTTTGAGCGATGGGTGGAATGCCGCCTTCATATTGGCGTACAAACTGGGGTTGGCCAACGCAATTTGCAGACGACGCATCTCTTCGGCCGTGGTTTCCTCGATAGCGAATTCCGCCACCAAGGGTTGACCAACGTACGATTTGACAACGGGCTCGCCCAACCGCAATGCATGCGAGAAAGAACTCGCACCGGCAAGGGCCAGCAAAACGGCCGCCTGCAACGGGCGAATACGGAAAGAAGACTTCATATGTAATCCTTGTATCAACACAAGTGCGTCTTCTTTTTGGACAAACATCTTGCTGGCAGTCGGTATTCCTTACTATGCGGTAATTTACAACTGCAATGCAAGTGAAAGCCCTATTTGCAGGCCAGGGAACACGATAAAGATATCTTTTTTCGTAAACATTTTGAAAATTCAGCACAACTTTCGGCTGTTTTCATCAAAAGGCTCAAAGCGACAGTAAAAGACACTTGAGGACAGCAGTGAGACTTGCTAAACTGAGACCATGACAGCACCCAACCCGGTCCCCTACAACCTACAAACCATTGGCCCTGAAGAATTGGCAGTGATTTTGAAAAAATCCGTTGCCACCATCCGACGCAATGCAAGCCGATCACCACACACGCTGCCCCCGCGTATTCAAACCCAAGCCAAGAAAAATGCGTTTGTATGGCGTTTGGCAACCGTGCAAGCTTGGGTCGAGCAACAAGAGAAAGCCGTCGCATGACACTGAAGAAGTCCCCCCAAGTTGCCTCGCAAGCAACAGCCGCTGCAGTGCTCTCTTCGTCCAAGACGCCCACAAAAACCACACCAAAGAAAAGGGCCAAACCCAAGGGGCACGCCGTTGTGTATTTGGATCATGCTCGTGTGGATTTGATGCATTGCATCGCCGACGGTCTTTTCCGACCTCTTCAGCGCGGTGCTGAAAAAGGCGTCTCCCTCGACATCCACTACAAGATCAAAGCCAAGGGCTTTACCTTGTGGTGGCGCAATTACCAATTGCTCTCGATTGCGGACCAAAGCGTTTTTCTAGCCATCCACCGCTTGCTGTCCGAAAAAAGGCGGGCACGGTCGTTCTCGGCCCCCGCCGACGACAACGAAAAAGCCTTGATGGAAATGCTCAACGTGCAGCAAGACCAAAACCAACGGCAGGCTGTAATGCTGGAGACAAGCCTGACCGAAATTGCCAAAACCATCGGTCTCTCCGATGGCGGTGCCAATTTGAAAAACATTGCCGACAGTATTATCCGTTTATCCAGTGTCGTTTGCGCGGTTTACTCCAATGACGATCCCGGCAAGAAATTTTGGCAAGCAAATTTGTTTAGCCATTTGAAGATGGACAGCGGAAAAGTCTACATTGCTGCCAACCCCATGCTTAGCAACGCCATCTTGGTCAATCGCAACGCTTACGTGGATATGCAAAATCAGCGTGAACTTGGCAGCGACGCGGCCAAGCGTCTGCATTTTTGGCTATCTGGGTGGGCGGATGAAAACAAATTGACAAAGATCGAATTGGACCATTTGATTCCACACGTATGGGGTGACATGCCTCAACTGGACGTGGATGTGCGCAACCGTCGACGCATTCTTCGTAAAGCCATTGAAGAAGTGGCCAAATTACCGGGTTGGAAATGCTACGAAAACAAGGAGCGCATGGTTTTTGTCCAAAAACCGGAGTTTGTCGCTCCGCACAATCAAATTGGATACACCCCCAAGGGGGATGATGTCCTTGATTTAACATGACCATGCCGATGGTACAATGGGCGCATGCTTGACCTAGCCGGGAGCCTCGCGCCCATTCCTTTTTTCAATGTGCACATCCTGAGCAGCCCACACACCGACGATGCCCACCGCGCAAGGGTGGCCCACGAGGTCGCAGCGGTGCACGGACTTTCAGGGTTGCTCACCGTTCTTTGAATCCTGATCAAAGCTGATCATTTTCCAATTCAGACTTCATCTTCTTTGCGTAGTGAGTGGGTTGCCCCACCACTTACAAAAAATCCATCCGCATCGCCCAACAAACTACCGGGAGGGAGTCGGCGTTAGCCGAGCATCCATAAATTATGGCTCGCATTGGTATCGCGGTCGTGCACGGTTTTGCAACCCATGCACGTCCATGTCTGCTGGCCTTGTTTCAGTTCCTTGAACACAAGTTTG
>RRZU011490558.1_pt1 | contig 12510 bp, 12 predicted proteins | sample 2165561 | NCBI WGS metagenome assembly RRZU01 (sample SAMN10456909, study PRJNA506462) | wastewater metagenome | isolation source: wastewater sludge | place: USA: Moscow, Idaho | reverse complement strand
GGCGATCGAACTCGCTGAGTTTGTGGACGTTACCGCCCGGGTCCTGGGACCAAACCACTATGGCACTCTAGCCAGCCGCCATAATCTCGCAAGTGCTTATGAAGCAGCCGGACAATACGCCCTCGCGATTCTCCTCCACGAGACCTTGGTCACCGATACCGAAGAGTTCCTCGGGCGCAACCACCCGGACACTCTCACTTCTCGCAACAATCTCGCCTGCGCGTACCAAGCGGATGGGCGGTTCGATGCAGCCATTTCCCTCCACAAGACCACACTCTCGGACCGGTCCCGCACGCTCGGGGCAGATCACCAAGACACCCTCACCAGTCGCCACAACCTCGCCTTCGCTTATCAGGAGTCCGGCCAGCCTGACGTTGCTACACCGCTATACGTCTCTGTTCTTGCTGACCGCATCCGTGTGCTAGGCCGCCGCCACCCCGACACCCTCTCCACCCGCAACAACCTGGCCAACACATACCAGCAATTCGGAAAATTAGATCGCGTCATTCCCCTCCTTGAGAGCACCGTCAGTGACGCCGAACACGTCTTCGGACACAGTCACCCATATACCCTCACCAGCCGGAACAATCTCGCTGTCGCCTACGAGACGGATGGTCAACTCAGCCTTGCCGTGCCCCTCTACGAGGCGACCCTCCGTGACCGGATATCTGTCCTTGGACACAGCCACCCCGAAACCTTGACCAGCCGCAACAACCTTGGAATTGCCTACTGGAAACAAGGCCTTCATACCGAGGCGTTGCTGTTGTTGGAGGAAGCGGCCAGCGTGGCGGAACGCGTACTCGGTTCAGCTCATCCCCTCACCACCCAGTTCATCAGCAACAGGGACAATGCGCGTCAGGCGCTGACGCAGGGCGACTCCGATGACCGCAGCTGGAACATCGACTCCTCCCCGTGAAGCACATCAAGCAGTCACCGCCAGGAACTCCAGGACGCTTCCGGTGATGGCGACCTCGGCGTCGGCGCGGGAGACGGTGGGGACGCCGTCGCCGGATTGGGGGCCGTAGCGGCCGAAGAAGGAATGCACGGCGCCCGGGACGACGACCTCGCGGCTACCGGAGGGGAGCAATGCCATTCCGGCGGTGACCTTGGCTGCGTCCGCGACGCCGTCGTGTTCGGCGCGCAGGCTCAGCGTCCGCAAGGAGGCGCCGGTGAGGTCGGCGCCGTCGGGTGGGTAGGACGCCTCCAAGATGAGGCCCGCGGCGGGTTGGCGTCCGGAGCGGAGTTCGTCGGCGAGGTACTGGGCGGCCATCGCGCCGCCCAGAGAATGCCCGGCGAGCACGACCTGCTGGCCCGCCCCGTAGCGCTCGATAAGGGCCGTCGCGCGGCCCGAGTTGGTGACGGCTAGGTCGAATGCGAACTCCGGGATGACCGTCGTGTAGCCGTGGGTCGCCAGGACGCGGGCCTGCCATTCGTAGGCCTGCGGGCGGACCAGGCCACCCGGATAGAACACGATCAGGACGTCGCGGGACGGCGTCCCCGCGGGCGGGCGCACCACGATCACCGGGCCCGACGCGTCCTCCAGGGTGGGCGTCACGGCGACCGTGGCGGCGTCGGTGATGGCGTCCTGACCCAACACGAGCGGCGGGCGCACCAGGATCGGCCACGCCCACCCGACGCCGAACGCCAACCCGACCACCAGCAGCAGGCCGACCCACCGCAGCGGGCGCCTCATCGGTGCGTCGCCCGCCTCAGTCGAGCTGACGCCGTGCCGCGCCCTTGTCGGCGGACAGTGCCAGGGACGCGTAGATCTTCAGCGCATTGCTGACCACGCGCTCCCGATTGACGGGCTTCCAGCCGCGCTCGTCCTGCTCGGCGCGGCGGGCCGCCAACTCCTCCTCGGTCAGTTCCACGTTGATGGAACGATCCGGAATCGAGATCGAGATGATGTCGCCGTCACGGATCAGGCCAATCGCGCCCCCCGCGGCCGCCTCCGGGCTGATGTGCCCCAACGACAGACCCGAGGAACCCCCCGAGAACCGGCCGTCGGTGATCAGCGCACATTTGGGCCCCAGCCCCACACCCTTGAGGTAGGAGGTGGGGTACAGCATCTCCTGCATGCCCGGGCCGCCCTTGGGGCCCTCGTATCGGACGACGACCACATCACCGGCGACGATCTTCCCGCCGAGGATCATCTCCACGGCCTCGTCTTGGCTTTCGGAGACCTTCGCCGGTCCCGAGAACACCCACTGATCCTCGGGGACGCCCGCCGTCTTCACGATGGCGCCGTCCACGGCGATGTTTCCCTTCAGCACTCCCAGGCCACCATCGACGGTGTAGGCGTGCTCGACGTCGCGGATGCACCCGCCAGCGGCGTCCAGGTCGAGGTCGGCCCAACGGTTCGTGGACGAGAACGCCACCGTGGTGCGGACGCCGCCCGGCGCCGCGAACCACAGGTCGGCGGACTCGGCGGTGGCGTGCCCGCCGCGGATGTCCCAGGCGTCCAGCCAGGCGTCCAGCGACGGCGCGTGCACCGCATGGACGGACTCATCCAGCAGGCCGCCGCGGCGCAGTTCACCCAAAATGGCGGGCATGCCGCCCGCCCGGTGGACGTCTTCCATGTAGTAGTTGGTCGTGTTCGGCGCCACCTTGCACAGGCATGGGGTGGTGCGGGAGAGGGCGTCGATGTCGTCCATGGTGAAGTCGACCTCAGCCTCGCGGGCCGCCGCCAGGATGTGCAGCACGGTGTTCGTGGAGCCGCCCATCGCCACGTCCAGGCGCATCGCGTTGCTGAACGCCGCCTTGGTCGCAATCGAGCGAGGCAGGACCGAGTCATCGTCGTCCTCGTAGTAGCGCTTCGCCAGCCGGACGGCGAGGCGTCCGGCCTCTTCGAACAGGCCCTTCCGGGCGGACGCCGTCGCGAGCGTCGACCCGTTGCCCGGGAGCGACAGGCCCAGCGCCTCGGTGAGGCAGTTCATCGAGTTCGCGGTGAACATGCCCGAACACGAACCACACGTCGGGCACGCGTTCTGCTCGATCGCCATGATCTCTTCATCGTTGACCGAGGAGTCGACGGCCTTGACCATCGCGTCGATCAGATCCAGGCGCACCGAACCGCCCTCATCGGGAGCCCCCGACACGATCCGGTCGCCGAGCATCCGGCCCGCCTCCATGGGGCCGCCCGAGACGAACACGGTCGGGATGTTGAGCCGCAGCGCCGCGAGCAGCATGCCGGGGGTGATCTTGTCGCAGTTACTGATGCAGATCAGCGCGTCAGCCTGGTGGGCGTTGACCATGTACTCCACCGAGTCGGCGATGACCTCGCGGCTCGGCAGTGAATACAGCATCCCCGAGTGACCCATGGCAATGCCGTCGTCGACGGCGATCGAGTTGAACTCCCGACCCACGCCGCCCGCTTCGGCGACCGCGCCCGCGACGAGCTGGCCCATGTCCTTGAGGTGGACGTGCCCAGGGACGAACTGCGTGAAGCTGTTCGCGATCGCGACGATCGGCTTCCCGAAGTCACTCTCGGTCATCCCGGTGGCGCGCCACAGGGCGCGCGCACCGGCCATGTTGCGGCCGTGCGTGGTGGTGCGGGAGCGGAGCTGACCCATGAAAACCTCCTGGTGGTAACTCCCCCAGATTAGTCCGGACGCCGTCAGGCACGCGGATGCGTCCGGTCTAGTCGCGGCGTTTGGCGGGGCTGATCCAGATCGTGATGTCGCAGTGGACCGATTCCACACCTGCGGCGTCCACCAAGGAGACGGGCACGACAACCTCAACCCCGGAGGTGATCGTGGCGAAGTCGGGCAGCGGATCCACCGTGGCGGTCGCGGTCAGCCCTCCTGACGTCTTGGCGAGGTAGCGAGCCTGCATCGCTTTGGGAATCCAGCGGTGCGTCGTGGGAACGGACGCCTCCGCGAGCATCCCCATCGCCACCTCCGCCAGGTTGCAGGCGGCGATCGCGTGGAAGGTGCCGATGTGGTTGCGCATCCACCACCAGCGCGACGCCGTGACCACGCAGCGGCCCGGCTCCAGGACGCGGACGTGCGGCAGCACCGTCGCGAAGTAGGGCGCCTTCAACGCGGCCGCCACGGAGAACAACCGGGTGCCGAATGGTCCCGGCAGCCAGTCCAGTCGGTGCCATACCCGAAAAGTGTCGCGTCGATCGTCGGTGATCGTGTCGCCTGTGGGGCGTCCCATCGCCAAACGATAGCCGCAAGACCACCCAGAGCTTCGGACCAGGCACCCCGGCGATGTGTTCCGTTCCTTCCTCGACCGCCACCCTCACACCAGAATCCCCTGCGGCCCTATCGGACAATCTGCCCGCGCCAGCACCATGCGCGATTCGGCAGATCCAGCCACCCAGGACACATCCATGACATCATCGAGGAATGGGCGATGAGTTGGGCTTTTTCACGGGCCTCCAGGCCGAGATGGATAGCTACGCGGGGCAGGTGTGGTCGATGGTCAAATATTCACGCGACCAGGGATATCGGCTCAGCCTGGGAGAAACGACCCTCACCGACCTGGGCTTCTATCACCTCCGAAAGTACTACACCAAAACCGTCTACATCAGGACCGAACAGCCAAACGAAACGCGGACTGGGGCCGATTGGGAGTGGCTTATTGGCCATGGCAACGAATGGGTGCAGATCCGAGCTCAGGCGAAGGTTATTGACAAAAGGGGAAGCTTCAGGCAGCTCGGCCATGCAGTCAAGAGCGTGCAATCTAGTCGGCCGGTGATGCAAATCGACACCCTCATCAGCCCGCCTTCCGACAGTGTCGTCCAACATTGGATGCCGCTCTATATTTTTTACGCGTCCACACCCCCGGCCAAGACACCGGCGCTCGCCCTCGATGAGGGATGTTCTGCCCGCCTGGCGCATTTCACACGCGATACCCTACGCAGCAACGCGAGAACCCTAACGCTCACTTCTCGGAAGCATCTTCAAGGAGTCATCGCCTGGTCTCAGATCTTCTCTGGGCTGGTAGAACGACTTAACGCAGGAGAGACTCTCGACGCCATCATCTCGAGTCTGGCCACTTCGAGTTTCCACTTGGGGGCTCACACCACCATCCATGACTTCTGGAGGGCCGGTTCCTCCAGCTCCACCGCCGCCACACACGCTCAGTCGCACCCCACCAAGGGGAACTCCGCACCCCCGGAGTACATTTCGCGCATCCTGGACTCGACGAAAGACGACTTCCACGAAGCCCGGGCAGCCATCCTCAACGTGAACTATGAATCCAGGCCCGAGCAGCCCGTTTCCACGGACGAGCTGGGCTACCAAACGTTCCAAGAGAGCGTTCCATCCGTCGGGCCAATCAAGCCATCCACGCCCTCTTGGGGAGAACTCTCCCCCCTCCATCCACCACTACCGACCCGCTCCCTCGATCTCCCCACACCTCCAGACATGTCGAACCCCCTACCGAAAGTGGTCGCAATGTTGGACATCGATCGCCTGCCATCGCTGCCTGAGCGATAGCACGGCACCAACTGGCAGGCGACCTTGCCAGGGGGCTGTCGCTGGGCCGGGAAGCACTGGCACCGCCCAACCTGGCAGGATCGGGGCCGTGGAGGATCGGCTCACGCTCTCAGCGACGCTCACCGGACCCGACCGCCCCGGCATCACGCAGGCGCTCATGAGCGCCATCGCGGGCCTAGGCACCGAAGTCCTCGACCTCGAACAGGTCGTCGTCCGCGGACAGGTGACCATCGCCGTCCTGCTCGGCTCGCTGCCCGCCGACCTCGACACCCTGGAAGACCGGCTCGCCGGGACGTGCGCCCGGCTGGGCTACCGGCTCAGCATCGACGAGGGCGTCGGCGACAACCCACCCCGACTCAAGCGCGTCGTCGTCACCATCCTGGGACGCCCCCTGCGCGCCACCCACCTGGCCGCCGTGTCCAGCGTCATCACCGAGCACGGCGGCAACATCGACCGCATCCGACGGCTCTCCCGCACCCCGCTGACCACCCTCGAACTCGTCGTCTCCGGCACGGATGTGGCGCACCTGCGTCCGGCACTCGCCGCGACCGCCGCCGAGACCGGCTTCGACGTGTCGGTCTCCCCCGCAGGGCTCGCCCGCCAGGGCCGCCGCCTCGTCGTCATGGACGTCGACTCCACACTCATCCGCGACGAGGTGATCGAACTCCTCGCCGCGCACGCAGGCAAACAGGACGAGGTCGCCGCCGTCACCGCCGCCGCGATGCGCGGCGAACTCGACTTCGCCGCCTCCCTGCACCAGCGCGTCGCAACGCTGGCCGGGCTGCCCGTGTCGGTGTTCGACGAGGTCCGCGACGACATCCGGCTCACCCCCGGTGCCCGCACCCTGGTGGCAACGCTGCGCGACCTGGGTTTCGCGATCGGCCTGGTCAGCGGCGGATTCATCGAGGTGGTCGGACCGCTGGCGGCGTCCCTGGGCATCGAGCACGTCCGCGCCAACGCCCTGGAGGTCGTCGACGGGCACCTCACCGGACGCGTCGAAGGTCAGGTCGTCGACCGTGCCGTCAAGGCCGAAACGTTGAAGGACTTCGCCGCGGCGGAGGGCCTCCCGTTGAGTCGCACGGTCGCCGTCGGGGATGGCGCCAACGACCTCGACATGCTCGCCGCCGCGGGGCTGGGGATCGCGTTCAACGCCAAGCCAGCGGTGCGCGCCTCCGCGGACACCGCCCTCAACCTGCCCTACCTGGACGCCGTCCTGTATCTGCTGGGATTCAGCCGCGAAGAGGTCGAGGACGCCGCCGCGCAGCGGCTGTGACGCTACAGCGCGAGCGCGAGGATGACCGCCAGCACACCCAGGGCGGGCAGGAGGCCCTGCTTCAGCGCGGCGCCACGGTTGCTCGGGCTCGTCACGAACAAGACCAGCGCGGCCGACGCCATCGATCCGGCACCGGCCAACACCAAGGTCGCGCCGACGTCCAGGCGACCGACGGCCACGAGCACAATCCCGAGCGCAACCAGGATCGCGAGGAACAGGTTGTAGAAGCCCTGATTGAACGCCATGCTGCGCGTGGCCTCGGCCTCCTCCTGCGTCGTGCCGAAGGTGGCGCGGGTGCCCGGACGCGTCCACGCGAAGGACTCCAGGAAGAAAATGTAGACGTGGATGAGGGCCGCCACCCCCGTGAGCACGAGACCTGCGATGAGCATGGTGCTGATGTCCTTTCCGCTACGCGCCTGCCGAACGAACAGCCATCGATAACGGCGTGTCGGCGTAACGCACGATACTCGGGCTTCAGGTGCGCAGGTGGTGCGCCTCGCGGCCGGGCGTGACGCCAAACTCGGCCCGGTAACGGGCGATGAACGTCGAGGGCGTGTAGCCACAGGCCTGCGCGGCTTGGCTGACGCTGACACCTTCACGCAAATGCCGAGCCCCGGCGATCACCCGGCTCCTGGCTCGCCATTGACCAAACGACAGGCCCGTCTCCCGCAGGAACGCGCGCTGCACGGTGCGGACGCTCACCCCCGCCGCAAGAGCCAACTCGTTGAGCGATTCGGGGGCAGCGGGGTCGGACAGGATCTGGTGGGCGATACGTCGGGCGCGGGGCTCCTCCGGCAGGGGCGGCGGCGCAGTGCGCACCCAGGGCAGGAGGGCCGCCATCAGGTCGGACATCGCCGCCCCCACCCCGTCCCCTGGTTCGGTGAGCGGCGCCGCGAGCCGGTTGAGTTCCTCGGTGCGCGGCAAGGTGAGGGCTCGCGGACCCAGATGGTGGACGCCGGAGAGGAACAACGGGCCCGCCGTCGTGTCCCCCACCGCCTCAACGGAATGCGCGACACCCGCAGGCAGGTACACGGTGCACCGCGGCGTCGCGGTGAGGGTCTGGTTGCCGACGCGAACGATCAGGCGTCCTTCGTGGACCCATGCCAACTCGTCGACGGCGTGCGCCTTCGCAAACGGGCCGTAGCCGCAAGCGGGACTGTTGCACTCGATGCTGCTGGTTCATGTCGCATCCCCCGCATCATTGTCAGGCCTCCACCATGAGGCATGCCTTATCGTTTAGGCAAGGTTAACGTTGCCGATATGTCCACCGCTGTCGCGCTCGCAGATCCTCGTCGCGGGGTTTCGACCGTCCTGCATCCCTTGGCCGCCCGCGTCCTCGACGTCGTCCACGTGGAGGACCTTAGCCCGCTCATGCGCCGCGTGGTGCTGAAGGGCGATCAGGTTGCCTCGTTGCCCTTCCTCCCCTGGGCGGCCACCGACCACATCAAGATCGTGCTGCCCGACGCGGACGGACACGTCGCCGTGCCGCGCATCGAAGACGGGCGCGCCCACTGGGACGACTTCACCGGCATCACACGGGACTACACCGTCCGCACGGTCAAGACCGTCACGAACGAACTCACTCTCGATGGCGTCGTCCATGCCCACGGCCCGGCCGGCCGATGGTTCCTCAATGCCGCCCCCGGGGCACGACTCGGCATTCTCGGGCCTCGCGGCAGCCACCTGTACCCACCCGGCTACGGTCACTCCATCCTCGTCGCGGACGAGACGGCGCTGCCCGCGCTCGGTCGCTGGCTGGACCAACCCGGCCTGCGCACCCATCTGACGGTGATCGCGGTCGCCTCGACGCCGGATCCCTACCCGTTGCCCCAGCCTGGTCGTCGCTCCACCGTCGACTGGCGACCCCACGTGCTCAGCGATCCCCTCAAGCGCGGGTCGTTGTTGGCCCAAGAGGTCACCGAAGCGCTCCGCACCAGCCCGTGCCCCCATGACGTGTTCGTGTGGGCTGCCGGAGAGGCCGGAGCCATGAGGTCCGTCCGGGGGGCGCTGCGCGACGCCGGCCTTCCCCGCTATGCCATGGATGTGGACGGGTACTGGCGGATCGGAACCGCCAACCTGGACCATCACGCGGAGCGTGCCGACTAACGCCAGGACCGACACAGCGCGTCAGGTGGACGCGGCCGCCCCGGGCGCGGAGGGCCGCCCCACGCGGTACCACGGGATGATGCTCAGCAGCAGCGTCGCCCCGGTCAGGAAGAACGCCCACCCGAAGCCGAAGGCGTCCGCGATGAACCCGGCCAGCAGCGTGCCGACGATGGCGCCCAGATCACCGGCCATGGAGAACACCGACAGCGCCTGACCACCGTTGCGGTTCGAGCCGATGATGTCGGCCATCATGGCTTGGGAGGCGGGCTGGATCATGGACGCGCCCACACCCCCGACCAGCGACAACCCGACGAATACCGGCAGCATTTCGGCCCACCCGAACACCAGCGTGCTGAACCCGCTGATCAGCAGGCCAGTCATGAGCACCGGACGCCGACCCACCGCGTCCACCATGCGTCCGGTGAACTGTTGCCCGATGACGTTGCCGATCGCGAACAAGGTGAGGGCAAAGCCAGCCATGGGCGCGCCGAGGGTGGGCAGTGCGGACGCCATCAACGGCACCAGCGCGATCCTGACCCCGAACGTCGACCAGCCATTAGCGAAACCGGACGCCAGCAGCGCGCGATAGTGAGGCAGTTGCCACACCTCGTGCAAGGTGACGCGAGGCCGGGCATCGTCGGAGGACTCTGCTGCTGCGGGATCCCGCAGGAACAGCACGACGACAAGGATCGCGATGCTCACCGAAACGCCGTAGATGAAGAGTGCCAGGCGGTAGCCGAACCCCACCAGGAACGACCCCAGGATCGGGCCGCAGATGTTGCCGATCAGGAACGCTGATCCATACAGAGCCGACATGCGCCCGCGCGCCTGGACCGGGGAGAGCCGCACCAAAAGGCCCATGGACGCGACGCTGAACGTCACCGACCCGATGCCACCCAGGCCTCGCCACACCAGAAGATCCCAATAGCCTTGCGCGGCCGCGCACAAGAACGAGGACGCGGCGACGCCCGCCAGCCCGGCGATGTACATCCAGCGTTCGCCGAAGCGGGCGATCAGGGCGCCCGCGCCGGGCGCGAACAGCATCCGTGCGAGCGCGAAGACGGTCACGATGGCCGACGCGGCGCCATAGCCGACGTCAAAGCTCGCCGCGAACTGTGGCAGCACGGGGGCGATCAGCCCGAACCCGAGCGCGATCAGCAAGGCCGCGGCGACCAGCACCCAGATTTCGCGGGGGATCGGCTCGCGGGTTCGCCTGACGGCAGCGCTCACGGCCCTCCTGTCTTGCGACGCTCGCGGCGTCCCTGTCGAGTTGTCACCCCGGTGGCGATGCTCACGCTCACCGACGGGGGAACATCTCCCCCATTGTGCCGTGTTGCCAAACGACGTCCAGCAGTTGCCTCGCCATGCACAGCGCGGCAAGTGGTTTCACAACTCGGTGCCGCGGAAGGCGAACCAGGACGCGACCACCGGCCCCACCGTGCACAGGGCCCACAGGGCGACCGCGCCCGCCTCGCCCGCAGCCCCCAGCCCGGACAGGCCACGCAACGCCATCACGATCACGGCCAGCACCACCACGATGAGCAGCACGACCATCCAGCCGCGACGGTTCCACCGCAGCAGCGCCACGACCGTGGCCATGACGCACGCCAGCAGGGGCAGGAGGTAAATGCTCAGCAGTGCCCAGGACGCCGTCGCTGCGGCGCCTTGCGACGCCGGTGAGGACGACGTCCCTACCCCGAGGACGAGTGGCCCCTGCGGTCCCACGAGGGAGCGTTCGATCGACTCGCCGACCAGGTTCACGGCGTGCTGCCCATAGGGCGCGGCCATCGTGAGGAGCGTCGCCGCAACGAACACCGTGCCGCGCGTATGGCCGAGCGTGAGCGCGTAGCGGGCCCCACCCCACCACAGAAGCGGGACGCCGATCACCCCGCACAGCACCAGCACCCCGGCCGCCGAGGTGTCGAGGGGGGAACGGTCGGCACCCGCCGCGCCGATGCGCACCACCGCGGCCGCCACCAGCCAGGCCACCAGCGGCCACCACAGCCGCCACCCGGCGCGTCCCGACACCGCCGCAAGGGCCGCCGCCAGCGTCCGCGCGCGACCAGGTAGTCGCCTCGACTCGGCCAGCGCGCCCGTGGTGCTCATCGTCCCTCCCAGTGGGTGTCCGTCAGCGCCGTGACAAGGTCGTCCAGGCCGAGGGAGTGCACGCGCCGGTGAGCCCCCGGCGGGACCGCTGCGACGGGGACGACAGCGCTCGAATGGCCGTCCCGCCGATCCACAGGCCCCAGATGCGGCATGGCCACGAGCGCGTCGAAGTCTCCGTCCAGGCGCACCCACCCCGCGCGCACCTCCTCCAGCGGCCCCGCGGCCACCACCCGTCCCGCAGACAGGACGATCACCCGATCCACCAACCCTTCCCACGTCGCTATGTGGTCGGTGGCGATCACCCACGTTCGGGGCTGGCGTCCGTGCTCGTCGGCGAGCGCCTCCGCCAGGCGCGCACGCTGCGAGGTGTCCGCGACCGCGTCGGGCTCATCCAGCAAGGTGCAGCGCGCGCGGACGGCGAGCGCCAGGCAGGCGGAGGCGATCGACTGCTCTGCGCCACTGAGATGGCGCAGAGCGGTGCCGGGAGCAAAACCCAGGCGTCCCAGGAGTTCGATGGCACGCACCGGATCAGCATGCGGCTGGACCCGAGCCAGGTCGCGCGCCACCGACGTCACGCTCGCACCGGTTGCCCCGGGCCAGCGCCCCGTCGAGAGATAGGTCAGCCCCGGATGATCCCCCACCTGGGACGCTTCAACCCCGCCAACGCTGGCCGTCCCGCGATAGCGCGGCAGGCGTCCAGCGAGCAATCGCACCAGCGTTGTGCGTCCGGCGCTCGCGCGTCCGAGCACCCCGACGACGCTGCCAGCGGGAACGTCGACGGTGATGTCATCGAGGGCGATCGTGCGTCCCCATCGCACGCCGACGTCCTGCAAGGTCAGCGCAGCGGCGGTCGTCATGAGGGGTAGGGTTCCCGGTCCGGGTGAGCGACGCAACCCCGGGCGTGCCGCACCGGCGTCAGACGACGGCGTCCTCAGGCACTATCGCGACGACGGGTTCAGCGTTCTTGATGCGCGTCAGCCACAGCGCCAGGTTCACGACCCCGATCAGGCCGATGGCCGTCGAGCAAATCTGGGTCGAGAGGTCGCCGACCGCCGCCCCCCAGCTCAGCCACATCACCTGAATGACCACGGCGATGATGATGTAGCCGCCCGACAGCCCGGTGATGTCAGGGGCACGGATCAGGTCGCGCGTTTGGCCGATCATGCCGACGGCGGCAGGGACCACAGCCAGCACGCCGAACCAGCCCGGAGGGGCGACCAGTTCGACCCCGATCATGATGACGCCGACGACCAGCCCCCAGGGCCACACCTTGACGGTCGGGAGGCGACGGTCGCGCTGCAGCATCACCAAGACGCAGGCGGCGAACACTGCGCCCATCACGTTCGGCACGATGATGTTGGGGTGCCCGACGTTGATGCCGTGCGCCGTCCAGCCGATCCCGGCACCCAACAGCAGTTGCCACATGAGCAGCGAAATTCCGCTGCTCGTCCCAGCCCGCAGGAGGCGTGCCACCTGAGGCAACGAACCGAACATGCCGACGAGGGCACATATCCAGCCCCAGACCACCACCAACCCCACGACTCACCAGCCTAAGAGCCGAAGGGGTCTCCGGGTCAG
>RRZU010598457.1_pt1 | contig 12513 bp, 10 predicted proteins | sample 2165561 | NCBI WGS metagenome assembly RRZU01 (sample SAMN10456909, study PRJNA506462) | wastewater metagenome | isolation source: wastewater sludge | place: USA: Moscow, Idaho | reverse complement strand
GCCCTATTTGGCACAGTTCAACGCTGGGTAGCCATCAAGAAATCTCAAGGTCCCCAGCGCACTGCGAAAGTGCTTGGGACACGGCGGGATCAAGGTTCGGGAATGCCAGTGATCCGGTCTCCACTCGAATAGGTGAGGGATAGGGATATAGCCAAGGGTTGGGACAGTGACCTGGGGCTGAGCTATATCCCCAAGGCTGAACTATTCGGGGTAACCGGTGCCGCCGAGAGTGACCATTGGACGCGAGAGTGACCATTGCAGAGCCGATATCGCGTCCCAATGGCGGTTGTCGACCCCCTCGCCCATCTCAACGGCATCACGCACTGCCCGCGGTGTCACAGATCGAAAATCGCGAGGGCCTGGAATCAATCGGCTGGAGCCGCGGGACGGTCGCGCCGCATGATCATGGCGTCATCGTCCGAGTAGTAATTCCTTCTTCGTCCCACGATCTCGAATCCGCGACCCAGATACAAGGACTGGGCCACCTGGTCCTGAGATCGGACCTCCAGGAAGACGGACTCCGCACCATTGGCATCGGCTGTCGCCAAGAGTTCGTCCAGCAGTAGCCCCCCGAGTCCTTGTCCGCGATGAGACGCGGCAACGGCAATCGTCAGGATCTCCGCCTCGATTCCTTCCGATACTCCGCCGAGCGCCACCACGTCTGGAATCGCTGCCGCGGTGGGCCGCGTCGAGACGAACGCGCGGTAGTGCGCGATATCGCTGCCCAACTCCTGCTGCCACACCGCCAACGGCCAGGCATCGCCGCCAAAGGCCTGGAGATCGAGCGATGCCGCTCGTCCCGCCCAGCCCGGCTTGGGAGTGCGCAACGCCAAGCCGAGTTCGCGCAGGCGGGCACCGGTCGCCGCATTCATGGGCCGCATGGGTCAGGCGGTCGGCTGGGGGACCCCACCGCCGTGGATGTCCGGACGGCGCAGGTACTGCGGTTCGGTGCCGAGCTCGATGGCCTCGCCGGCCTCCTGCCGGGCGATGTGGGAGAGGGCGAGCGACGTCATGAGCGCCGGTTCGCACTGGGCCGAGTGAGCCCGAGCCAACTCTGGATACAGTTCGCGATTGGAGGACACCACACCCGCCTCGCTGCCTTCGAGCAGGGTGGCGAGGTCGGCTGGCCTGACGATCTCGGGACCGGAGATGATGGCGATGTCGTCGCCGGCCATCGGGCGGGCGCGCAACACGGACAGTTCCTTGCGCCGCGCATCGATGACGGACAGCACTTCGTTGAATCCCATCCGGGTGCCGGCCAACGCCAGCACCTCCAAGGAGGAGACGCCGTACAGAGGAATGTTCCAGGTTCGAGCCAGAGAACGAGCCGTGATCAACCCGGCCCGCAGTCCGGTGAATGCCGCGGGACCCGTACCGGCAATGATGGCGTCGGGCTTCTCAATGCCCGAGTGTGACAGGGCCGCCGCAACCATGGGGCTGAGGGTCTCCGCGTGGTGGCGCGAATCTGCGGACACCTCGCGTGCCACCTCGCTCACGGTCCCGAGGTCATGGCGGGCAACGCCCACGATGGAACGATCGGAGGTGTCAATTGTCAGAAAATGCATCGTGCTTGCCTTCTTGTTCGGTTCAGGATGATTGTGTGGCGCCGGATCGCGGATCCATGCCATTGCGCGAGTGCCGGCGCGCCGCTGGGTGGCGAATCCTTCTCACTCAGCCCATTCCTCATCGGACCCGTCCCGGTCCCTGTCGCGGCGCGAACGCGGGCGTTCGAGGATCTTGACGTCATCGGTCACCCCCCGCGAACGCGGGCTTCGCTCTCGCTTGTGCTCGCGCGCAGGTTCGTCCCTGTCGTGACGCAGCCACACGAGCAGACCCACCACCACCAGCAGAATGACGATCACCACCACGGCGGCGCGAATGATGCCGCCGGTGAAGGAGCTGTTGGCCTCGACCGGATTCGGGGTGGCCACGGGATCGCCGTCCGAGCTGAGCAGGTCCTTGCGAATCTCCTGGAAGGATTCGATGGTGACCTCGCCTGCCAGAACGGAGCGCGCCACCGGGTCCAGGGCGGTGACCGATCCGTCATCGCTCACGAGAAACCAGCCACCCATGTTGTCCCGTCCACCGAAGTCCGGTTCCACGACCACCAGGGAATCGGCGGCGAGCTCGGTGAGCACGGTGGCAAATCGGGACTCCCCGGTCAGTTTCTCCCGTTGGGACTCCCCGTTCGTGAACTCGGTTGCGACGGTCGCCACCGGATTGTCCTCCAACAGCACCGGCGCCACCCACAGGTCCGACGGCGCGAACTTTCCCGGATCATCCGTGAACGTGTAGGCGTTGACCGGCGGCCCCAATGTCAGCTCGTTGAGCTGGTTGGCGGACAGGTGGGACAGATCCTCGCCAGCATGCGAACGCACCACGCTCAACCCGGATGACTCGAACCATGCGAGGGCTTGCGAGGATTGCCCGGTCGGAGTCGCGGCCGCCACCGCCGGGCTCACCCCGATCGCGCAGAGCAGGGTGAGCAGCAGGGCACTCAACATCGGGCGTGCGAGTTTCACAGCAACTCCCGTAGCCTTTCAACGATCTCCTGCCCGCGCGGCCCCGACCCCTCGATCCGGAGGGTTCGGGAGGCGTCCACGGAGAGGTCGTCCACCTGTTCTCCCACATTCGAGCCCTCGGGCCGGATGATGCGAATGGTCAGGCGATCCGGCGTCAGGATTTCGACCTTGCCCTCGCCCCACTCGACCACCGTGGCCGAGTCCGCCAGCGAGGCATCCAGATCGAGAGCATCGAGCTCATCCAGTGAACTGAGGCGATAGGCATCCACGTGCACCAGTTCCGGGCCTCCGCCCTTCGCCTTGTGCACCTGGGCAATCACGAATGTTGGCGAAGCCACGCGCCCGCCCACGTTCATTCCCACGGCAATGCCTTGCGTCAGAGTTGTCTTGCCCGCCCCCAGGGGGCCATCGAGCATGACAAGATCCCCGCCGCGCAGCACGGTGCCCAGCACCTCACCCACGCGACGCATGTCGTCAGCTTCCGGGACGATCAGCTCCATGTCATCCTCCTTCTTGGCCGCGCCGGTGCCATGATGGCGGCGCGGAACACGTGCTCCAAGGCGCGTCACCACTTCGTATCCGATCGTTTCGGATGCCTCGGCCCAGTCATCTGCCGTGGCCAGGCCTTCTCGTGCGTCCCCGAACAGCCATGCGCGGTCCCCCGCCTTCGTTCCGGGGGGCAGCTCCGAAACGAACTGATCCATGCACACGCGCCCCACGATTGTGGTGCGGTGGCCGTTGATGACCAGCGGCGCGGCATTGGACGCCTTGCGATCGATACCATCCGCATAGCCCAGCGGCACCACACCGAGGCGAGTGGGGCGGTCCGTCCGAGCCGTGTGCCCGTAGGAGACGCCAGTTCCCCCCGGGACCTCGCGGTCAACGATGAGTTCGGCGCTGAGTGTCATCGCGGCCCGCAACCCGATCTGCGAGGCCGTCATGTGCGCGGGATTCGGCGAGATGCCGTACAGCGCGATGCCCGGACGCACCATGTCGTAACGGGCCGCGGGATGCCACAGTGCCCCGGCGGAGGCCGCCAAATGGCAGATCTGCACGTCCAGTCCCGCAGCTTCCACGATGCCCCGCGCTTCCTCGAAACGCCCGATCTGGATCTCGGTGAGACCGCAGTCCGGTTCGTCCGCACGGGCCAGATGACTCCACAGGGCGACGACGTCGAACACTCCCTCGGCAACGTGGGCGCGGATCCGTTCCGCCGCAGCGGCGAGATTCCACAGGTCGATTCCCCCGCGCGCCATTCCGGTGTCCACCTTGAGGTGTACCCGTGCCGTGATGCCGGTTGCACGTACCGCGGCCGCGAGTTCCTCGATCGCCCAGGGCGCGCCCACCGAGATCTCCAGATCGGCGCGCAGCGCGGCGTCCAGCGGCGCTCCGGGAGCATGGATCCACGTGAGAATGCGCGGCCCCGGGCCCACCTCCCGGCGAAGATCCAGCGCCTCCGCGAGTTGTGCGACCCCGAGGTAGTCCGCGCCAGCCGCGAGCATGGCGCCGGCACACTGCGCGCGTCCGTGCCCGTAGGCATCGGCCTTGACCACGCCCAGAACTCCGGCGCTGCCCACTTCGCCGGCAACGAGCCGCAGATTGTGGCCGATGGCGTCCAGATCCACATCCGCCACCGCGGGAAATGCCGTCAAGGCGCCGGAGGGTTCGTTCACCTGATCCGCGTTCATCGGGTCAACGATTCCGCGATTGCTGCGGGAATGGCAGCCGCGATATCCGTTGCGCTGATCGGATGACCCGTGGTTGTGATTCGGCCCGACATGCTCGGGGTGGCGCCCGAGGCGATGGCCGCCGCTCGCGCGTGAAGGTATGCCGCAGCCGCGGCAAGGCGTGCGGGAATGCCGCGTCCCTGCCCCAGCTCCGCCAGCTCATCGCCCCACGACGCCAGCATGGCGCCGAGCAGGCCGGCCAGGACGTCTCCCGCACCGGCCGTGGCCCGCCACGCCGGAGCGCCACCCTGGGCGTAGAGCGGATCATCCGGTGCGCACGCCACGTCAACGGATCCCTTGAGGAGCACGGTGGCACCGGTCGTCGTCGCGGCAAGTCGTGCGGCGCGCGCAGGTGCAGCGGCGATGTCCTCGCGAGTCATGGTCTCCCCCCTCGCGGAGAGCAGGGCGGCCAGCTCGCCCGGGTGCGGGGTGAGCACCACGGTGGAGGGCACGTCCAGATCGTTGACCAGCGCGATCGCGCCCGCGTCCAATACCACCGGAATCCCCTGTGCGATCGACTCCTCCAAGCGCCGGGCCACCTCGGCCGCGGCCTCGGGGATATCCATGTCCACGCCGGAGCCCAGCACCCACGCCTGGACTCGGCCCATGTCCCCGAGAATCTCGGGATGGCGGGAGATGACCCGCTCGGTGAGCTCGCGCGGGCCGGCGTAGCGGACCATGCCGCAGCCGCCCGCCACGGCGCCGCTGGCCGAGAGCAGGGCCGCTCCCGGATAACGCTGGGAACCCGTCATCAGGCCAACCACCCCGCGCGTGTACTTGTGCGAGTCAGGGCCGGGGTAGTCCCACAGGTCCGCGATGTCAGCACCACGAAGCGAGAGCAGGGCCGGCTCGGCCGGCAGGTGAGCCTCGATGCCCAACGGAACTTCGACCACCTCTCCGGCGTGGCGGCGCCCCGGATCCAGCATCAACCCCGGTTTGGGGGCGCCCATGGTGACGGTGACGTCGGCGTGGAAGGCACGACCGGGCACCGTGCCGTCGTCGGCCCCGATACCCGAGGGAATGTCCACCGCAACGCTCAGTGGTTCGACCACCGCGCGCCCGCGCGCCCGCGCCAACGCCTGCACGATACTGGCATGGGGCTCGCGCAGCGGACCGCGTGCGCCAATCCCCACGAGCCCGTCAATCCACACATCGGCGCGCCCGCCCAGAGTGGCTGCGAGGGCGCCCGCCTCCCGCGGGTCCTGCGGCGCCGAGTGCACCTGCACCCCGGCCCGTTCGGCGGCCACGGCACCGCGCGCGTGGGGCACACCGCAGACCAGAGCGTGAACGAGCATCCCGCGCCGGGCCAGCAGGGCCGCGGCAACGAGGGCGTCGCCCCCATTGTTTCCGGAACCCACCAGGGCCAGCACACGGGTGCCGTGAAGGGCGGCGCCGCCGCTTCTCCTGCGCCGAATGACCTCCTGCGCGAGAGCCCACGAGGCCTGTTCCATGAGGGGTACCCCGGCAGCCAGCAGGGGAGCCTCGGCGGCCCGGAGGTCGTCACTGCGATAGGCGCGCAACATGTCTCACTTCCTCATTCCACCGTCACGGAACTATTCCACTGTCACCGACTTGGCCAGATTACGCGGTTTGTCCACGTCATATCCCTTGACCCGCGCCAGTTCCCCGGCGAAGATTTGCAGCGGTACAACCGTGACCAGCGGCATCATCAGGGTGGGCGTGGAGCGCGGCACCCAGAAGACGACCTCCGCGTAGAGCGCCACCTCGTCGTCGCCCTCCTCCGCGATCGCGATGGTTCGGGCTCCACGGGCCTTGACCTCCTGTAGGTTCGAGATCACCTTGGAGTGCAGGAGGGGGCGGCGCGGGGTGGGAACGATCACGAAGACGGGAAGATCCTGTTCGATCAGGGCAATCGGTCCATGCTTGAGCTCGCCGGCGGCGAATCCCTCCGCGTGGATGTAGGCCAGCTCCTTGAGTTTGAGCGCACCCTCCAACGCCACCGGGAATCCGACGTGGCGCCCCAGGAAGAGCACGGACGTGACATCCGCCATCGAGCGGGCGAGGGCTCGCACGTCCTCCTCGTAACCCAGTACCGTCTCGATACGCCCGGGCATGCGCCCCAACTCGTCCAAATAGGTGGCCACTTCGTCCTGGTACTTGTTGCCCCGCAGCTCGGCCAGATAGAGGCCCAGCAGGTAGCAGGCGGTGATCTGGGCGATGAAAGCCTTCGTGGAGGCCACCGCGACCTCCGGGCCGGCGTGCGTGTAGAGCACGGCGTCGGATTCGCGGGCGATCGTGGAGCCGTGAGTGTTGACGATGGCGAGCACCTTCGAACCCTGTTCGCGGGCGTGGCGGATGGCCATCAGTGTGTCCATGGTTTCGCCGGACTGGGAGATCGCCACCACCAGGGTCTTCTCGTTGACCACCGGATCACGGTAGCGGAACTCGTGCGCGAGCTCCACCTCCACCGGGATGCGGCACCAGTGCTCGATGGCGTACTTGGCCACGTGCCCCGCGTAGGCCGCGGTACCACAGGCAACCACGATGATCTTGTCCACCCGGCGCATGACCGTTGCCGGGATGCGCATCTCGTCCAGCTGCAGCAGCCCCTCCGGCGTGGTGCGCCCACGCAGGGTCTCGGCAACCGCCATCGGCTCCTCGTGGATCTCCTTCTCCATGAAGGTTTCGTATCCACCCTTCACTGCGGCGTTGACGTCCCAATCAACCTCGAACGTGCGTCCCTCCTGCGGGTTGCCCTCGAAGTCGACGACCTCCACTCCCTCCGCCGTGAGGCGAACAACGCGGTCCTGGCCCATCTCCATGGCCCGGCGGGTCTGGCCCACGAAGGCCGCCACGTCCGAACCGAGGAAGTTCTCGCCCTCACCGAGTCCCACCACGAGAGGCGAGTTGCGGCGCGCGGCAACGATGGTCCGCGGATTCTCGGCGTCCACTGCCACCAGCGTGAAGGAACCCTCGAGGCGGCAGGCGAGGCGGCACATCGCCGCCAGCAGATCGCCGTCCTTCTCCAGCTCGAGGGCGAGCTGGTGCGCGGCGATCTCGGTGTCCGTCTGTGATGCCGGGACGATGTCGCGGGCGGCCAGTTCATCCGAGAGCTGCTGATAGTTCTCGATGATGCCGTTGTGCACCACTGCCACGCGGCGGTTGAAGCTCACGTGGGGATGGGCGTTCTCATCGGTGGGGCCGCCGTGGGTGGCCCATCTGGTGTGGCCAATCGCGGCGATTCCGGGATCCAGCGGTTCCTTCTCCAAGGCCGCCCGCAGATTGTCGAGACGACCCGCCTTCTTGGCGACCTCCATGCCCGACGGCCCAACGATTGCAACACCCGCCGAGTCGTATCCGCGGTACTCCAATCGGGCGAGCCCCTCGAGCACCACATCAAGCGGGCGATTCGAGGCCGCGTTTGATCCAACGTATCCTACGATTCCACACATGTTGCAATTCTAACTGCCGTCAGTACCATCGCCCACACGCGCGTGTTCACCCGAGGCCGTAAGATTTTGCACTATGGACCAGACAAGCGCCCTCTCCCACGTGGTGACGTTCAGTCACGAGCAGTGGAGCGCCCTCGCCCAGGCAACTCCCCTGCCACTCACCCACAACGACATTCGGCGGCTCTCCTCGTTGGGCGACCCCATCAACCTTCGCGAAGCAGACGCCATCTACCGCCCGTTGTCCGCGTTGTTGCAGATGTACACGGCGGAGGTGGGGCGCCTGCACACGCGCACCTCGGACTTTTTGGGGCTCAGGGAGGAGCGCACCCCATTCGTCATCGCGGTGGCGGGTTCGGTTGCGGTGGGAAAGTCGACGACGTCGCGGCTGCTCCAGGAATTGCTGCGGCGCTGGCCCGCCACGCCCAAGGTCGATTTGGTGACCACCGACGGTTTCCTGCTGCCCAACGCGATTCTGGAGCAGCGCGGGCTCATGGATCGCAAGGGCTTTCCGGAGTCCTACGACAGGGGCGCGCTACTGCGCTTCCTCAAGGATGTCAAGGCAGGCAAGCCGTACGTCAAGGCCCCCATCTATGATCACGTCAGCTACGACATCGTGCCGGGAGCATGCCTCTCCGTCAATCATCCGGACATCCTCATCCTGGAGGGGCTGAACGTCCTCCAACCACCTCGCCTGAGCTCGAGGGAACTGCTTGCGGTTTCGGACTTCTTTGACATGTCCATCTACGTGGACGCCGCGGAAGAGGATCTGGAGCGTTGGTATCTGGACCGCATCTTCAAGTTGCGCGACCTCGCCTTCACCCAGCCCAACGCCTACTTCTACCAGTTCGCCTCGATGCCCGACGACGAGCTCGAAGCGCGTGGACGCGACATCTGGCGCAGTGTGAACCTGCCGAATCTCATTGAGAACATCGAGCCCACGAAGTCGCGCGCAGACGTGATTCTGCGCAAGGGCCCCGACCACCGAATTGCCGAGGTCCTCCTGCGCAAGCTGTGATCCGGGGCGCCCGGGCACGGCTCACTCTGGTGGGCTCTCCCCATGCTCTCGGCGCGGCAGGTTCCCACCGGGGCGCCCTTCGCCGCCGTTCCCCTCATGAATCTCGGTGCTCGGCGTGTCGGCGTTCCCGCGCGGGGGTGTTCGCGCGGACAAGCGCCGCGACAACACCTTGTCGATCACCGTCCCCATGATCGAGCCGACCACGATCCCCACCCCCATGGAGAGGAAGGGCTCGCCGTCGAAGAGATGGCCTGCGCCAATTCCCAGCCCGACCATGAAGGCCGCCCACATCGCCGAGGTGATGGCCGCGAGCACCACGAAGCGCCGCCGGGGATATCCTGCCGCTCCGACGCAGATGTTGACGACCACTCGAACCCCGGGAATGAAGCGCGCCGCGAGAATGTAGGCGGCGCCGCGTTGGCGCAGCCTCTCGCGGACCGCCTCAATGCGCTGGTTGCCCTTGCCTCCGCCAAAGTACTTCATTCGCTCGACGGGCAGCAGGGCGCCAACACCGTAGGCGAGATTCTCGCCCGCGAAGGCACCAAGAAAGGCCACCAGGAACAGCACGACCACGTGCGGCCCCTCGCCGTGAAGGGTCTGGGTGGCCATGGCGATCAGGAGGACCTCGGAGGGAACGAGTGGAATCAGCCCATCGCCGACGGCGAGGCCGAGCAGCAGGGCCAGCGCCCACGCCGAGGTGGAAGCGGCGAGCACCCACTCTTCCATCGCGGCTCCCCTCTCACACCGATTGCGTCTCCCGGTCAGGGTCGCGAATTCACCCTACTTCTTGAACGGAAGGCGCTCCTTGACGACGACGGCGAGCGTCTGGGCGACGTCGTCGGCCTCCTGCTGGGTCGCAGCCTCGACCATGACGCGAACAAGGGGCTCGGTCCCGGAGGGTCGCAGCAGCACCCGCCCGGTCTCGCCCAGCCGGGACTCGGCGGCCGCCACTGCTTCAGCCAGTCCCTCATCCGAGCCCGCATTGCGCTTGTCCACGTTCGGAACGTTGATGAGGGTCTGCGGCAGGCGCCGCACGAACGAGGTGAGGTCCGCGAGGCGCTTGCCGGTGCGGGCCACCTCGGCCGCCATGAGCAGCGCGGTCAGCGTGCCATCGCCGGTGGTGCCGTGCTCCAGGAAGATCACGTGCCCGGACTGCTCGCCGCCCAGCACGTAGCCGCCCTCTCGCATCGACTCCAGCACGTAGCGATCGCCCACGGCTGTCTGCACGGTGTTGATCCCCGCTTCGCGCATCGCGATGATCAGGCCCAAGTTGGACATCACCGTGACCACAAGTGTGTTGTGGGTGAGTTGCCCGGATTCCTTCAGGGCAACGGCGAGCATCCCCATGATCTGATCGCCGTCCACCATGATGCCCTCGTGGTCCACAGCGAGGCACCGGTCCGCATCGCCGTCGAAGGCCACTCCGAAGTCAGCACCGTGGGCGACGACGGCCTGCTGGAGGTTCTCCAAGTGGGTGGAGCCGCATCCGGCGTTGATGTTGTAGCCATCGGGCTCGGCGCTCAGGACTATCACGTCGGCGCCGCAGCGGCGCAACACCTCGGGGGCCACCGCAGAGGTCGCTCCATTGGCACAGTCCACGACGATGGTCAGGCCCTGGAGCGACACCGAGATTGACGAGGTCAGATGATCGATGTACGCCTGATCCGCCTGCGCCGTGGCCGTGGAGATCTGCCCCACGCCGGCGCCCGTCGGGCGCGACCACCCGGTCCCCAGCAGGGACTCGATCTCATCTTCCAGGGCGTCTTCGAGCTTGAACCCTCCGCGGGCGAAGAACTTGATGCCGTTGTCCTGCATGGGATTGTGGGAGGCGGAGATCACGACTCCGAGATCCACGTCCTGACTTGCGGTGAGAAAGGCCAGGCCCGGGGTCGGGAGCACGTCCACGTGCTCGACGTCGACTCCGGCACTGGCGAGGCCCGCTGCCATCGCCTGAGCCAGCATGGCTCCGGAGATCCGTGTATCGCGGGCTATGACGGCGCGGGGGCGCCGGCCCTCAACCGACTTCGTGAGAACTCTGGCTGCTGAATCGCCAAGAGTGAGAGCCAGATTCGCGGTGACTTCTCGGTTTGCCAGACCGCGTACACCATCGGTACCGAACAATCGGGGCATGTGTTCCTCCTCGGAAACGATTACTTGCCGATTATTGCACCGGCGCCTGCATGTTCGCTCATTCGATGGCCGTTTTGGGCCCATTTCACTAAGAGATTGCACCAAAGGGTCCCTCGTCGCGAGGATGGCATGGGACTTGCCTGGCAAGGCAGACAACGATCCTGCACGGTGGTGCAGGTGAGGAGGACAACCACCACATGGTGATGGGACCTTCAGGACTGCTTGATCGACTGAGCAGTCGGACACGAGGTCGGTCTCCGGCCCACCGCCGGCAACCGTGTCCCCCGGCAACCCTGTCACTTGGCAACCCGGTCCCCCGGCAACCCTGTCCCCACCCGAATAGCTCAGCCTTGGGGATATAGCTCAGCCCCCGGTCACTGTCCCAACCCTTGGCTATATCCCTATCCCTCATCTATTCGGGTGGAGACAGACGAAAGCGACGGGAGAGGCCACACTACTGGGGAGAGGCCACACCCCTGACGCCCTCCTATACGGGACCTCTCGCACCAACCGGGGCCTCTCGCACGAAGTGGGACCTCTCGCGCGAAGTCAGGACTTCTCGGGTGGAGACAGACGAAAGCGACGGAAGAGGCCACACTACTAGGGAGAGGCCACGCCCCTGGCGCCGTCATAACCGGGGCCTCTCGCACCAACCGGGACCTCTCGCGCCAACCGGGGCCTCTCGCGTGAAGTGCGACCTCTTGCGCGAACCGGGACCCAAGAAACACAAGCCCGCTCCACCAAAGCACCGCATTCGGGGCCATATACCAACGATCACAGGCAAACGTCCGCGACATCCGCTGTAGGCCACGACCTACTGCCCCCTAGGGCGTCCACAATGCAATGAGGGGCCCCGCCATGCCGGCGGGGCCCCTCATCAAAGCTGACGGATCAGCGCTTCGAGAACTGCGAAGCCTTGCGGGCCTTCTTGAGACCAGCCTTCTTGCGCTCGACGGCGCGGGCATCGCGGGTCAGGAAGCCGGCCTTCTTGAGAGCGGGGCGATTGTTGTCGCGATCGATCTCGTTAAGGGCGCGAGAGATTCCCAGACGCAGAGCACCAGCCTGACCAGAGATGCCGCCACCGTTGATGCGAGCAACAACGTCAAAGCGACCCTCAAGGTCAAGCAAAGCGAACGGCGAGTTGACAAGCTGCTGGTGCAGCTTGTTCGGGAAGTAATCCTCGAGCGCACGCCCGTTGACCTTCCATTCGCCAGATCCGGGGATAAGGCGGACACGGGCGACGGCTTCCTTGCGGCGGCCGAGCGCCTGGCCCGGGGCGGTCAGGGACGCGCCCTGGCCGGTACGGGGAGCTTCGCTCTCCGAGGTGTAGGAGCCAACGAATTCCTCGTCGAGCTCGGTGTCAATCGTGGTCTCAGCCATGTTTTAACGTCCTGTTCCGGGAAAGCTCACTGAGCAATCTTCTTGAGCGAGTACTGCTCAGGCTGCTGGGCCTGGTGCGGATGCTCGCTGCCACGGTAGACCTTGAGCTTCTTCAGCTGCTGACGGCCAAGGGTGTTCTTCGGGAGCATTCCCGCAACTGCCTTCTCCACGGCCCTTTCAGGGTTGGAGGCGAGCAGCTCGGTGTAAGAGGTGGCCTTCAGACCGCCCGGGAAGCCAGAGTGACGGTAAGCGAACTTCTGCTCGCGCTTGCTTCCAGTCAACGCAACCTTGTCAGCGTTGACGATGATGACGTAATCGCCACCATC
>RRZU012460328.1_pt1 | contig 12514 bp, 10 predicted proteins | sample 2165561 | NCBI WGS metagenome assembly RRZU01 (sample SAMN10456909, study PRJNA506462) | wastewater metagenome | isolation source: wastewater sludge | place: USA: Moscow, Idaho | reverse complement strand
GGCTGGCCCCAGCCCTACCCGGACGGTGCCGACAAGAAGGAGCGGCTCGCCGAGGTCGAACGGTTGACCAACCAGCGAATGACCGACGTCGTCGCCGACGCCCTGACTCCGCCGGAAGCCGACGAACTCGCCCGCCTCAGCACCGCGGCCCTGGCCACCTTGGTCGCCAATGTCCCGGGCTGACGCGGCTAGCGCCCGGTGCGCTCGCGGTGCTTGCAGCCCGGCCAACAGCACGGCCGACGCTTGCCCTCCTCGAGTTCAACCTGGGTGCGCCGGATCCGCCGTTCGCGGGTGGCCTGCTGTTTGGCGTCCTCGACCCAGCAGATGAACTCGTTGCGGGCCAGCGGCGTGATGTCCTGCCACGCCGCCAGCGCAAACGTGTTGCCCAGCAACGCGGTACGCAGGTCCGCTGGCATCTCGTGCACCACACCACCGGGGATGCCGGCTACCGGTCGGCTGTTCACCACACCAGGGTAGCCAGGCCGGCCATCTCAGCCAGTCAGCTGCGGTGGGCCGCCCAGGCACGGCCCATCCGGGTCACCGCGTCGGTCAGGATGTCCGCCGACGTCGCGAAGTTCAGCCGCACATGCCCGCCGCCGCCGATCCCGAACGCCGGGCCGGAGGTCAGCGCGACCCGCGCCGTGTCGAGGAACAGCCGGTACGGCCCGTCACCGTCGGCCAGCGCCCGGCAGTCCAGCCACGCCAGGTAGGTGCCCTCCGGTTCCCGGTAGCCCACGTGCCGAAGATGCTGTCCCAGTAGCTCTCCCAGCAGCCGGCGGTTCTCGGCCAGATCGGACAGCACCGCGTCCAGCCAGGCGTCCCCGTCGGTCAACGCCGCGGTGTGGGCGATCACGCCCAGATGGCTCGCGCCGTGGGTGACCTCGCCCGGGAGCCGGGCCAACTCGTCGGCGGCACCGGCGCCCGGAATCGCCAGTGCCGCTTTGAGTCCGGCCAGATTCCAGCCCTTCGATGCGGACATCAGCACCACGGCGTCCTCGGTTCCGCGCACGCTCAGGTACGGGGTGAAGGCGGCGCGCTCGAGCACCAGCGGGGCATGGATCTCGTCGACGATCACCCGCGTGTGGTGCTGGGCCGCCAGATCGGCGATCGCCTCCAGTTCGGCCCGCGTGTGCACCACGCCGGTCGGATTGTGCGGATTGCTGATCAGCAGCGCCGCGCTCGGGCCGACCCGGGCCAGGGTGCCGTCCAGGGCGCCCAGGTCGATCCGGCCCGCGGAATCGAGCGCGGACTGGACGATCCGGTGCCCCGCATGGGTCACGAACCCGAAGAACGGCGGGTAGACCGGTGCCGTCACTACCACCGGAGCGCCCTCGGCGGTGATGAGCCGCAGCACCTCGACGATCCCGCGCATCACGTCGGGCACCAGCTGGGCCGCCGCCGTGGGGAAATCGGTCCAGTTCCAGCGCCGGGCGGCGAACCCGGCGAGTGCGTGCGCGTACCCGTCGCCGGCCGCATACCCGGTATCGCCCAGGTCGATGGCGCGCCGCAGCGCATCGGCGATCGGCGGGGCCAGGGGCGCATCCATTTCCGCGACCCACAGCGGCAGCACGTCCTCGGGATACACCCGCCACTTTGCACTGGAACGCTGCCGGAGATCGGCGAGGGTCAGCTGCTCCAGTGGATTGTCGGCCACTGCGTAACAGTAACGACGTACAACCGCCGCCAGCGAGGTTTAGATTTGATCGATGGCACGTGTCCTGTCGCTCGCGCTGGCGCAGTACGCGCCGATCACCGGACCCGACGCCGCCGCTCGACGGTCCGCTGCTCACCGCCCTGATCTTCAACATCATGCTGTGCGGCCTGATCGGTGTGGCCGCTATCTTCCTGGACGTCACCACCTCGACGTCGTTCATCAACTTCGGCGCCTTCACCGCATTCACGCTGGTGAATCTCGCCGTCATCGCCTACTTCGTCCGGCACCGGTCCGAGCGGCTGAACCCCTGGCGGTATGTCCTGTTGCCGGCGGTGGGCGCACTCATCGACATCTATCTGCTCACCCAGCTGGATTCCCGCGCGCTGGTCCTGGGGCTGAGCTGGCTGGGCATCGGGATCGTGTACCTGCTGGTGCTGACCCGCGGGCTCACCAAGGAGCCGCCCGAAATAACCGCAATCACCGAAAGTGCCTAGCTGACAATGGATATTGAGGGACGCACCGTTATCGTCACCGGCGCCGGATCGGGCATCGGCCGCGCACTGGCGATCGAGTTCGCGGCCGGTGGTGCGCGCGTGGTCGCCGGCGACCTCGACGAGGACGGGGTGCAGGAGACCGCGCGGCGCGTCCGAGCGACCGGGGCCGCCGCGGTGGCGCTGCGGGCCGATGCGGCCGAGGTCGCCGGCATCGAGTCGCTGATCACGCTGGCGGGCCGCGAATTCGGGCCCGTCGACATCTATGTCGCCAACGCGGGCATCATGGGAGCGATCGGTCTGGGCGACGAGGACGCCTGGGACCGCGTCATCGACGTCAACCTGCGTGCCCACGTGCGGGCCGCCCGCCTGCTCGTGCCGCACTGGAAGTCCACGGGCGCAGGGTATTTCGTGGCGGTCGCCTCGGCGGCGGGCCTGCTGACGCAGATCGGGGGAGCCGGTTACTCGGTGACCAAGCACGCGGCCGTCGGGTTCGCCGAATGGCTGGCGGTGACCTACGGCGACGACGGGATCGGCGTCAGCTGCGTGTGCCCCATGGCGGTGGACACCCCGCTGATGTCGGCGATCCGGGACGCGGCCGATCCCGGTGCCCGACTGGCCGCCAACGCGGTGCTGCGGGCCGGCGTCACCGTGACACCCGAAGATGTTGCCGCACTTACGGTTTCGTCAGTGCGCGCGGGCAAATTTCTCGTCCTGCCGCACCCGGAGGCGCTCGACATGTACCGAGGCAAGGGCGCGGACTACGACCGTTGGATCAGCGGTATGCGGCGCTACCGGCGCGCACTGGAATCGGAAACATGACCTGCTGCCACTATCCGACCGTCGAGGGCGGTGACGGAGCGTTCACCGTCGACGCTTCCCGGATCACCTTCGGCCGCGGCTGCGTCGACGAGCTCGGCGAGCGGGCCCGTGCCCTGGGCATGACGCGGGTGGCGCTGTTCACGGACGCAACCGTGGTCCGGTTGCCGTTCTTCGACAACGCCCACCGCTCACTGGCCGCCGCCGGCCTGGACGTCGTCACCTACTCCGACGTCCGCGTCGAGCCGACCGACATCTCCTTCCAGGACGCAAGCCGGTTCGCGGCGGAGGCCGGCGTCGACGGATACGTCTCGGTGGGCGGTGGATCGGTGATCGACACCGCCAAAGCAGCGAATCTCTACAGCAGCCACCCGGCCGACTTCCTGGCCTACGTCAACGCCCCGGTCGGCGAGGGCCGGTCGGTGCCCGGACCACTGGCGCCCCACATCGCCTGCCCCACCACCTCGGGCACGGGCAGCGAGGTGACCGGCATCGCGATCTTCGACCTGCTGTCGCTGGAGGCCAAGACCGGCATCGCCGCACCGGCCCTGCGGCCGACCGAGGCGCTCGTCGACCCGGACTGCACCGACACCCTGCCCGCCGAAGTGGTGGCGTCCAGCGGGCTCGACGTCCTCTCGCACGCGCTGGAGTCCTACACCGCGCGACCGTTCACCCGGCGTCCGGCCGCCGACCCGCCCCACCTCCGGCCGATGAGCCAGGGCGCCAACCCGTGGAGCGATCTGGGCTGTCGGGAAGCCCTGAGCCTGCTGGGCCGGTATCTCGCACGCGCCGTGGCGGATTCAGGTGACCGGGAAGCCCGCGAACAGGTGATGTGGGCCGCCACGCTGGCCGGTATCGCATTCGGCAATGCCGGGGTACACATCCCGCACGCCATGTCCTACGCCGTGGCCGGGCAGGTCCGGGACTTCCATCCGGCCGGCTATCCCGGCCCCGAATCGATGGTGCCGCACGGCATGTCCGTCATCGTCAACGCGCCGGCGGTGTTCCGCGCCACCGCGCACTCGCATCCGGCCCGGCACGCCGATGCCGCCGGCCTGCTCGGCGCCACCAACGTCCCGGCCGCCCCGGCTGCCGAAGAGGCCGGGGAGGTCCTGGCGAGCGGGCTGATACGGATCATGCGCGCGGTCGGCATGCCGAACGGTCTGACCGGCGTCGGCTACGCCGAAACCGACTGCGCCGCATTGGCAGCCGGCGCCTGGCCCCAGCAGCGGCTGCTGCAGAACGCGCCGATCGAGACCAGCCCGGAGGTCCTTGGGGAGCTCTATCGCGCTGCGCTGCGATACTGGTGAGTGCTATGGCCGATCACGAATCCGCCGGGGACTACCGGTACTTCCTGCCCATCGGGACGCGCTGGATGGACAACGACGTCTACGGGCACGTGAACAATGTGACGTACTACAGCTACTTCGACACCGTCGCCAACCACTATCTGATCACCGAGGGCGGGTTGGACATCCACACCGCGCCGGTGATCGGTCTGGTGGTCGAATCGCAGTGCTCCTATCACGCGCCGCTGGCCTACCCGGATCGGCTGCGGGCCGGCCTGCGCGTCGACCGGTTATCCACCCGATCGGTCACCTACGGCATCGCCATCTTCACCGAGACCGACGACCGGGCCGCCGCCCAGGGGCACTTCGTGCATGTCTTCGTCGACCGGGTCACTCGGCGAGCTGCACCGATCCCCGACCCGATCCGGGCTGCTCTGCAACGGATCTCAGTGTCGGGGTGAGGGACACCAGTACGGCGCCGACGGCGAAGATGATCATCGAGTGCCACGGGAAATGCCCGTCCGGGGCGAAGCCGCCGGCCGACACGAACGTGATGCCGTACGACGTCATCGCCACCCCGAGGAACAGCGTCGCATCGGTGACCGCCGGACTCCACCGCACGGGGATCGCCGGCAACGGCGCCGCGAAGACCCGCCGCAGCCGTAGCAGCACCACCATCTCGAATGCGGTGACCACGGTGAGGATGAGCACCCACAGTCCGCGCACCAGCCACCAGGTCAGGCTGTTCTCCGTCGGTTGCGGCATCAGACCGCTCGGATAGACCAGCACCGCGACGATGACCACCGGCACCATGTGCCAGAGATAGAGCGCCATCACATTGGTGTTGGCCACCGACAGCACCCGCTGCACCTGCTCGCCGCGCAGCGCGCGGTTCAACGCGGGTGCCAGCAGCACCGCCAGGCCGGTCTGCGCGCCCGCGAACGCCAGCATCGCCACCGACGGGGGCGAGGAGTTCTGGATGGTCTGGCCGGTCACCGAGATCATCGACACCGGGAACGGGCCGACCCCGATCAACAACGCCAGCGCCACGGCGGACACCACGGCCAGGATGACGGCCAGTCGACGGCTCAGAAGTCGCTGCTGCCAGGCGATCCCGAGGAGGTACAACGCGCCCCAGCAGAACAGATAGTTCAGCCACATCACGTAGGGGATGTGGACGACGATGGTCAGCACATCGGTGAGCGCCACCGCCGCGCCCAGCACCGCCGGTGCCCACAGGCCCCAGTGCCGCAGTGCCGCAACAGCAATCGGTGTCAGATACACGACCAGCACGTAGACCGCCAGGAACCACAACTGCATCGCGACCGCCCACCCCGCGTACTGCAGCACGGCGCCGGGCAGCCCGAAGGCCGCCATGACGAGGATGACCGCGGAGATGAACGCCAGGTAGGCGCCCGTCGGCCCGAGCGTCCGCACCAGTCGCTGCCGGACCCAGGTCTGGCGGGACATCTTGCCGCTGCCGTACCAGTGTGTCCACGACACCCCGCTGGCGTAACCCGCGGCCAGGAAGAACACCGGCACCGCCTGCAGTGGCCAGGTGATCCAGCGCGTCCACGGGATGTCGGCCAGCGGATCCTGCAGGCCGAACGAACCGTCGTGGAAGGTGACGCAGGATAGCAGCCAGTGCCCGAACACGATGAGCACCACGCCGGAGACGCGGTAGTAGTCGACCGCGAGATCCCTTGTCGGGCGGGCGGTCTGCTGATCACTCAGGGCTTAGTCCTCCTTGCGGATCAACCTACCCAGCGCCTCGCGGTCGGGCGCCAGCAGCTCGTCGATCCGCGGCTGGTTGACATCGGCCACGATGATCTCGCCGACCTCCTGGTAGACGTTGCTGAAGATGCCGTGCTTCTTCATCTTCTCGGTCTGGTAGATGTTGTCCTCGGTGGGCGTGACGTAGTACACGATCTCCGGCTTGAACCGGTGGATGAGCCACAGGTGGATCACGTCCATCAGGCGCTTCTTGCGCAGCCGCTCGTCGAAGGTGTTCTGGTCGCGCACCGTGAGGATGTTGCGGCCGTGCCGGTCCTTGATCGGGTCCACCACCACGTTGGCCAGCGGCTCGGTGTCCGTGCCGCCGTCACTGTAGATACCCAGGTCCAGCACATCCGATCCGGCGCGCCGGGGTCGCAGCTGGACCCGCAGCTTCTCGCCGATCTGATAGTGCTCGCCCCAGATCGCCAGCCACTCTTCGAGCAGCTTCTTGGGCACTTCGGTCTGCACCAGGTGCTGGTGCTGCGTGGAGCCGGCACCCATGGCCTTGGTGGTTGCCGTGCGTCCAGAGGACGCCGCCAGGGCGGCGTCGCTGCGGGGGCCACCCACGAGTGTTTGCGGTGTGCGATAAGGGGATTCGACGAGGCGCATCTTGCGTTGCAGGCGGGCCAGCGCCAGCATGCCCTCCTGGCGCAGGGACGTGGCGAACTCTTCGGACGCCACCCCGTCCACCTGGTGGCCGCCGTAGGTGATGAAGTTGAAGACGAACCCCATCTTGCCGAGTTCCTCTGGAAAGGACCGCATTTCGTCGTCGGTCATCCCGGTGGTGTCCCAGTTGAACGACGGCGAGAGGTTGTAGGCCAGCATCTGGTCGGGGAATTGGGCGTGAATCGCCTCGGCGAACTCCCGCGCATCGACCAGGTCGGCGGTCTTGGTCTCCATCCAGAGGATGTCGGCGAAAGGCGCGGCGGCCAGCGACTTGTTGATCGCGTAGGGGATGCCGCCGCGCACCTGGAAGTAACCCTCGGGGGTCTTGGCCCGCTCGGGGTCCCACGCCACGTCGGCGCCGAGTTCGCGGGCCTTCTCCCGAGCGGTGTACAGCGGGGCGCGGGCGGCGAACTTCCGCCATTCGCCCGGGCTCATCCCGGGGGCTTCCCCGTCCCCTTCCCGGGTGCGGAACTCGAGCAGTTCGGCGACTGCCTCACCGTAGGTGTTCAACCCAGAATCCGCCTGCCACGCCTCGATGAATTTCGACTCCACGCCGTCGAACACCGCGTCGACCGACTGCGTCGGGTCGGCCAGCCAGTTGGCGGCGGCTTCGTCGACCAGACCGGAGATGGCGTGGCTGTCCAGCCAGGCGTCGGCGCTGGCGTACTCGGCATCGGGCAGTGCGTAGAGCAGGTGCCCCCGCAGGTCGGTGACGCCCTTGTCGTGGAACCGGCGCATCAGCGCGAGGAAGCACGACTTGTACGACGGGATCTTGAGGTTGGTCACACCGAGCAGGAAAGGCTGATCACGCTCGTCGGCGCGGCTGTCGATCAGGTTGGCGGCCTCGGCATCGGTGCGCGCCACGATGATGCCCGGCACCCCCATGATGTCGAGCTGGAACCGGGCGGTGTTGAGCCGCTTGAGCTGCTCGTCGGACGGCACGAGCACCTTGCCGCCCTGGTGGCCGCACTTCTTGGTGCCCGGCCGCTGGTCCTCGATGTGATAACCGGGGACACCGGCCTCGACGAACCGGCGGATCAGGTTTCGCACGTGTGGATCGCCACCGTGGCCGGTGTCGGCGTCGGCGATGATGAACGGCCGATAGTCGATCGGAGGTGGCGCTGCCGCGAGTTGTTCGCTGGTCATCTGTAGCCGCAGGTACTGCTGGTTGCGATCGGCGGTCAACAGCGCCCGCACCAGGCCGGCGGCCTCTTCGGGCACCTGGCTCAACGGATAGCTGGCCAGGTCCGGTCCCGGATCCTCGCTGATCGATCCCTTCGCGGAGGTTGCCCAGCCGCCGAGGTAGATCCCCTCGATGCCGATCCGTTTCATCACCACCGCTTGGCCGGGCGAGTACGGCCCGAACGTGGTGATGCTCTTCTTCTGGGCGAACAGTTCACGCAGCCGCGCATGGAACGCGGTGGCGGCCTCGCGCGCGACGATGTAGTCCGACGGGATGGTGCCGCGCTGCTCGACGACCTGGCGGGCCGAGTACAGCCGGGTGATGCCGGCGAATCGCGGGCTGTCGAAGTAGGCCTGTACGTCGGCTACCTTCTGCTCGAAGTCCCGCGCGCTCTTGGTCGGGCTGCCGGTGTCGACTTCGGATATGGCCATTGGTTTCGCTCCTGTGCTGGACGTTCGTCGGCGGGCCGGTCGATATCCCGACGATACGTCCAACGACGGGCCGCCACGGGCGTTCAGGATCTTCCAACCAACCTCCAATGTCGGTCGCTATTTTCTGGCGAATGCAGAGCAAGCTGTTGTGCACGTTGGCGGCTGCCCTCGTCGCAGTGGGCTGCGGCGGATCGCCGGGCGGCACCGCCGGACAGTCGGGTACCGCCGTCAAACCCGCCCAGCAGGGCGAGTCCATCACCATCCACGGCGACGCGTCGGCACCGGTGAACGAGATCGCGGTGAAGGCGATCGGTGATCTGCAGTCCTACTGGGCCGACGAATTCCCGAAGCTCTACGGCAAGGACTACAAGCCGGTCGAAGGTGGCTTCTACTCGGTGGCGCCCTCGCACGACAAACCGCCACCGTGCACCCAGGATGTCAGCGAGGTGGCCGGCAATGCGTTCTACTGCTCCACCGAGGACGTGGTGGCGTGGGACGCCGAGGGGCTGCTGCCCGACTTGCAGTCCAAGTTCGGCGATTTCGTCATCCCCATCGTGTTCGCACACGAATGGGGTCACGCGGTGCAGGGCCGATCCGACTTCACCGCTCGAACCGTCACCAAGGAACTGCAGGCCGACTGCTTCGCGGGCGGCTATGCCAAACACGCCCAGGACGCCGGGGTGTTCACCGCCAACGCCGCCCAGCTCGACGAGGCGCTGGCCGGCATCCTGGAACTGCGGGACACGCCCGGCACCAGCAACATCGATCCGCAGGCGCACGGCAGCGGATTCGACCGGGTGGGCGCGTTCCAGGACGGTTATGACAACGGACCCGAGAAGTGCAAGGGCTACCGCGACGACGACCCGGTGGTGGTGGAACTGCCGTTCAACGACGAGGAGGACGCCGCACGCGGCGGCGACGCGCCCTACGATTCGATCATCAACGGCGTCCCGTACGACCTCGAGGACTACTGGACACACGTATTTCCGGAGCTGACCAACGGCGAGGCGTGGGTGCCGGTCAAGGGCCTCGAGCCGTTCGACGCGTCGAAACCCCCGATGTGCGGCGGTTCGCCCGCGGAGGGCTACGTACTGTTCTACTGCGTGCCCGACGATTACATCGGCTGGGACAACACCGAGACCATGCCGGAGGTCTACCGGCAGGGTGGGGACTTCGCCGTTGCCACGCTGCTGGCCACCCAGTACGGGCTGGCCGCGATGACCCGCGCCAACGACAAGTCCGACGACCGCACCCAGTCGCTGCGCGGCGACTGCTTCGCCGGCGCGTACACCGCCAGTGTCATCCTCGGAAATCGTTCGGGCACGAGCAGTTACCAGATCTCACCGGGCGACCTCGACGAAGCGATCACCGCACTGCTGGTATTCCGCGGCGACGGCGACGCCCAGCGGCAGGGCGCCGGATTCGAACGGATCCGGCACTATCGCAACGGTGTGATCAACGGCGCCGAAGCCTGCCTGAAGGACAGCTGACCGTCATTGAGGCACCACAACCCAACAAGAAGGAGTAGTAACCCGTGAGGAAACCGACCACCACCGCCTGGGCCCGCGCCGGGATCGCCACCGTCGCACTCAGCGTCGCACTCACCGGCTGTTCGTCGGCCACCAAGACCGAGGACAAGAAGGACACCAGCACCACCGCGACCACGTCGGCGGCGAAGACCACCCCCGCGGAGAAGACCACGGAGACCAGCAAATCCGCGATGTCGACGCCCACTCCGACCGGCACCCACCGCACCATCCAGGATTACATCAAGGAGAACAACATCCAGGAGACGCCGATCAAGCGCGGCGATCCCGGTCCGACCATCGATCTGCCCATCCCGGACGGCTGGGAGACCAAGGACGGGCTGCCGGAAGCGCCGTACGGGGCCATCGTCTACCCGAACACCAAGGTGCCGAACAACCCGCCCCGTATTCTGGCGATTTTCGAAAAGCTCACCGGCAATGTCGATCCCGAGCAGATCCTGGCCCTGGCGCCCGGCGAGCTGCAGAACATCCCCGGCTTCGACGGTTCCACCGAGGGCACCCGGGACAAGCTGGGCGGCTTCGACGCGGTGCAGCTCGGCGGCCAGTACGACGTCGACGGCAAGCAGGGCATGATCGCGCAGAAGACGGTGGTGATCCCCAGTCAGGACGGCCTGTACGTCCTGCAGCTCAACGCCTACTCCGACGAGTCGGAGGCCGACGTTCTGATGGACGCCACCAATCAGGTCGACGAGCAGACCAAGATCACGCCCTGATCCGTCCGGAGCGGTGGGCGGTCCGCAGGTTCTGTCTGCGGGCCGCCAGCTGCCCGTCCCACACCCGCTCTCCGGTGGCCGCTGCGATGGTGTCGGCGGTCCTCAGTGCCTCCTCGGCGGCATCCCAACGGCCCTGCGCCAATTCGGTATCGGCGAGCAGCAGGTAGTACATCGGCAGGAAGATCCGGGTTCCGTCCTGGGTGTGGATGTCGATGGCGGCGCGTACCGCGGCACTGGTGTCCGCGCCCTCCCGGCCCAGGGCCCAGCTCTCGATGACCTGTGCCGAGGCGGCCAACTGGTTGATACCGAGTTCGTTCAGCTCGGCCTGGACGGCCCGGGCCTGCGATACGGTGCCGCCGACCTGGCCCAGGATCGCCCGGCCCTGGAGTTCGGAGATGCGCACGATGGCCTTGCCGAACAGATCATTGCGGGAATCGCCGAGTGCGAGGCCGCGCTGGGCCCAGGCATCCGCGGCGGTCGCATCGCCCCGTACCGCCGCCGTCCAGATCGCCACCCCATGGCCGCGCACATCGAACGCGGAGAGATGGCCGTGGCGTTGCCAGTCGACCGTCGGCAGTTCGTGCAGCAGGGTGTTGATCGACGCGATGGAGACCTCGAGGTCGTTGCGGAAGAACTCGACCAGTCCCCGTAGGTAGTAACCTGCCGAGCCGGCGATCGGGTCGTCGGTCTCGCGATGGACGGTGATGAGTCCCTCGGCCAACACCGCGGCCTCACGATACCGACCCGATCCGCTGGCTTCCAGGCAACGAAAGGCGGATTCGAGGGTCAACTGCCCGGTGCGCGAGGCGATATCGTCGAGCCGGCGCAAGGCCCCTCGAACCTCTTGGGAATTCTGGCCCTTCGTGACCGCCTCGACGGAGACGAGTTGCAGCCACAGGTGCGCTTCCCGCTCGTGCCGCGATCCACCGGGTGCCAGCTGTGCGCATGCATCCAGACCGTGCATGCTCAACTCGGCGATGTCGCGGTAGCCGGACCTCTCCCAGGCTGCGGCCAGGGCACGGTCCAGCAGATCGAGCGCGATCGTCGGTTCGAGTTCGGCGCCGGCCCGCCAGGCGTGATCGGCGGCGGCGAAGGACTCGTCCGTCGCGACGTCGTCCCGCGTCGCGTAGGCCCGCGCGATCTCGGCGTGCAGTTGCGCCCGGGCCACCCCGGTGACCTGCGCGGCGACGGCGTCGCGGACCAGGCCGTGGCTGAATCGGAAGCGTCCGGGCGTGCCGGTGGTGATCAGACCCGCACGCAACGCGGGCTCCAGGTCGCGTGCCACCTCGGTCGGATCCGTATTCAGCACGGTTGCGGCGACGGCGGCGTGGAACTCGGTTCCGAGCAGTGCGCCCACCATCAATGCGGTACGGGTGGAACGCGGGACATCGGTCATGCGGGACCGGATGACGCCGGAGACAGCGTCGGGCACGTCCTGGCTGGCGATGGCGGTGGTGTTCTCGTCCAATTGGCCGGTGTCACAGAGCAGCCGGGTCAGCTCCGTGATGTGGAACGCGTTCCCGCCGGTGCGCGTCCCAACGGACTCGACGAACTCGGGTGTGGGTGTCAGGCCCGAGACCCGCGCGATCAGTTGTGCGGTGGCATCGGAGCCCAGGCCGCGCAGCCGCATCAGCGTGACCTCGCAGCGACTCAGGAGCCGATCGAACTCACGCTCGTGCATCGGGCGGTTCATCCCGGCGTCCTGCCAGGTGGCCAGCACCAGCAGCGGCATCCGGTTCACGAACGAGGACAGCAGCTCGAGCACATCGCGGGTGGACCGGTCGGCTCGATGCAGGTCGTCGAGGACGATCAAGGTCGGGCGATGCCCGCATTGCGCGGCGACCGCACCGGCCATTGTCTCGAGGTGTGCGAAATCCGTTCCAGCCGAGAAGTTTTCCAGCTCGATAGACAGCGGGGTGGGATTCAGAGATGTGTTGCCATTCAG
>RRZU011883387.1_pt1 | contig 12515 bp, 9 predicted proteins | sample 2165561 | NCBI WGS metagenome assembly RRZU01 (sample SAMN10456909, study PRJNA506462) | wastewater metagenome | isolation source: wastewater sludge | place: USA: Moscow, Idaho | reverse complement strand
TTGCGCTGTCGCCACCACGCGCATTGGCGTTAGTGGCGCGTAATGCGCATCAAGAGAACCAGAAACGCGAGGCGCACCTCCGGAATTTTGAATTTCCGGCATGACACCAATCACCGTCGCAATCTGCTCCGGCGTAATGTGTCCGGGTCGCAACAGGCGAGGCGGGAAACCGTCGTCACGCGAAAGGTCAATAATGGTCGATTCGATACCAACGTGGCACGCTCCGCCATCAAGCACCAGCGCTACCGAGTCGCCCAGCTCTTCATGCACATGCGCAGCGTCAGTCGGGCTGATCCGGCCAAAACGGTTGGCCGAGGGGGCGGCAATCCCGCACATGCCACCGACCCCGCCGCCGGCCTGCGCATAAGCGCGCAACAGCTCAAGCGCCACGGGATGCGACGGCACGCGTACACCGACGGTTTCCTGACCGCCGGTTACGGCGTATGGCACTTGCGAAGCGCGTTTGAGAATCAAGGTCAGTGGGCCGGGCCAAAAAGCCTCGGCCAATGCCCACGCCATTGAGGGAATATCGCGCGCCCATTGATCAAGATGACCGGCACCGGGCAAATGTACAATCAGGGGATGATCGGCCGGCCGGCCTTTGGCGGAAAAAATTTTGGCAACAGCCAGCGGATTGGCCGCATCGGCGCCGAGGCCGTATACCGTCTCGGTCGGAAAAGCAACGAGTTCGCCCGCCTGCAACAACTCGACGGCGCGAGAAAACAACTGCAGCATCGTTAGCGCAATTCAAAAAAACAGGCTGGAGTAAGTGCTACCCCAGCCCTGTACAACACGGCACCCGCCGTACCGGTATCAATATCCGACGCGATCCCGGCCTGCGGGTGTTTTAACATACCTTACTTTTTGGCGGCCGCAACCCGTTCGGCGCTTTCCAGGGTGTTGGCGAGCAGCATGGTGATCGTCATCGGGCCAGCACCACCGGGAACCGGCGTGATGAAGGAAGCGACTTCTTTCGCCGAGTCAAAGTCGACGTCACCACACAGCTTGCCATCGGGCAAACGATTGATACCCACATCGATCACGACGGCACCCGGCTTGACCATGTCGCCAGTAATAAACTTCGGACGACCGATCGCAGCAACCAACACGTCGGCGCGCAGGCAGTGACCCTTGAGGTCTTTGGTTTGCGAGTGGCAGATGGTCACGGTAGCGCCAGCGTGCATCAGCAGCATGGCCATCGGCTTGCCGACGATGTTCGAACGACCGACGACCACTGCATCCTTACCTTTAAGGCTGATGCCGGCTTCTTCAAAGAACTTCATCGCGCCGTAAGGCGTGCAGGGGATGAAACAACGCTGACCTTGCACCAATGCACCGATGTTTTCGGCACGGAAGCCGTCAACGTCTTTTTCTGACGAAATGGCATCGAGCACGGCTTCGGCATCGAAATGCTTGGGCAGTGGCAGTTGAACGAGAATACCGTGGATTTTCGGATCGGCATTGAGCTCGGCGATCTTGTCGAACACGATCTTGGGATCGACGTCAGGCGCGTAGGTATGCTTCTCGGAGTAAAAACCGGCTTGGGCACAACCATTGACCTTGTTGCGAACATAAACCTGGGAAGCAGGATCTTCACCGACCAGAATCACTGCCAGGCCGGGGCGTACGCCCTGAGCGGCCAGTTCGTCCGCTTTTTGTTTAAAACCGGCGCGCAGCTTTTGTCCAAGCGCATTGCCATCAAGAATTTGTGCCGTCATGTTGATCTCCGAAAAAAAAGGGAAAGGCTCGGAATTTTCAACACCCGACTTCCCCATGATGAAAGGGGTGCAATATTACAACAATTCAAGCAGTTCTTGTTGGAAGTGCCTGTTCCGTGTCGGCATTTCGAGCGAAAACCTTGCTTTATATTGACAGCAACAGTCCACCTCGCAGCCACATTGCACCACAAGGCGGAGCGAGCAAAAAAACGATTACGAATCGGGCCTCTCGTACTTGAAAATCACGCCGGCCAGCGGCGGCAGCGTCAACGGCAAGGAGTGCGAACGGTTCATCCAGGGAATTTCATCCGCCTGCAGCGGGATAGCGCCCGTTCCGACGTTGCTTCCGCCATAAACAGCAGCGTCGGAATTGAACACTTCGCGATATGTTCCTGGGAGCGGCACACCCAGCCGGTAATCGTAACGCGGAACCGGCGTGAGGTTAAGCACCACGACCATCAGTTCACCATCGTTCCCTTTGCGCAAATAGCTAATCACCGAAAGCTGCGCATCATCGCAGTTGATCCACTCAAAGCCTGCCCAATCGAACTCGTAGCGGTACAGCGCCGGGTTCTCCTGATACAGGTGGTTCAGATCCCGCACCAGACTTTGCATCCCTTGATGGTAGGGATACTCGAGCACGTACCAGTCGAGCACGCCGGTGCTATCCCATTCACGCCCCTGCCCGAACTCGGTCCCCATGAACAGCAACTTCTTGCCCGGATGCGTAAATTGGTAGGCGTAAAGCGTGCGCAAGTTGGCGTGTCTTTGCCACTCATCACCGGGCATTTTGTGCAACATGGACTGCTTGCCATGCACCACCTCGTCATGCGAGAACGGCAGCATGAAGTTCTCGGTGAAACAGTAAAGCATGCTGAAGGTCAGCTTGCCCTGCTGGTACTGGCGATGAATCGGGTCATGCTCCATATAGTCCAGGGTATCGTTCATCCAGCCCATGTTCCACTTGATGTCGAAACCCAAGCCGCCAACGTCCGTTGGGCGACTGACCTGCGGCCACGAAGTGGACTCTTCAGCGATCATCAGCACGCCAGGACACTGGTCATGTACAGCGATATTCAGTTCTCGTAGAAAAGCGATGGCCTCAAGGTTCTCGCGTCCGCCATACTGGTTTGGTATCCACTCTCCTTCTTCGCGCGAGTAATCCAGATAAAGCATCGAGGCCACGGCATCGACGCGCAAGCCATCAACGTGCATGCTCTCCAGCCAATAAACCGCGCTCGACAGAAGAAAATTCTTCACCTCGTTCCGGCCGAAATTGAAAATCAGCGTGGACCAGTCCTTGTGCTCGCCAAGGCGCGGATCGGCATGTTCATAGAGCGCCGTACCATCAAAAGCCGCCAGACCATGCGCGTCTTTCGGGAAGTGCGCTGGCACCCAGTCAAGCAGCACGCCAATGCCATTCTGGTGGCAATAGTCAACGAAATAGCGGAAGTCGTCCGGGTCGCCAAAACGACTGGTCGGCGCGAAATAACCCGTCGCCTGATAACCCCAAGACGGATCATACGGATGCTCGGTAATCGGCATCAGTTCGATGTGCGTAAAGCCCATGTGCTCCACGTAATCAACCAGACGATGCGCCAGTTCACGATAGCCAAGGAACTCTCCTTCCGAATCACGCTGCCATGAGCCCAAATGAACCTCATAGACTGACATTGGCGTATGCAGCCAGTCATTGCTGCGGCGCTTCTCCATCCACTCGCTATCAATCCACGCATACTCGCCAAGCGCCGGAATGATCGAACCAGTACGCGGACGCAACTCACTGCGCTGGCCATAAGGATCAGCCTTGAGCAAAATCTGGCCGCTGCTTCGATTGCGAATTTCGTACTTGTAGACATGCCCGGCTTCAAGATCGGGAATAAACAACTCCCAGATGCCGCTCGCGCCGCGCACCCGCATCTGATGGCGTCGCCCGTCCCAGCCGTTGAAATCCCCAACGACGCTCACCCGCTCGGCGTTTGGCGCCCAAACGGCGAACAACACCCCAGCGACGTCATCCACCTCGTACTCGTTGGCTCCGAGGAAGTTGAACGCATGGCGATGACGACCCTCGGCGAACAAGTGCAGATCGAGATCACCAATCTGCGGCGCAAAGGTATAGGGGTCGCGCGCGTAGTGTTCGCGATGCTGCTGATCACGCCAAATCAGGCTGTAATGCATCGGCAGCGCCTGGCCATCGCCGCGCCATTCGAAATGATCCGTACCCGGCAAGCGGGTCAACGGAATTCCGCCCTCGGCAATTTTCACTTCATTAGCCGAAGGAATGAACGCACGTACAACAACGTCTTTCCCGTCCTGATGACGCCCCAGGATGGTGAAGGGATCATGATGGCAAGCGTCGCTGATCCGTTGCAACTCATTCTTCAGGTGGCTCTTTTTCATTGTCGTTCTCTCTCAGAAGTCGTCATTATTTAGTGCAAACAACGCCCAGCAGGCATAGTCTTATGGCCTCAGTTTAGCCGTTAAAAAAATTACCGTGTACGATGTTTTGACTGCGGCCACCGCCGCAGCTGATTTTTGGAGAACAACCAATGAGCCTCTCAATGTACGACGCCAGCGCCCCATGTTTTATCAAAATGCTAAGCAGCATGGACGCCATCCTGGCAAAGGCACAAAATCATGCCCTTGCCAGAAAGATAGAACCCACCACGCTGCTCACGGCGCGACTATTCCCTGACATGTTCACTTTACTCAGACAGGTGCAGATAGCGACCGATCACGCCAAAGGCGCGGTCGCCCGTCTGGCCGGAGTGGAAGTGCCAAAATACGAAGACAAGGAGCAAAGCTTCGAAGAGCTGCGTGCGCGCATTGCCAAGACCATCGCCTTTATTGAAGCATTCACGCCCGCTCAAATCAATGGCTCCGAAGAACGCGCCATTGAACTCAAGATCGCCGGACATGAGCTTTCATTCAAAGGCATGGAGTACCTGGTCGGTTTTGCTTTACCAAATTTCTATTTTCATATCGTGACGGCATACAACATCCTGCGTCACAACGGCCTTGAGATCGGCAAACGCGATTTCATGGGCGCTTAAAAACGCTCGCGATTTGGCGACAAATTGCCAAAACACATCAGCAGGCATGCCCTGAAAAGCTCATGCCTGCTGGCTTTCCGGGCACCCACTTGAAGACGCCCGTAGCTATTGGCTTTCAGCCCGATAGAACCTATTCGCCGTTCAGCCCAACCATGCAGCCCGGTAGTCTTTGGCGTATTGCGCGAAGCTGCGCGGCGCATTGCCAGTAATATTCTGCACCGAGTCGGTTGTGCGTTCAGCGTAACCGGCTTTGAAGTAGCCGAGGATCAACAACATAAATTCGGCATAGGGGCGGGGCAACCCGGCGGCCAGCAAGCCTTGCAGCATCGCCTCGGGCGTAATGTCTTCAAATGCAATATTGCGCCCGGTTTCCTGTGAAAGAATCTGCGCCACGCCGTCATGACTCAAGGCTTGCGGGCCGGTCAGGTCGAAGTCACGGTTATTCAGGTCACCGCGACTCAACAGGCTTGCCGCGACGGCGGCAATATCGCGTGCATCGATGAAGCTGCCTTTGGCGGTACCGACGGGCAAGAAAATCTTGCCCTGTGCCAAAATGCCATGCAGCCAGAATGTATTGAAATTCTGCATAAACCAATTCGGGCGGATAATGTTGTAGCTCAACCCCGACTGTTCCAGGTGCACCTCGGCCTTGCGCATCGGGCTGCTAGCGTCTGCATTTGCACCCATCGCTGTCATCAGCACCACTTTGCTCAACCCTTGCTTACGCGCCTGGTCGATCAACGGAATCAGCAGTTGATCCTGATTGACGTAACCCGGAGGGGAAAGCAAAAAAGCCTTGTCCACGCCAGCAAATGCCGGCGCAATGGTGGCGGGATCGCTCAGATTCAAATGAACCTGCCCTGCCGCAGGGGCAGTCTTGCTGGTCGCACGCCGTACGCTGTGTCCTTGCTCCGCGAGCGACTGCGCCAGTGCGCTGCCAACAGTACCGCTGGCGGCAACAACGAGGGTGGTAGTAGGTGCGTTGATCATCATGAACTCCTTTGTTGGTGATTAGAGCGCACATCATCTCGCACAAAATACGGATTAATAATAGACATAAGTACAATTTTCATGTCTAATCGTCCGAAACATCACCACCTGGCTCGCTATCATGGATTTGCTGACTGACATCCTGCATCAAACCGGCCTGCGCCGCCGCGTTCTCAAACTGCGCCATCTGGACAGCAACAGTGCGCTGCAATTTCCGTGTAACAAAAGCATGGGGCTACAGGTCATCACTTCCGGTGAGGTGTATGTCCACGCCCCGTCGTTGGCCGAACCGCTACACCTGCAAGCAGGCGACATCGCCCTCATGGCACGCGGTTGCCACCACACCCTCAGCCCCAAGGCCGATCTGCAAGGCTGCACCTTGCAAGCGCTGAACTACACTGATACAGCAGAGCCCGGCAGCACAGGCATCAGCGAAACCAATTGCGCCGTCATCAGTGGCGCATATCAATTCTGGAACACCCCGATCCACCCGTTCTTCAAAGACATGCCAGATTGGTTCACTTTCCGCGCAGCTACAGTCGCCGATGTCCCCGCGCTACCGCTAGTCGTTGACTTGCTTGCACAGGAAGTTCGCCAACGTGAGCTTGGTGCCGAAACCATCGTCCACGGCCTGCTCGATACCATCTTCACCTATTTGCTGCGTGACGTTGTGGCGCAACAAAGCAAAACGCGCGGGTGCTGGAGCCATTCGATGCACGATCCGCAGATACGCCAGGCGCTCGTATTACTGCATGACGATTGCGCACGGACGTGGACTCTGGGGGCTCTCGCCCAGCAATGCGGGCTGTCACGCACCGGACTGGCAGAGCGTTTTCGCAAGGCGATGAATGACACGCCACTCAACTATCTGCGCACCGTGCGCATCCAGAACGCCATGCGCCTGTTGAGTGAGACCGAGCAAACGCTTGAGCAAGTCGCGCAAGCGGTGGGCTATCAGGATGCGTTCAGTTTCTCGAAAGCCTTCAAGCGCACCGTCGGCATCGCGCCGCGCGCATTTCGCAGCCAGGATACGCAGGATCAAGCACAGCCGTGGCGCTTTAAGGCCGCCTACTAACACCGCACAAAACCAGCTCAGCAACGCCCTTTCTTGGCCTGCCCTGGTGGGCAGTGGCCGCCGCCCTGATGCGGCACACCATTGTTACCGTGACCGGTATAGTATTTTTCGCCGCGCGGGCCGTTGTGCTGTTTCCAGTAAGAGGGGTCGCGGTAATCGTAGCCATCCCAGTAATAGCCACGGCTATCCCGAGACCCAAAGGTCACATTAACCCCCGGCGCATGCACACGAACATCACCAACATCGACGTTGATATCAACCGCGTGAACGAACAACGGGGAAAAAATCATCAGCGCAGCCAGAACGATCTTTTTCATGGCAACCTCTTCTCGGCAAAGAAACAACACCATTGTACTTACTACTTACGGCTTGAACACATCGAACAAAATCTCCCCCGCGCCGAGAAGCCTTAAACTTCGCCACGTCCCATGGTTGAGGAATACAATGCCATGAAGCGCTACCGGCCATAAGCAGCGAGAGGCGGGACGAAAAAAGAGACACACGTCCCGATGCTCGCCACATGCCGCTTGCCGTATCAGACGGGATTTCGACATGCTTGACCTTGACATCCGCACCTTGGGCTGGCTCACGATGATGAGCAGCATCTTGCTGGCACTTGGCCTGCAGATCATCAATCGCGCCATCGCTCGAAACGCCTGCTTTAGACTATGGGCGCAGGGCGCAACGGTCGCTGGCGCCGGCTTTGTTCTCATCGCATTGCGCGGCTCTGTCCCGGATGCATTGTCTATCGTGACCGCCAACACCTTGCTGGTTGCAGGCGTCGCCACGCAATACCTTGGCAATCGTATCTTTCAGGGCAAAACGCCGGAGTCCCCGTGGATCTGGTGGCTAACCGCGACCACCGCACTTCTGCTGCTCTATTTCACTTATCTAACGCCGAATCTGTCGGCACGCATTGTTGTCATTTCAGCAGCCATTGCGGCTATTGATTTTGCCAGCGCCATAGTCCTCCTCAACTCAAATGAGCAAACGAAAAGATCGGTTCGCTGGTTTGTCGGCGGCGCCTATCTTCTCTACGCCATTTTCATGGCTATACGTGCCATCGCCAATCTGTTCATCACCCCAATCGATCAGAACTTCATGGCAACGACCGGTGCAATTCAAACCCTGGCCTTTGTCCTGCAAATCGGCCTCGATTTTGCACTTGCTCTGGGATTGCCTTTGCTGGTTCTGGGTAAAACAAACCAGCAGCTCATTGACAGCGAACAACGCTACCGGACCCTGATCGAATGGTCGCCAACCCCCACCGGGGTTCACGACGGCAACAGACTACTTTACGTTAACCCAGCGGCAACCCGGATGTTTGGCGCCTCTTCTGCCGATGAGTTACTGACAAGATCTATCGAAAGCCTTATCCATCCAGACTATCATCAACTCGCTGGAAGTCGTGCAAACACAGCGATCAAGACAGGCTTAGCCAACCCACCGAGCGAGCAGAAGTTCCTTAGACTCGATGGCAGCATTATCGATGTCGAGGTACAAAGCACCGCCATTCTTTACGACGGGAAGTCGGCGATTCAGATCGTCGCCAAAGACATTACAGAGCGCAATGCGATGCAGGAACAGGTGCGGCAACTGGCCTTTCATGACCCGCTCACCGGCCTGCCAAATCGCCGCTTGTTAGCTGACCGCCTTGGTCTGGCAATGGCGACCAATCGCCGAAACACCCGCTTTGGTGCGCTGATGTTCCTTGACCTGGACAATTTCAAACCCTTGAATGACGCCCACGGTCATTCAGCGGGCGACCTGCTTCTGGTCGAAGTTGCCAAGCGCCTGAGCCGGTGCATTCGGGAGATGGATACCGTCGCGCGCTTTGGGGGAGACGAGTTCGTGGTCATGATCAGCGAACTCGAATCAGGACGCAGCGAATCTGCAGCCAGCGCCTGCGTCATTGCCGAGAAGATTCGCGCGGCTTTGTCGCAACCCTATGTGCTGAAGATCAAACGTAACGACGCCGGGGAAACCTCACTGGAACACAATTGCACGGCGAGCATCGGACTGGCCTTATTCGACGGCAACGAAGCCAGTCAGGACGATGTCCTCAGGCTGGCGGACATGGCCATGTATCAGGCCAAAGAAGCCGGGCGCAACCAGGTCATTCTTACTACTGAAACACCGCAAAGCATCGCAACGGCCAAAACCCCGCCCGCCAAGCTGATGCACCTCATCTGGCACAAAGCCTACGAATGCGGCAATGGCGTCATCGATGCGCAACATCGCACCTTGTTCCAAGATGCCAATGCCTTACTGAATGCGCTGCTGACCGAGGAAAACACCGACGCCGTAATGACGCTCATCAACACACTGATGAACGACATTGTCCGGCACTTTGCCGACGAAGAAGCCATATTCAGCAAGACACCGTTCCCTGGTGCTGCAAAGCACATCACGGCCCATCGCCAACTCGTCAACGATGCCAACACACTGGTTAAGCATTTTCATGATGGCACGCTTAATTTTGGCGAACTCTTCGAATTTCTGGCTCAAACCGTCGTCGCCCAACACATGCTCCACGAAGACCGTGAGTTTTTTCCCTTTTTGCCGCCCCACGACTGAGCACAAAGCACAGATAAATTGCTCACCACAACGGAATTTTGGCTACACTTAGCGCATGCCAAACAGGTGGTAGACGGTCGGTGCAGCGGACACCTACCTTTCGGGCACTCTTGAACACGCGTCGACAACCCATGACCATCGTCGTAACCACAGCCAAACAGAGCCTGCTCTCTTTCACTTCTCCCAACACACCGACCGCTCAAAACGACCTTCTTTCGGGCAGGCTACTGGACGGATCCGCGCATGAGTAATGCCGACGACACATTCGAGTGGCTAGCGGACTCTCCGTGCGAGTCGTCGGACAGCGCAGGCTCAGCCGCCCATGCTCATCCGTGGAAAATCCTGATCGTCGATGACGAGCCGGACGTTCACAACGCAACCCGCCTGGCGCTGCGTAACCTCCACTACCATGACCGCCCTTTGGAACTGCTGTCAGCTTATTCGGCTGCAGAAGGCTTTGCCATGCTTATGGCACACCCGGACATTGCCATGGTGCTGCTTGATGTAGTCATGGAAACCGATGACGCCGGCTTGCGTCTGGCCGCTGAAATTCGCGAAAAACTGGATAACTCGCTGGTCAGGATCGTCCTGCGCACGGGGCAACCGGGGCAGGTTCCGGAAGAAAGAGCGATCATTGAATACGACATCAATGACTACAAATCCAAGTCCGAATTAACCGCCAGAAAGCTCTTTGTCACCGTCGTATCTTCACTGCGCGCCTATGAGGGCCTGCTCACCATCGACACGTGGCGCCAAGGCCTGCACCGAATCCTCGAAGCAACAGAGGATCTGTATCATTACTTTTCACTGGAAGCCTTTTCGTCTGGCTTTTTATCACAGATCGGAACGGTTCTCGGCGTCGAGACTGAGGCGTTACTCTTCGCCAAACTCGACCTCAACAACGACAATCCTCAATCAGGATTCAAGATTTTTGCCGGAACGGGTCAATACGCCAGCCTGCTGACGAATAAGGGCTGGTCCAACAAGCATCCTTTGTTCCCTGTCGTCAAAAGCGCTTTCGAACAGGAACACACAGACTTCCCGCCCCCTTTCCACGCCTTGCAGTTTCTAACGCAAAACGGCTGTCGCATCCTTGTCTTGGTCGCCTCGGCATGGCCGCTGGAGTCCTTCCAAGTCGAGCTGTTGGGCGTTTTCTGCGGGCGCATGGCTTCTGCCTTCGATAGCCTGAACCTCTATAACGAATTACTGGAATCGAACGAATCCAAGACACAAGCCTTGGCGGACCTAGCCAAGGCCAAAGAGGCCGCAGAGGCAGCAAATGTCGCCAAGAGCGCCTTCCTGTCCAACATGAGCCACGAAATCCGTACGCCGATGAATGCCATCCTCGGCATGACGCACAGCCTGCTCGAAGAGGGCTTCTCGCCTGAACAAGCGGAACGCATCAACAAGATCGACACTGCAGGCAAGCATCTTCTCGGACTCATCAACAATATTCTCGACATCTCGAAGATTGAAGCCGGCAAATTCGACCTGACCGAACAACCCATCGCCATCTGCAACCTGATCAACAACGCCTGCTCGATCATCAGCGAACGCGCGCATGCCAAAGGGCTTGAGGTCCGAACAGAGTGCGCAGGCATTCCAACCGGTCTGCTTGGCGACCCTACGCGAATGCTGCAAGCCCTGCTTAACTATGCCACCAACGCGGTCAAATTCAGCGAAAGCGGCATCATCACGTTGCGTGCGCTCATGCAGGAAGAAGACGCCGACTCCGTACTGATCCGTATTGAAGTACAGGATAGCGGCATCGGCATAGAAGCAGAGGCCGTGCTCAAGCTGTTTACCGCCTTTGAACAAGCCGATAACTCGCTAACCAGAAAATACGGCGGCACGGGGCTTGGCCTGGCGATCAACCGGCACCTCGCCTTACTGATGGGCGGAGATACCGGCGTAACAAGCACGCTCGGCGCAGGCAGCACGTTCTGGTTCTCGGCCCGCCTGAAAAAATCAAAAGCGCAGGGAAAAGTCGACCTGTCGGCGATGTCCGCGGCCGATCTGAAACAGCTGGTTTTCGAACGGCATCAAGGCTGCCGCATCCTCGCCGTCGACGACGACCCGATGAATCTTGAAGTCGCCCAACTTCTTCTTGCCGACTCCGGACTCATCGTCGACACAGCAGAAAACGGCGAGCAAGCCATCAATAAATCCAAGGCCAGCGCCTATGCGCTGATTCTGATGGACATGCAAATGCCCGTTTTAAACGGACTGCAAGCCACACGCGCCATCCGAGAAATTCCAGAATGCAAAAACACACCCATTCTGGCGATGACCGCCAATGCGTTTGACGAAGACAAGGCACGTTGCTTTGAGGCCGGCATGAACGACTTTACGGTCAAGCCAATCGACCCGAAGGAACTTTTCTCGACCATGTTGAGGTGGCTTTAACCAAGATTGTCCATCAGCCTTCTTTTCTGTGCTGCCACCAGCCAACAAGCACTGGAATCATCGAAATGGCGATGATTCCGACAATCACGACCGACAAGTTCTTTTGCACCCACGGCAGATTGCCGAAAAAGTACCCTGCCAGCGTCAACGAAACCACCCAAGACGCTGCACCAATCAGATTGAAAAACGTAAAGCGCGAATAGTTCATCGCGCCGATTCCGGCAACAAACGGCGCAAATGTTCGGAACAAGGGAAGAAAGCGGGAAATGACCAGCGTCTTGCCGCCATGCTTCTCGTAAAAAGCATGTGTCTTGACCAAAGCCGCCTTGTTAAAAAACCGCGAGTTCTCCCAATGGAAAACCTTCGGCCCGAGAAAACGACCAACCTGATAATTAAGCATATTGCCCAAAGCCGCCGCGGAAACAAGAACCACAAGCAGCACGCCAATATCCATGCCGCCAAGCGCCGCCAGCGCTCCGGCAACAAAGAGCAAGGAATCGCCAGGCAAAAAAGGCGTAACCACAAACCCCGTCTCGCTGAAAATAATGGCGAAAAGGATGACGTAAATCCAGGTACCGTACTGCTGAACGAGCAAGGCGAGGTGCTTGTCCAAATGCAGGACGATATCGATAAAAGTGGCAATGTATTCCATGACCCAGGCGCTTAAGAGAAAGGCGCGATTCTACAGGAAGC
>RRZU012356008.1_pt1 | contig 12516 bp, 15 predicted proteins | sample 2165561 | NCBI WGS metagenome assembly RRZU01 (sample SAMN10456909, study PRJNA506462) | wastewater metagenome | isolation source: wastewater sludge | place: USA: Moscow, Idaho | reverse complement strand
TGGAACACGTTCTTTGCCAGATCGACGCCGATGATGGTAACCTCTTCCATGGATGCCCTCTCCTACAACTTGTGTTTCGACACCACGAGTTTGGCACATCGCGATGCCGTCTGGGGAGAGCGGCATCCACCCCATCTCCACCTGCGGGACGCCCCAGACGGTAGTTGTTGGTGGCGAAATTAAGACGCGCTGTCGCCACCTGGGCTAAGATGGAAGAGTTTCTTCCCCCTTACACACACCGGCACCCGCGCCACTAGGTCGATCAGTGCAGAACGTCCGACGTGCGCGGTACCTTCCGAAATTTCCGCCTCATAGCTCTCGATGTGCTGGATGTCGGTTCCGGCGAAGCGGTTTCGCAGAACCGCTTCGGTGTAGAGATTCTCCGCGACGGGAGGGCCCCCCGTGCCGTGTTTCAACTGCTCGACGGTGTAGCCGTGAAGCATTACAAAACCGCCAGGTCGCGTCGCTCGGATCATCCCGGCGAGCATCTCGTCGCGCAGCTTCGGGGGCGCGAATTGGATAAAAATTCCTATCACCGCGTCAAAGCGCGCCTCGGGCCACGGATACTCGGCGGCGTTCTGAACCGAGAGGGTCACATCGACATCGCGAGTGCGCGCAAGTCTGCGTGCCTTCTCGATCGCGACAGCCGAATTGTCCCACGCGGTAACTGTATGTCCCATTTCGGCCAACCAGACCGAATTGCGGCCCTCGCCGTCCGCCACGACGAGGACTTCGGAGCCGGGAGCAAGCCTGTGCGCGTGTCTCTTTATGAAGTGCGCAGGTGCGGTGCCGAAGAGGTATTCCTCTCCGGCAAAGCGTTCATCCCAGTTCATGAGTCCGCATTCATCGCCTTAGGCGCACCCGTGGCCATATCGGTGCCGGTGTATGGCAGACCGGCCTGCTTCCATGCGCCGAAGCCGCCCTCCATATGCGCGAGTGGCGACAGTCCGGCTTTCAGGGCAATCTCGGCCATCTTGCCGGACCGGGCGCCCGAACCGCAGTGTAGAACGATACGCTTTCCGTCCTGCGTGGGCAGCGCCTCGGGACGGAAGAACGCCATGGGCATCAACAGCGCCCCATCAATATGCTCCATTATGTATTCGGGCGGGGTGCGCACATCGATCAACACGATCTCCTGCGCGTCGAGCGCCACCTTTACCTTTTCGGGAGTCCAGTTTTCGAGTTGTGCCATGATCAGAACCTGTTCGCTGGTATCTTGAAGTAGCTGTTTCCATCAGCCTCCGGTTCCGGTAGTCGACCGCCTCGAAGGTTGACTTGGAGCGCGTGGAGCATCCTGTCGGGCAGGTTGAGCGTCGCGTCGCGTTCCTCGCGCACCTTGACGTAGTCGTCCTTTTCGACGCCGCCGCCCAGATGTTTGTTCGAGGCTTTCTGCTCGGCCACCGTGCTTTCCCACGCCGGGTCGTCGCGGCCTTCCGCGCCGTAGTCGTGTCCGATGAAGATCCGGAACTCATCGGGCAGCGCCAGGATCGCCATCAGCGAGTCGTAGAGCATGGCCGCCGATCCGCCGGGGAAGTCTGCGCGCGCGGTGCCGCTGTCGGGCTGCATGAACGTATCATGGGCGAAGACAGCATCGCCGACCACATAAGTGATCGATCCCAGCGTGTGGCCTGGCGAGAGCATCACGCGCAGGTCAAGATCGCCGATGCGGAACGTGTCGCCGTCGGCAAGAAGCCGGTCGAAATCGGCCTCCGGGTCGAATGCGCCCGGCGTGTTGTAGAAGTCGCGCCAGAGCCCCGCGATTTCCCGAACCTTCTCGCCTATGGCGTTCGGCGCGCCGGTTTTCTGCTTGAGATACGCCGCGGCCATCAGGTGGTCGGCATGAGGGTGCGTGTCGAGGATCCATTCGAGCGTCAGACCCTCGCGCTCAATCCAGTCGAGCGCCCAGTCGGCAGACTCGGTCGAGGTGCGGGCGCGGGCCGAGTTGAAGTCGAGAACCACGTCGATCAGTGCGCATTTTTTCGTTGCCGGGTCGATGCAGATATACTGGCAACTTCCTGAAGCTTTGTCGTAGAAGCCAACGACATCCGGGCTTCCAGGCCCACGGGATGAACTTTTCGAATATGGGATTGTCATGCAGTCCTTTCCTTTTCGGTCATTCTGCGGCTTTGGCCGGGTCGGCGAGTGGTTGGGCAAGCGCCTTCCAGGCGTCGTGCTGGGACAGGAAGACGCGTCCGTTGAGCTGGTCGAGGAAGTGTGTGGTCTTGAGGCGGTCCATCACCGGACCCTTCACTTCCGAGAGGTGCAGTCCGACCCCCAGATCCGTGAGCCGGTGATTGATCGCCTCCAGGCTCTCGAGGGCCGAGTAATCGATCTCGTTCACCGCGGAGCACATGAGGATCACGTGGCGCAGAGCGCCGCCGTCGACCACGCGATCCTGGATCAGATCCTCGAGAAACCGGGCATTTACGAAGTAGAGGCTCTCGTCCACGCGCAGGGTGAGGACATGCGCATCGGTCTCGACCTCGTGCCGGTTGATATTGCGGAAGTGGTTCGTGCCGGGAACGAGCCCGACCTCGGCGACATGGGGCTTCGACGTCTTGTAAAGGTGTAGCGCGATGGACAGGATCACACCGGAGGCAACGCCAATCTCGACGCCCAGGGTCAGGGTCAGGAAGATCGTTGCCGCGACCGCTGTGAAGTCGGCGCGCGAATAGGACCAAGTCCTCTTCAGAATAGAGAAATCGACGAGGCTGAGCACGGCGACGACGATTGTTGCGGCCAACGTCGCGTTGGGCAGGTAATAGACCAGCGGCGTCAGGGCGAGCGCCGCAATCGCGAGGCCGATCGCCGTGAAAGCGCCGGCGGCCGGTGTCTCGGCGCCCGCATCGAAGTTCACGACCGAACGCGCGAAGCCACCGGTGACAGGATAGCCGCCGGTGAAGGCCGCACCGAGGTTGGCGGCGCCGAGGCCGATGAGTTCCTGATTAGGGTCGATGCGCTGACGTTTCTTGGCGGCGAGCGTCTGCGCGACGGAAATGGATTCCACGAAGCCGATGATGGAAATCAGGATTGCCGGGATCGCCAGTTGACGGATCAGGTCGGGCGCGAAACCCGGAAGGGTCAGCGGCGGCAGGGCCTGCGGCACCTCGCCGACGATGGAGACGCCGCGGCCTTCAAGATCAAGGACCCATACCGCGAGCGTCGTCACCACGACCGCCGCCACGGGCCCAGCCTTGGTGACGATGTCGGCCAGAAGCGGACCTGCGCCCATCCTGCGCAGGAGCGGCTTCAGTCCCTTGCGCACCCAGAAAAGAAATGCCGTCGCCGTGACGCCTATGACCACCGTTATCGGGTTGATCTGCCCCAGATGTGACAGAAGCGCGCCGACCATCTCGATCAGCGTATGGCCGCCCGCCTCGATCCCGAGGATATGCTTGAGCTGACTTGTCGCGATCAGGATGCCGGACGCGGTGATGAATCCCGCGATCACCGGGTGGCTGAGGAAATTGGCCAGAAACCCCAAGCGGAAGACGCCGAGCAGCAACAGGAAGCCCCCGGAAAGCCCCGCAAGCGTCAGCGCGGCGACGGCATAGCCCGCCGTGCCCTGCTCGGCGACCTGACCGACGGCGGAGGCTGTCAGAAGCGAGACCACTGCCACAGGCCCAACCGCGAGCGCGCGTGAGGTGCCGAAGACCGCGTAGAGGAGGATCGGTGCGATCGAGGCGTAGATTCCCGCCTCTGGCGGCAAGCCTGCCAGAAGCGCATAGGCGAGCGACTGCGGGATCAGCATGATCGTCACGATTACCGCCGCAACGAGATCGTTCGTCAGCGCGGATCGATCATACTGTCGGCCCCATGTAAGGACCGGCAGATATCGGGCAAATCGTAGCTTCATCGAGTTCTCTCAGGATTGGGGAACGGGGCGCAACCTTTGCGCCCCGCTCGCGGACGCGCGGTGGGCGGGAGGAGTTGCCGGCGCGCCGTTCGGTTATTTGGCCGCGGTCTCGAGCTTTTCGGGCTTTGCCATCCATTCGCGGCCCCGAAGCATCGCTTGCCAGTAGATCGGCGGCAGCATCTTTTCCTTCAGGAACCACGCGGCGCGGCTTGGCTTCGTTCCGTCGATCATGAAGGCCGGGAAGCTCGGCTTTAGCGCCCCTCCGTACCCAAACTCCGCGAGCACGATCTTGCCGCGCTCGACCGTCAGCGGGCACGAGCCATAGCCGTCGTATTGCGCCACGGCCGAGCGTCCGGCGATGTCGGCGACGATGTTCTCGGCAACGGTCGGCGCCTGTTTCCGCGCCGCTGCCGCAGTCTTGGCATTGGGTGCGTTCATCACGTCGCCAAGCGCCCAGATGTTGTCGAAGCTCTTGTGGCGCAGCGTCGCCTGGTCAACGTCGACCCAACCCGCCGGATCGGCCAGCGGCGAGACGCGAATGAAGTCCGGCGCTGTCTGCGGCGGGCAGACATGCATCATGTCAAACTCCATCTCGACGCGGCGGGGTTCCTTCTCGGCCTCCTTGACCTCGAAGGTGGCCGTCTTCGCCGGCCCGTCGACCGCCACGAGATTGTGGAAGAAGTCCAGCGTCGCGTCGTACTTCTTCACGTATTCCATCAGTGCCGGCACGTAGTCCTTCACGCCAAAGAGCACGCCGCCCGCGTTGCAGAAGTGGATGTCGATGTCCTTGAGACGACCGGACCGATGCCAGTGGTCGGCCGAGAGATACATCGCCTTCTGCGGCGCGCCGGCGCATTTGATTGGCATCGGCGGCTGGGTGAAGAGCGCGGTGCCGCCGCGCATCTCCTGCACCAGTTGCCAGGTGTAGGGCGCCAGGTCGTAGCGATAGTTCGAGGTCACCCCGTTCCGGCCGAGCGTATCGACAAGGCCTTCGACCTTGCCCCAGTCGAGCTTGAGACCGGGACAGACGACGAGACGATCGTATTTCACGACACGGCAACCATCGAGGATGATCGCGTTGTTCTGCGGCTCGAAGGCCGCGACCGCGGCCTTGATCCACTTGACCCCTTTCGGGATCAGGCTGCCCATTGTCTTGGCGGTTTCCTGTGCCTCGAATATGCCGCCGCCGACCATCGTCCAGCCGGGCTGGTAATAGTGAATTTCGGCGGGATCGATGATCGCGATCTCGAGGCCGGGCTTGCGCGACTTGAGGCTTGCCGCGACTGCGATGCCGCCGGCACCCGCGCCGACGATGACCACTTTGTAGTGCGCATCGCCGGTGTCGGTCGGGGTCTTGCCGCCGTTGGCGACGCGGCGCGCGACACCGTTCATGTCATAGCCTGCCGCCTTCGTCATGGCGAGGATCTCGGAGACGGGTCGCTTTTTCGCCTCGTGCAGCGACCAGAGTGTCGCCGAGCGTGTGCCGGTCCGGCAGTAGGCCAGGACCGGGCGTTGCACCTCTGCCAGCGCCTGGCCGAAGGCAGCAACGTCCTGATCGGTCACCATCCCCGACTCAACCGGGACGTAGCGCGTCTCGATTCCCTCGGCCTTGGCAGCGGCCTCGATCTCTTCGAAGCTTGGCTGGTCAGCGCCTTCCCCATCGGGGCGATTGCAGATGATCGCACGATAGCCTGCAGCCTTGATCGCGGCCATGTCCATGGCTGCGATCTGCGGGGACACCGTAACTTTCGGCGAGATCTTTTTCAGTTCCATCGTCGCATTCCTCCCTGTTGGTTTAGATCAAAGACCGTTCACCGACGCCGAAGCGCCGCCATCGCACCTGCGGACTTCTTCAAGTGGATGGGTCTTCGTCTTGTATGACCGAAACCATCTTCGCGCTGTACGCCCGGTCGCCGATGCGTTCGATCAACTCCAGTTGCAGCTCCAACCAGGCCTTATGGCCTTCTTCATCCATGGCGATCCTTTCGAAGAGCATGCGCGATCCGACATCGTTGGCCTCATAGGCTTGTCGGGCCGCGCTGAGATAGAATTCAATGGCCTCCTCTTCATCGGCAAGGTCGGCCTTGAACATATCCGGCAGGGTTTCCGCGCGCTTGGGCGATTTTGCGAAAGCAATCTCGGGCGTTCCTTTCAGGAACATGATGCGCTCGATGAACAGGTCGGAGTGTCCGATTTCCTCTGCCTGTTCCTCACGCATCTTGTCTGCCAGCAAATTGAGGCCCCAATCGTCGAGGACATGCGCGTGCAATTGATACTGATGCGCGGCGCTCATTTCCATTTGAAGCGCCTTGTTCAGGTTCTCCACCGTTGCGTTGTTCGACATTGTCTTCTCCTTTCGATGTGTAAGCGCACTATCTCTCAAAGACCGTTCAGGGGCACCTTGAGCATCGGATTGCCATCCTTGTCGGTCGGCACCTCGCCTGCGCGCATATTCACCTGCAGCGACGGGATGATCAGCTTGGGCATGGCGAGGGTCGCGTCGCGTTCGGTGCGGAACTTGACGAAATCCTCCTTTGTCTTGCCATCGCCGACATGGATGTTGTGCGCCTTCTCGTCCCCCACCGTGGTCTCCCACTGGATGTCGCGCCCGTTCGGCCCGTAGTCGTGGCACATGAACAGCCGCATCTCGTCCGGCAGGGCCAGGACTTTCTGGATCGAGTCGTAGAGTGTCGCCGCATCTCCACCCGGGAAATCGGCGCGCGCCGACCCGCCATCGGGCATGAACAGAGTGTCACCCACGAAGGCCGCGTCGCCCATCACATGCACCATGCAGGCGGGCGTGTGGCCGGGCGTGTACATGGCGAAGGCGGGCATGTTTCCGACCATGTAGGTGTCGCCGTCGTCGAACAGGCGGTCGAACTGGCTGCCGTCGCGCTGGAACTCGGTGCCTTCGTTGAAGACCTTTCCAAAGGTCTCCTGCACGACCATGATCTTCGCGCCGATACCGATTTTTCCACCAAGCTTCTGCTGGATGTAGGGAGCGGCTGAAAGGTGATCGGCGTGGACGTGGGTCTCGATGATCCACTCCAGCTTCAGCCCCTGCGACTGCACCTGTCGGATCAGTTCGTCCGCATGGTCGTAGGTTATCCGCCCGGCGGCGTAGTCGATGTCCATGACGCTATCGACGATAGCGCAGGCCGACGAGGACGGGTCCTTGACGATATAGCTGATCGTGTTCGTGGCCTCGTCGAAGAAGGCCTGGACCTCGGGTTTGATGGTCATGTCCACGGGGTATGTCATGGTTTTCTCTCCTTGAATGGTGCGGTGCCTCAGGATGCGACGCGCGGTTGCCCCAGCGACGCGAAGACGCGGCGCAGCCAGAAACCGACGATGACTGCGGCCAGGAACAGGGCAACTTCCCAGCGCCCGGTTCCGAGGGCCGGAATGGCCGCGCCCGGGCAGAAGCCGGCGATGCCCCAGCCGATACCGAACAAGGCCGAACCACCGACGAGCTTCATGTCGATGTCGGTCCCGGCGGGAACCTGGAAGCGTCCGCCGAAGAGCGGAGCACCGCGCCGCCAGACCAGGCGGTAACCGATCGCCGCCACGAGCAGCGCCCCGCCCATGACGAAGGCCAAGCTCGGGTCCCAACTGCCCGCGAGGTCGAAGAAGTTCAGGACCTTGGCCGGGTCCATCATGCCCGAGAGGGCGATGCCGGTGCCAAAGAGGACACCCGTGAAGAGTACAAAGACAAGCTTCATGGATCAGCCTCCGAACACGTGGCGGACGAGGAAGACGGTGATTGCGGCCGTTGCCATGAAGGTTGGCACGGCGACCAGCGATCGGACCGACAGACGCGACAGCCCGCAGACCCCGTGTCCCGACGTGCAGCCGGAGCCGAGGCTGGCGCCCAGCCCCACGATGACGCCGCCTACGGCGATCATCGCCGGGCTGACCGGAACTGTCAGAGCCGGCATCGCGCCTGTAATGGCGAAGATCAGCACGGGTGCGAGTATCATTCCGGCGATCAGGGCGAGCCGCCAGCTCATCTCCTCCCGGCTCTCCGCAAAGATCGCGCCCGACAGGATGCCGGTCGCGCCGAAGATCCGGCCGAGCCCGAGCATCAGAAGGACCGCGCCAAGGCCGATCAGCAGACCGCCGCCGAACGATGTGACGGGTGTGAACGCAGTCTCCATCTCAGCAGTCCCGGCATGTCTTGAGACCGAGCATTGAGTAGAGCGGGCACATCTTCATCAGCGACGTCGCGAGCATGACGACGCCGACGACGGCCGCACCATATTTGAACAGAGGCTCGGCGAAGAGCTGCAGACCGCTGAAGAAGGCGAGATAGAGCAGGACCAGCCCCAACGCGGCGCGCAGGATACGGTCGAGGGTTCCGACATTGGTCGTCATGGCGTCCTCCGGACTTGAAAGTTGACCATGACGTATAAGTTTGGCGGCACCGCTTCAGTGATATTGTCACCGAGCGGCGATTTTTCTTTGGCGATCAGCTATGCGCTGTCGGCAAGCTCCCGCAGGGCCGGCTTGTTGGTGAGCTCGATTCGTCCGCGCGATTGCGCGATGAAGCCGCGCTTCTGGAAATCGTGCAGCACGCGCGAGATGACTTCTCGCGCCGTTCCCAGTTCGGTTGCGATCTGCGCATGGGTCGCCGCGATCTCCCTGTCGCCGCCTACCAGGGCGAGGAGGCGCTCGGCGAGCCGAACGTCGATCCGGCCGAACGCGACATCGTCCACAACGCGCAGAAGGTCGATCAGCCGCCGCGAATAGGCTGCGAACACGAAATTGCGAAAGGCAGCTTCATCGGCAACGAGGGCGTCGAAGGCAGGTCTCGGAAGGACGACGACGCTGATCTCGGACTCCGCCAGACCCTCAGCGTTGTAAGCCTCTTCCGCCAGCATGCAGGCCGTCGTCAGCACGCAGCTTTCGCCCGCATCGACGCGGTATAGCACGATGTCACGTCCGTTCTCGGAAGTCTGCGAGACGCGGATCGTCCCCTCCAGCAGGAACAACAGGCTATCGGGAATGTTGCGCGGACCGAATACTTCCTGACCTTTGGGATAATTGCGGATCTGCGCGACCTTTAGCAGCCGATCCCGCACACCGCGCGGTAGGGCTCTGGTCCCCTGAAATCGTTCGGTCCAGTCTCCAGTGCTCATCGCGCCCTCAGCGATGGCCAAACGATGCCCTCTTCTATTGGCGTGATGCGGGACAACAGCTCGCTCTTGTTCGACGCAATATCCGCAAGCGTCAGGTCGTCGAGCACCGCCATGAATGCCTTCGTCGCCTCGCTCAGTGCCCGCGATAGCTTGCAGATGCCGATCAACGGACAGGTGTTTTTTTCAGGGTTGAAGCATTCGACCACATCGAGCGGTCCTTCGGTCAGCCGGATGACATTCCCCACGACGATTTCCTCCGCAGGACGTGCCAGCCTGAATCCGCCGCCTCGTCCCCGCCTTGTTTCCACAAGTCCAGCCTGTCCCAGTTCGTGCACGATCTTCACTATATGCGGTCGGGCCAGCCCATGCACCCTGACCACGTCATCCACGCGGACAAGTTCGGGTGACCTGAGCGCGGCAAGCTGAAGCGATCGGAACGCGTAGTTCGAATATGCCGTGAGCTTCATCTATGTCTCCCGGTGAAAGTTCTACTCGGTGTATAACTTTTTGCAGGCTGGGTGACAATGTCACTGAGCCCGCGCCCCCTCCACGGTAATTGGTGGCCAAACTCATTGAAAGGAAACACCATGCCTCTGCTTCTCGGAGACGTCGTCCCGGACTTCACCGCTGACACGACGACCGGCCCCATCTCTTTCCATGACTGGATCGGCGACGACTGGGCCTTCTTTTTTAGCCATCCGGGCGACTTCACACCGGTTTGCACCACCGAGATGGGCCGGACCTCGCAGCTCAGCGCAGAATTCCACAAGCGTGGCGTCAAACCGATCGGGCTCAGCACCGACTCCGTCGACGAGCATCTGAAGTGGATCGACGACGTGAACGATACCCAGAACACGACGCTGCGGTTTCCGATCGTCGCTGATCCCGACCTGAAGATCGCGCGCCTCTACGACATGATCCATCCCGCCCAGTCTGAAACGGCTGCCGTACGCTCGGTCTTCATCATCGACAACAAGAAGAAGCTGCGCCTGACGATGACCTATCCGATGAGCGTCGGGCGCAACTTCGATGAAATTCTGCGCGCAGTCGATGCCCTGCAGGCGGGCGACAGGCACCAGATTGCCACGCCTGCCGACTGGCGACCCGGCGACGAGGTCATCATCCCGCCCTCGATCGACGACGTCGCGGCGAAGGGTCTGTTCCCGCAGGGTTGGACGACACACCGCCCTTACCTGCGGACCACGCTTGTGCAAGACTGATTATTGTTCACGGATGAAGAGGAGAGAGACGACATGAGACGTATCGCATTGGCGGCGCTGGCCTTGGTGGGTCTCGCCGGAGCCGCGCAGGCGCAGGAAGCGCCGGAGTTGGTGACGGTCCTCGCCTCAGAGGACGCGCAAACTCAGCTGATGGGTATGGTTTTGACCATGCAGGCGGTTCAGCAAGGTGCCGACGCACACATCCTGCTCTGCGGCCCGGCCGGCGACCTGGCCTTGAGGGACGCGCCCCCTTCGGCTACGGCCCCGCAGGAGCCGCAGGGCATGAGCCCCCAAGGGCTGATGCAGAAGATCATGGAAACCGGCACCCAGGTCGAGGTCTGCGCGATCTACCTGCCGAACAAGGGCGCAGGTCCCGAGGTCTTGCTCGACGGAATCACCCCCGCTGACCCTGCGGCAATGGCCGCGCGGCTGCTGACGCCGAACGCGCGCATCTTGTCCTTCTAAGCCGCGCCCAGCGGGCGGCCGCGCCGCCCGTCCTACCGCAACCCCGGAGACCACCTCATGCTCGCCTCCTTCGACGCAGTCCTATTGGCCCGCATTCAGTTCGCCTTCACGGTGAGCTTCCACTTTCTCTTTCCGGCCTTCACCATCGGCCTCGCGAGCTACCTCGCGGTGCTCAACGGGCTGTGGCTCTGGACGAAGGACCACAAGTATCTCGATCTCTTCCGCTACTGGGTGAAGATCTTCGCGCTGGCTTTCGCCATGGGCGTCGTGTCGGGCATCGTGATGTCCTACCAGTTCGGCACAAATTGGTCGGTGTTCTCCGACAAGGCCGGGCCGGTCATCGGCGCACCAATGGCCTACGAGGTACTCTCGGCCTTTTTCCTGGAGGCCGGCTTCCTCGGGATCATGCTCTTCGGGCGCGAGCGCGTGGGGCCGGGCCTGCACATGACCGCCACGGCGGCCGTGGCCTTCGGTACGTTTTTCTCGGCCTTCTGGATTCTCAGCGTGAACAGCTGGATGCAGACGCCCGCAGGCTTCTCCATCGACCCGGACACGGGCCAGTTTTTGCCGGAGAACTTCTGGGAAATCATCTTCAATCCCTCGTTCCCCTATCGCCTCATGCACACGGTGACGGCCGCCTATCTGACAACGGCATTCATCGTGGGTGGCGTGGCGGCTTTCCACCTTTTGCGTCGCCGGAGGCGGGGCGAGGTGGCGTCCGAAGCCACGAGAACAATGTTCTCCATGGCGATGTGGATGGCAGCCATCGTGGCGCCGATACAGATTTTCCTCGGGGATCTCCACGGAATCAACACGCTGGAACACCAGCCCGCCAAGGTCATGGCCATGGAAGGCCACTACGAGAGTCATCCGGAGGGCGCGCCGCTCTACCTGTTCGGGATCCCCAATGACGAAACGCAAACCCTCGACTACGCGGTCGGCATCCCGAGGCTGTCGTCGTTGATCCTATTGCACGATCTCAACGCGCCGCTGGCTGGGCTCGACACGATCCCCGACGACGAGCAGCCACCCGTGGGCATCGTCTTCTGGTCCTTCCGTGTCATGGTCGCCCTGGGCTTCGCCATGCTGGGCATCGGGGCTTGGTCGCTCTGGGCGCGCTGGCGAGGTCGTCTCTTCGAGGCGCCGTGGCTGCACCGCGCCGCTCTAGCGATGGCGCCCTCTGGGCTGATCGCGGTTCTGGCCGGATGGATCACCACCGAGGTCGGACGCCAGCCCTATACGGTCTACGGGATGCTGCGCACGGCCGAGAGCGCGGCACCGCTCGACGCGGCTGCCGTCGGCACCTCGCTTGTCGCCTTCATCGTGGTCTACTTCGCCGTCTTCGGCGCAGGCACCTTCTACATCATGCGTTTGATGAGCCGCCCGCCGGTCGTCGACGAACCGCGTCTGAAGGATGCCACCCAGGGCCCCATTCGCACGGCCGGCATCACGCCGGCCATCGAGGAAACCATGCGGCGCCCGGACGCCGCCCATCCGGGGGAGTGAGAGCAATGCCGATCGCAGAAGGGGTCGTATTCGACCTCACCTTTGTCTGGGGCTTCCTGATCGCCCTCGCCGTGCTCATCTACGTGGTTCTCGACGGATTCGACCTCGGGCTCGGGATGCTGTTCGCCGTAGAGCCCGATCGCCGGCATCGCGATGTGATGATGACCTCGGTTGCCCCCGTCTGGGACGGGAACGAGACGTGGCTCGTTCTTGGGGGCGGAGGTCTCTTTGCGGCGTTCCCGCTGGCCTACGCGCTGATCCTACCAGCGCTCTATGCGCCAATTATCGCCATGCTGCTGGCGCTTATCTTTCGAGGGGTCGCCTTCGAGTT
>RRZU010336162.1_pt1 | contig 12519 bp, 10 predicted proteins | sample 2165561 | NCBI WGS metagenome assembly RRZU01 (sample SAMN10456909, study PRJNA506462) | wastewater metagenome | isolation source: wastewater sludge | place: USA: Moscow, Idaho | reverse complement strand
CCACGGCGGTGGCCAGCGCGCCGCGCACCGGGCGCAGCTCGCCCGACAGCGACAGCTCGCCGGCAAACTCCCAGCCCGCCAGCCGCGCACCGTCGATCTGCCCGCTGGCGGCCAGGATGCCGAGCGCGATGGGCAGATCGAACCGGCCCGAATCCTTCGGCAGATCGGCGGGCGCCAGGTTGACGGTGATGCGCTGGTTGTGCGGAAACTCCAGCCCGCTGTTCTGCAGCGCGCTGCGCACGCGCTCGCGCGCCTCCTTCACCTCCACATCGGCCAGGCCCACCAGCGTGAAGCTGGGCAGGCCGTTGGCCAGATGCGCCTCCACGGTGACGGCGGGCGCCGCCAGCCCCATCAAGGCGCGGCTTTGCACCAGACTCAAGCCCATTGGTCAGTTCATCCCCATGTTGGTGCGTTGGCGGCGCGGCGCACCGATGATGTGCCGCCAGCGTTGGTCAAGGAGCCTGAAATGTAGCGCGACGCCCGTGGCCAAGCGCCTGGCACGCTCCCTGCATGAAGCCCTTCGGAGTCATTCAACACCGGAGAGGAAGTTCATGCACACCGCCTTGCGCACCATCCCGCAGATCAGCCTGGCCACCGCCGCGCTCGCCACCGGCGGCGTGGCGCTGGCGCAGACCGCCGCGCCGGCGCCTGCCCCTGAAAGCACGCTGTCGTTCAACGTCGGCGCCACCACCGATTACCGTTACCGCGGCATCGCGCAAAGCCGGCTGAAGCCCGCCCTGAGCGCCGGCGCCGACTACGCGCACGCCAGCGGCCTGTACGTGGGCACCTGGCTGACCACGATCAAGTGGATCAAGGACGCCGGCGGCGATGCGCCGCTGGAGTGGGACGTGTACGGTGGCTATAAAGGCCAGTTCGGCGCCAGCGGCCTGGGCTACGACGTCGGCCTGCTGCGCTACCAATACCCCAACAGCGCGCTGCCCGTCAGCCCCAACACCACCGAGCTGTACGGCGCGCTGAGCTACGGCATCTTCACCGCCAAGTATTCGCACGCGCTCACCAACCTGTTCGGCTTTGCCGACAGCAAGGGCAGCGGCTACCTCGACCTGTCGGCCAGCGTGGACCTGGGCGATGGCTGGTCGGTGGTGCCGCACGTGGGCCGCCAGTGGGTGCGCCACAGCAGCGCCTATGCGTACACCGACTATGCGCTCGCGCTGAACAAGGACTTCGGCCACGGCCTGTCGGCCAGCGCCGCCGTCATCGGCACCAACGCCGACAAGGCGCTCTACGTCACGCCCAGCGGCCGCTTCACCGGCCGGGCCGCGCTGGTGCTGGGCATCAAGTACACGTTTTAAGCCAAATCGGACTCCAGCGCCCGTCCATCAAGCGCCGGAAGCTATCAAAAAGGAAGCATCATGAAACTCGTCACCGCCATCATCAAACCCTTCAAGCTCGAGGAAGTGCGCGAAGCGCTGTCGCAGCTGGGCGTGCAGGGCATCACCGTCACCGAGGTCAAGGGCTTCGGCCGCCAGAAGGGCCACACCGAGCTGTACCGCGGCGCCGAGTACGTGATCGACTTCCTGCCCAAGGTGAAGCTCGAGACCGCCGTGGACGACGACGTGGTCGAGCGCGTCATCGAGGCCATCGAGCAATCCGCGCGCACCGGAAAGATCGGCGACGGCAAGATTTTCGTCGCCGACCTGGAGCAGGTCATCCGCATCCGCACCGGCGAGACCGGCGGCGCCGCGCTGTAACCCCATCGCACGCACCAGAGGAACACCACCCATGAAATCCCCGTTCGCTTTCTTCGCGCTGCTGCTGGCCGGCGGCGCTGCCCTGGCGCAGGCCGCCGCACCCGAGGTGGTGGCCGCCGCATCGGCCGCTGCCGCCGCCGCGCCCGTACCGCACATCGACTCCGGCGACACCGCCTGGATGCTTACTTCCACCCTGCTCGTCATCCTGATGATCGTGCCCGGCCTGGCGCTGTTCTACGGCGGCCTGGCGCGCAGCAAGAACATGCTCAGCGTGCTGGTGCAGGTGTTCGTCGTGTTCTCGCTCATCAGCATCCTGTGGGCGGTGTACGGCTACAGCCTGGCCTTCAGCGGCGACGGCAACTTCTTCGGCGGTTTCGACAAGCTGTTCCTGAAAGGCGTCACGCCCGACAGCATCGGCGCGCTGCCGACCATCCCTGAATACGTGTTCGTCGCCTTCCAGGGCACCTTCGCCGCCATCACCTGCTGCCTCATCGTCGGCGCCTTCGCCGAGCGCATTCGCTTCTCGGCCGTGCTGCTGTTCATGGCGATCTGGTTCACGCTCAGCTACGTCCCGATGGCGCACATCGTCTGGGGCGGCGGCCTTCTGGCCAAGGACGGCGCGCTGGACTTTGCCGGCGGTACCGTGGTGCACATCAACAGCGGCATCGCCGGCCTGGTGGGCGCCTACATGGTGGGCAAGCGCATCGGCTACGGCCGCGAGGCCTTCACCCCGCACAGCCTGACGCTGACCATGGTGGGCGCCTCGCTGCTGTGGGTGGGCTGGTTCGGCTTCAACGCCGGCTCGGCCGGCGCGGCCAACGGCGGTGCGGGCCTGGCCTTCATCAACACCGTGCTGGCCACGGCGGCCGCCACGCTCACCTGGTCGCTGGGCGAGGCGATGCACAAGGGCAAGGCGTCGATGCTGGGCGCCGCCTCGGGCGCGGTGGGTGGCCTGGTGGCGGTCACGCCGGCGGCCGGCTTCGTGGGGCCGATGGGTGCCATCGTCATCGGCGGCCTGGCGGGGCTGGTCTGCCTGTGGGGCGTGAGCGGCCTCAAGCGCCTGCTCAACGTCGACGACGCCTTCGACGTGTTCGGCGTGCATGGCCTGGGCGGCATCCTGGGCGCCATCCTGACCGGGGTGTTCGCCGCGCAGAGCCTGGGCGGCACCGGCGGTCTGACGCCCGACACCTTCAGCATGGGCGCGCAGGTGTGGATCCAGATCAAGAGCGTGCTGTTCACCGTCGTGTGGTCGGGCGTGGTCGCGTTCATCGCCTACAAGATCGTGGACCTGTTGATCGGCCTGCGCGTGAGCGAAGAGGAAGAGCGCCAGGGCCTGGACATCTCCAGCCACGGCGAGACGGCGTACAACCGCTGAAGCCCGCTGCGGCAATTCAAGGGCCTGCCCGCGTGGCAGGCTTTTTTCATGTCGAATCCGGCTTTCGCTCAGGTGGGACCGGCGCGGGCAGCTACCGAATTAGAAGTAACGGTTGGTCAGGCAGGGGAATGCGGGGCGGCCAGCCGCTACCATCCACGGCATGGATGCCGCGCTGCAAGCCCTCATCGAGAAGATCCGCAAGGCCGCCGAGCGTGGGCGGCCCTTGCGCATCCGCGGCGGCGGCACCAAGGACTTCTACGGCCAGCAACTGCAAGGCGAACTGCTCGACACGCGCCCGCTGGCCGGCATCGTGGCCTACGAGCCGAGCGAGCTGGTCGTCACCGCCCGCGCCGGCACGCGCCTGCGCGATCTGCAGGCGCTGCTGGCCGAGCAAGGTCAAAGCCTGCCCTTCGAGCCGCCGCAGTTCGGCGTGGCCAGCACGGTGGGCGGTGCGGTGGCGGCGGGGCTGTCGGGCCCGGCGCGCGCCAGCGTCGGCAGCCTGCGCGACTACGTGCTGGGCGTGCAGATCGTCAACGGCAAGGGTGAGCTGCTGACCTTCGGCGGCCAGGTGATGAAGAACGTGGCCGGCTACGACGTCAGCCGGCTGATGGCGGGCAGCCTGGGCACGCTGGGCGTGATCGCCGAGGTCAGCCTGAAGGTGCTGCCCGTGCCGCCAGCCGAGCGCACGCTGGTGTTCGAGCTGTCCGAGACCAGCGCGCGCCAGCAGCTCAACCGCTGGGGCGGCCAGCCGCTGCCGCTGAACGCCAGTTGCTGGGCCGACGGCCACCTGGTGGTGCGCCTGCGCGGCGCCCGCGCGGCCATCGACAGCGCCACCAAGATCATGGGCGGCCAGGTGCTGGACGCCGAGCGCGCCGAGCGCCAGTGGACGGCGCTGCGCGACCAGGCGTTGCCGTTCTTTCGCCTGGCACCCGGCGAGGCGCTGTGGCGCGCCAGCGTGCCCGACACCGCCACGCCGCTCAACCTGGGGCCGACGCTGGTCGAATGGCACGGCGCGCAGCGCTGGATCAAGGCCACGCCGGCCGATGCGCCCGTGGTGCGCGAAGCCGCCGCGCGCGCCGGTGGCCGCGCCACGCTGTTTCGCGGTGGCGACGGCAGCGTGCCCGTGTTCACCCCTTTGCCTGAGCCGCTGGCGCGCATCCATGCGCAGCTCAAGCGCGAGTTCGACCCGGCGGGCATCCTCAACCCGGGGCGCATGGTTTTGGACTTCTGATGCAGACCGCCCTGGCCCCCGAATACCGTGACACCGACGCCGGCCGCGAGGCCGAGGCGATCCTGCGCAAGTGCGTGCACTGCGGCTTCTGCACCGCCACCTGCCCCACCTACCAACTGCTGGGCGACGAGCTGGACGGCCCGCGCGGGCGCATCTACCTGATCAAGCAGGTGCTGGAGGGCGAGCAGCCCACACGCACCACGCAGCTGCACCTGGACCGCTGCCTCACCTGCCGCAACTGCGAAACCACCTGCCCCAGCGGCGTGCAGTACGGCCGCCTGATCGACATCGGCCGCCAGGTGGTCGAGGCCAAGGTGCCGCGCCCGCCGGCCGAGGCGCGCAAGCGCCGGCTGCTGAAGGAGGGGCTGACATCGCCGCTGTTCGGTACGGCGCTGCGGCTGGGGCAATCGGTGCGCGGCCTGCTGCCCGCGGTGCTGAAGGACAAGGTGCCCGAGCGCCGCGCCGCTGGCGCCTGGCCCCGGCGCGCGCATCCGCACAAGGTGCTGCTGCTCGAAGGCTGCGTGCAGCCCGCCATGGCGCCCAATATCAACGCCGCCACGGCGCGCGTGCTGGATGCGGCGGGCATCGAATGCGTGCTGCCGCGCGGCCAGGGCTGCTGCGGCGCGGTGCGCTACCACCTGGCCGACGGCGAGGGCGGCCTGAAGCAGATGCGCGCCAACATCGACGCCTGGTGGCCGCACATCGAGCGCGGCGCCGTCGAAGCCATCGTCATCAACGCCTCGGGCTGCGGCGCCATGGTCAAGGACTACGGCCACCTCCTGCGCCACGAACCGCGCTACGCCGACCGCGCGGCCAAGGTGTCCGAGCTGGCGCGCGACCTGAGCGAGCTGCTGCCCTACCTGGCCGAGGCGCTGCAGGGCCGCGTGCGCCCGCCCGCGGCCGTGCTGGGCTGGCACGCGCCCTGCACGCTGCAGCACGGCATGCAGCTGCGCGGCGGGGTGGAGCAGTACCTGGGTGCGCTGGGCTTTCAGCTGCGCCCGGCCGCCCAGGAGGCGCACCTGTGCTGCGGCTCGGCCGGCACCTATTCGGTGCTGCAGCCCGAGCTGGCGACGAAGCTGCGCGACCGCAAGCTCGGCCACCTGCTGGGCGAGACCAGCAGCGACCGGCCCGCCGCCCTGCTGTCGGCCAACATCGGCTGCATCACGCACCTGCAGTCCGGCACCGAGGTGCCGGTGCGGCACTGGATCGAAGTGCTGGACGAAGCCCTGGTTGCTTCAAAATAAATAGCTGCTTGCGCTTGCTGGACGGGCGCTGGAGCCCGATTTGATGCATATGCTTCAGGGCCGACCCAGCGCCGCCTCGATGTCGGCCGCCAGCGCCTCGGGCCGGTGCCGCGGCGCATAGCGGCCGATCACGCGGCCGTCGCGCCCCAGCAGGAACTTGGTGAAGTTCCACTTGATCGCCCGCGTGCCCAGCACGCCCGGCGCCTGCGCCTTCAGCCACGCGAACAGCGGGTGCGCCTGCGGGCCGTTCACGTCGCACTTGGCCATCAGCGGAAACGTGACGCCGTAGTTGGCCGAGCAGAAGGCCCCGATGGCCGTCGCATCGCCCGGCTCCTGCCGGCCGAACTGGTTGCATGGAAAACCGATCACCGTGAAGCCTTGCGGCCCGTAGCGCTGGTGCAGCGCCTGCAGGCCCGCCAGCTGCGGCGTGAAGCCGCAGGCGCTGGCGGTATTGACGACCAGCCGCACCTGGCCGTCGAACTGCGACCACGGCAAGGACCGGCCGTCCAGCGTCTGCAGCATCATGCGAATGGGCTTTCAAGAAAATGCTTGACCATCAAGAAGTCTCTGAGGCCGCGCGGACCGCATCCGCGTTGTGGGAGCGGGCTTGCCCGCGATAGGGCGTTTCGCCACAACCAACGCTTGATCGCGGGCAAGCCCATTCCCACACCACTGTCTGAGACGGGAGACTCATCCAGCAAAACGTCATCAGCGGTTGGGCAAGTGGCGCGTCATCGGGCATCGGGGCTTGCGTGCAAAGTTCACGGCCGCGCAGTGTGGCAGCAACACCGGGGCGAAGCAATCACGGCTTGGCCGCCGCGTGTGGGCCGCATTGCGCCGATGCTTGCCCCGAAGGCGCGCCGACTGGCCACAATGGTCGGGAACCGGGCCCGCTGACCAAGGTGTGTCGGCACAGCCCCCGGCTCCCTAACCACCGTGCGCTACACCTACATCTTCATTGGCCTCACGCCGTCCGAACGCGCGCTGCTCGAGTCGCTGATGGCGCTCGACAGCGGCGGGGGCGACGGACTGGTGCCCGTGGCGAAGCCGGAGGAGGCGAATCTCATCGTCGCCAACGGCGACGACGCCAGCGTCGTCGAGTGCCTGCGCGCCGGCAATCCGCAGGCGCTGATCGTGCTGGTCGGCCAGCCGCCTCGGTCGTTGCCGTTCGATCTGCCGGTGCTGCGCCGCCCGCTCGAGATGCAGGCGGTGGCCGAGGTGCTGGCCCAGCTGGACTGGCCCGAAGACCGGGATACGGCCGCGCCGGCCAGCCTGAACCCCGTCTCCACCCTGCGGGCCGGCGCGCCCACGATACAGCCGCCGGTCAGCGCACACCCGCCCGAGTCGCAGTCGCCCGAGTCGCAGCAGGCTGAATCGCAGCCGCCCATGCCGCAGTCGTCGGCCTTCGCGCCCACCACGGCGTCGATGCCGATCACCGCACCGCATGTCTCCACCCTGGCGGGGCCGGCCGTGTCGGCGCGCGCCACCTGGGCCGTCAGCGAGAGCGCCCCGCTGATCGCACCCGCGCCACGCATGGTGCGCCGGGCGCACGCCGCCACGCCCTTCGTCGACGATGCCGACGCCGACCTGATGACGGTCGTCGGCGCGCTGGGCCGGCGCTCGCACACCTTGCCGCGCGGCATCCGGCGGCTGGGCTTTCGCGTGCGCCTGATCGAGGGGGCGGATGCGGCGCTGGCCGCCTTCGCGCAGCGGCCGGTCGATTTCGTGTTTCTCGACCAGGCCTCGCTGGGCGACGATCTGCTGCCGCTGGCGCGCGCGTTGACCGCCCAGCGCCCCATGCCGGGCCACCCGCCGCACGTGGTGGTGGTGGCGCGCCGCGGCACCGCCTGCGACCGCCTGCGCGCGCGCCTGATCGGCTGCGTCTGGATGGTGGTGCCGGTCGACCGCGAGCGCCTGCTGGGCTTTCTGGCCCGGAGCGGGCTGCACCCGACGGCGCGCTCGCGGCGCTGACACACTGGGGAACGGCGCGGGCGCCAGATGGAAGTCGCCTGTATGCGGCGCCCTGGCTGCGCTGGCTGCTATCAAATCAGCTTGATTGGCAACAAGTCTCAAACCCTGTTGTGGCAGCGGGCTTGCCCGCGATGAGGCGACGGGTCGCCACGACCGCTTGATCGCGGGCAAGCCCGCTCCCACACAGCGGATGCGGTCCGCGCGTCATCCGGGACTTCCTGATCATCCAGCAGATCAGCATTGACCGGGCGCCGCTGACGCTGCACCGTTCATCGGGGCCGCCGCGCCGGGCCGATCGACAGCACCGCCGCCGACACGATGAGCACGCCGCCGGCCCAGGTCCACGCCGTGGGCGTGGCGGCGCCCAGCAGCACCGCCGACACGGCGGCGATCACCACCTCGGCCAGCATGATGAGCGCCGTCACCTGCGCCGGCAGCCGCGCGGCGCCGTACTGCAGCGCCAGGTTGCCGCTCAGGAAGGCCAGCGTCAGCGCCAGCGCCCACGGCAGCCAAGAGACCGACAGCGCCGGCGGCGCGCCGCCCGCCAGGCCCGCCAGCACCAGCGCACCCGACATCGCCAGCCCGCCCGCGAACATGGCCAGCACGCGGGCATCGCGCGGCGTGTCGCGCCAGCGGCGCAGCAGGGCGTTGGTCAGCGCAAAGCAGAAGCCGCCCAGCAGCGCCAGGAAATCCGCCGCGCCGCTGGGCAGCGGCCAGGCGCCGCCCGGCCGGTGCAGCACCAGCACCAGCCCGGCCAGCGCCAGCCCCAGGCGTGCCAGCGCCGCCGGCGTGGGCCGCTCGCCCAGCAGCCACCAGGCCAGGCCGATCGACCACACCGGCATCAGGTAGAACAGCAGCGTCACGCGCACCACGTCGCCCACCGTCACGGCGCAGTTGAAGCCCACGTTGGTCAGCCCGGCGGCCGCCATCAGCGCCAGCAGGTGCGGGTGCCCCAGCAGGCTGCGCACGCTGGCCGGGCGCCACAGCAGCAGCGCCAACAGCGCCCCCGCGTACACCACGACCGTGCTCCACAGCGGGTGCAGCCCATGCCCGTGCAGCGCCTTGAAGGCGATCCACGACAGCCCCCACACCATGGCGTTGAACAGCAACGCCAGCGCGGGGGCGGCGGAAGAGAGGGAGGGGCGGGTCATGGCGGGCAGGGCAGGGCGCAGCGGGTGCGGCGCCACGGGGGGGAGAATCGATCCTGGGGCGTCGGCGGCATCATGCCTGGTCGGGCGGCGCGGGCTGGCGTTGTGGCGATGGATGGATAAAACTTGAGGGGTATATGCCGTAAGCGCTTGAGTGACAGGCGCTGACGGATAGGTATATGGGGAGTATGTGATGAATTCGCCGCGGCTGTCTGCGGCACCCCCATCGCGGGCAAGCCCGCTCCCACAAGAAGCCGAGACGCTGGTTTGCCCGCCGCCTGTCAGCCCCCCTCAAGCGGCCGCGGAGCAGGCCATGCGCGAACGCCGTGGCCGGGCTTGTACCGGCCACCAGCGTTGTCCCCCCTCAGGGGGGATGGCGCGCAGCGCCTCAGGGGGGAGCGTTCTTTCCGCGCGCGATCCGCATCAGCTGCTTGATCTCCGCCGTGTGGTGGCGCAGGTTGTGGCGGTACCAGAGCTGGATCAGCGCCATCGACACCACCACCACGGCGCCGAACAGCGCGATGGCCGCGAACGCCGACAGACCCAGCCCCGTGGAGGCGCTGTACAGAAAGCCCAGCGCCAGGATGCAGGCCTGCTCGTTGAAGTTCTGCACCGCGATCGAGCGGCCGGCGCCCATCAGGTTGTGGCCGCGGTGCTGCAGCAGCGCGTTCATCGGCACCACGATGTAGCCACCCAGCGCCCCCATGGCCACCAGGAAGGGCACGGCAATCCACACCCGGTCGACATACACCATGCCGATCACCAGCGCGCCCATCAGCACGCCCAGCGGCATCACGGTGGTGGCGCGGTCCAGGCGCACGCGGGCCGAGGCCATCACCGCCCCCACGGCGGTGCCCAGCGCCACCACGCCCACCAGCGTGGCGGCCTTGGTGGTGGAGTAGCCCAGCGCCGCATAGGCCCAGGCCAGCACGATGTAGCGCATGTTGCCCGACACGCCCCAGAACAGCGTGGTGGTGGCCAGCGAGATCTGGCCCAGCTTGTCGCGCCACAGGCGCGCGTTGCAGCGCCAGAAGTCGGGCAGCAGCGCCAGGGCGTGCGCCGGCATGGGCCGCATCTCCACCCCGGTGTGCGGAATGCGCAGGTTGATGGCCGCCGCAATCGCGTACACCAGCACCAGCGCCGCAACCGCCGCCTGCGGCCCGGTCACGATGCCCGGCAGGTTGAACGACAGCAGCCAGGGCGCCAGGCGCGGCCCCACCAGCTGCCCGCCCAGCAGCACGCCGAGGATGATGGAGGCGATGGTCAGCCCCTCGATCCAGCCGTTGGCCTTGACCAGCTGCGAGGGCGGCAGCAGCTCGGTCAGGATGCCGTACTTGGCCGGCGAATACGCCGCCGCGCCCAGCCCCACGATGGCGTAGGCCAGCAGCGGGTGGCCGCCGAACAGCATGGCCAGGCAGCCGACGATCTTGATCGCGTTGCTGACGAACATGACCCAGCCCTTGGGCCGCGAGTCGGCGAACGCGCCCACCCACGGTGCCAGGACGACGTAGAACAGCGCGAACATCGGCACCAGTGCGGCGCGCTGCCATTCGGGCCCGCCATCGGCGCGGATCAGCTCCACCGCCGCCACGAACAGCGCGTTGTCGGCCAGCGAGCTGAAGAACTGCGCGGCCATGATGGTGTAGAAGCCGCGTTTCATGCCCCCCCCTGAGGCGCTGGCGCGCCATCCCCCCAGGGGGACGCAGCCCCTGGCCGGCGCAGGTCCGGCCACGGCTGCCCGCGCATGGCCTGCTCCGCGGCCGATGGGTGCACGGGTGGCCTGCTGCGCGGCCACGAGGCGGGCCGTTGCGGGCAGGCGGTGGCTCGTGCACCACGGCCTGCGCGGGACGAAGTAACTGCCAAGATGTTTCCGCTCTGTAAGGGCTGCCGGGTTATAGCATGCACGCTTCCAGCGTGTGATGGCGGGTTGGACGGGCGATGCAGGTGCCAGAATCCGTGACTTTCGCCATTGGCGCCATTGCCTGAAGAGCTGCCATGCCTCGCCCGATCCACGCCACCATCCACATCGGCGCGCTGCGCCACAACCTGGCGCAAATGCGCGCCGCCGCGCCGGGCGCGCGGGTGTGGGCCATCGTCAAGGCCAATGCCTACGGCCACGGCATCGAGCGCGCCTTCGAAGGCCTGCGCGGCGCCGACGGCTTCGCGCTGCTCGATTTGGCCGAGGCGCAGCGTGTGCGCGATCTGGGCTGGCGCGGCCCGATCCTGCTGCTGGAGGGCGTGTTCGAGCCGCGCGACCTGGAGCTGTGCTCGCGCCTCAACCTGTGGCACGCCGTGCACGGCGACGAGCAGATCGACTGGCTGGCCACGCACAAGACGCACCAGCCGCACCGCGTGTTCCTCAAGATGAACTCGGGCATGAACCGGCTGGGCTTCGCGCCCGAGCGCTTTCGCGCCGCCTACGCGCGCCTGCAGGCGCTGCCGCAGGTGGATGAAATCTCGCTGATGACGCACTTCAGCGATGCCGATGGCGACAAGGGCATCGCCGCGCAGTGGGCCCTCTTCCAGCGCACCACCGACGGCCTGGCCGGCGAGCGCAGCGTGTGCAACAGCGCCGCCGTGCTGCGCCACGCGCAGGACGCCGCCGTGCGCGGCGACTGGGTGCGCCCCGGCATTGCGGTCTACGGCTCGTCGCCCGACTTTCCCGAGCACGACGCGGCGCACTGGGGGCTGCAGCCCAGCATGACGCTTGCATCGAAATTGATAGCTGTCAACGCCCTGCCGGCGGGCGCCAGCACTGGATATGGCTCCATCTTCACCGCCGAGGCGCCGATGCGCATCGGCGTGGTAGCCTGCGGCTACGCCGACGGCTACCCGCGCCACGCGCCCACCGGCACGCCGGTGCTGGTCGATGGCGTGCGCACCCGCACGCTGGGCCGCGTCAGCATGGACATGATCGTGGTCGACCTCACGCCCGTGCCGCAGGCCGCGCCGGGCAGCGAGGTCACGCTGTGGGGCCGCGCCGGCAGCGGCGCCGTGCTGCCCATCGACGAGGTCGCGCACGCCGCCGGCACCGTGGGCTACGAGCTGATGTGCGCGCTGGCGCCGCGGGTGCCGGTCAGCGTCGAAGAATGAGCCAACATTCGGCATCCAGCCGGCGTCGCGCGAGCGCCAGGCGCTCCAATTTCAGAAGCATCCGGGTCGAGGAAGACGCCCTGGTCCGACGCCTGCGCAGCCGCCACACGCTGTGGCTGCACGGCGGGCTGATGGGGTTGATCACGCTGCTCGTCATGTGGGGTGTGTCGACCGCGCTGCGGCACGGCGGCGTCGATTCGCTGGCCGTGCGCTACGCGCTGACGCTGGGCGCGGGCTACCTGGCCTATCTGCTGTTGCTGCGCATTTGGGCCGGCATGCTGGTGCGCGAGGAGGAGCGCGATTGGCTGGACGGGGTGCAGATCGATGTGCCCATGCCCGGTGGCGGCAGCGGTGGGCAGGGTGATGGCGGCTTTCACAGCGGGGGCGGTGGCGACTTCGGCGGCGGCGGGGCCTCGGGCAGCTTCGACGGGCCTGCCGACGTGAGCGAATGCGTTGGCGATGCCGGCGGCGATCTGCTGGGCGACGTGGCCTCGGGCGCGCTGGAGGCGGCCGGCGGCGCCGACGAAGGCGCCCTCGTTGTCATCCCGGTGCTGGCCGTGTTCGGCGCCGTGCTGGCGGCGGTGCTGGGCGGCGGCTGGTTGCTGCTGCTGTACTTCGGCTCCGAGGCGCTGCTGGCCGTGGCGGTGGAACTGGCGTTCGCCTACACCGCAGCCCGCACCGTGGTGCGGGTGGAGCGCGAAGGCTGGCTCCTGGCCGCGATCCGCCTGAGCTGGAAGCCGCTGCT
>RRZU011960674.1_pt1 | contig 12520 bp, 11 predicted proteins | sample 2165561 | NCBI WGS metagenome assembly RRZU01 (sample SAMN10456909, study PRJNA506462) | wastewater metagenome | isolation source: wastewater sludge | place: USA: Moscow, Idaho | reverse complement strand
TACATACACACAGGTAAAATCCGCCGGAGTGGTTCTCCATTAATTTAACATTGGTATCGTCTCTAAAATAGAACACGGATGTTTTAGTGGTTCCGGAGTCCTCAATGGTAGCTTGCCACGTAATTTTTAAACTAAGTGTTTGAACGCCGTCATTGTTTTTTTTTGTAGTTGATAAAAGAAACAGTTACCAGTAATCAGGAAAATAAAATTGTTTTTCGTTTCATTTTAGTACATAACAAAAATGAAACACTAAAATAATTAATAGGCCACTCCCTATTTTCTTGTAAAAAACACACCTGATTTTTGAAAATGGGATAAAATTACTTGATTCTATCAATAGGAAATTATTTGAAATTCAATGCAAACAAAAGTAAATAACATTATTACTAAATCGTTACCTTTTAAAACAAGACTCTAATATCTTTCTCATTATTAGATAAGTATAATTGACTTAATAGATCATCTGATATAATTTATTACTTTATCCATCGCAACATTAATGCCACCTATTTTTTTACCACCCGCAGTGGCAAAAAATGGCTGCCCCCCACCACTTCCTTCTATTTCAGAAACCACTGACTTAATGATATTCGATGCATTTAGACCGCTTTTAACCAATTGATCTGACAATACAACTACAATACTGGCTTTTCCGTCAAAATCACTTCCTGAAACAAATAATAGTTTTTGATCCGAAAATTGTCCCTTTAATTGAAATGCAATGTTTTTAACGATATCGGGAGACTCCTGTGTACGCATGGAAATTACCTTTACGCCATTAATTTCTACGGCATTTTTAATTAGATTTTCCTTAGTTATTTTCACACGTTCCTGAACAAACGCATCTAACTGTTTTTTAACATCCGCATTTTCTTGCATAAATTTAGTGATAACTGCGACTAAATTAGGAGCATTATTAAATAAAGATTGTATTTGTGCCAGCAAATCAGAACGCATATCAATATAGTCTTCTGCTCTTTCACCGGTAAAAGCTTCTATACGACGAATACCTGCAGCAACTGAGGTTTCATAAACAATTTTGACAATACCAATTTCTCCGGTAGAATGAACATGATAACCGCCACAAAGTTCCACTGAAGAATTAAATTTAACAACACGTACATTTTCGCCATATTTTTCACCAAACAAAGCCATAGCTCCCATATTACGTGCTTCTTGAATGGGCACTTCGCGGTATTCCTGACAAAGAGCATTTTGACGAATTTTTGCATTCGCCAATTTTTCTATCCTTCTCAACTCATCGGCAGAAACCTTTTGAAAATGTGAAAAGTCAAATCGCAAGGAATCTTCTGTAACATAAGAACCTTTTTGTTCTACATGTGTACCCAAAACTTCTCGCAAAGATTCATGCAAAATATGCGTAGCTGTGTGATTAGCAGCGATTTTATTTTTTCTTACACCATTAACAACTGCACGAAAGGAATCATCTAACGACTTAGGCAATTTTTGGCAAATGTGTACAATCAAGCCATTTTCTTTTTGCGTATCGATAATTTCTATTTTTTCGGAATCAGATTCAATGTAACCCGTATCTCCTACCTGACCTCCCATTTCACCATAAAAGGGAGTATTATCAAACACCAATTGAAATAACTCTTTATCCTTTTGTTTAATTTTCCGATAACGAAGTATTTGGATATCCATTTCAATAAAATCGTACCCGCTGAAAATGGTTTCGCCCTGACGTAAAACTACCCAGTCACTTGTTTCAACGGCTGCGGCATTACGAGCTCTTTCTCGTTGTTTTTGCATTTCTACCTCAAATTCAGAGACATCCACCTGCAAATTATTTTCTTTTGCAATTAATTCCGTTAAATCCAATGGAAAACCATAAGTATCATACAAAACAAAAGCATTTTTACCACTTATAATATTTTTCTTTTGTAGTTTAGATTCTTCCATTACTTTGTCTAACAAACGAATACCTGTTTCCAGAGTACGTAAAAATGATTCCTCTTCTTCTTTGATAACTTTTTCAATCAATTTTTTCTGAGCCTCCAATTCAGAATATGCATCACCCATACTGTCAATAAGAGAGGGCAACAACCTATACATAAAAGCAGAACGTTGATTTAAAAAGGTGTATCCGTAACGAACGGCACGACGTAAGATACGACGAATAACATAACCGGCTTTTGCATTAGAAGGTAATTGTCCATCGGTTATAGAAAAGGCAATTGTTCTGATATGGTCGGCAATAACACGCATAGCAATATCTTGTTCAGTATTTTTTCCGTACTCAACACCAGCTATCGTAGCCATTTGTCGAATAATAGGTTGGAAAACATCCGTATCATAATTTGAAGTTTTGCCTTGAATGGCCATACAAAGACGTTCGAATCCCATGCCTGTATCTACATGTGTGCAAGGTAACTTTTCCAAAGACCCATCAGCTTTTCTGTTAAATTGCATAAACACCAGATTCCATATTTCAATGACCTGAGGATGACTTTCATTTACCAAACTTAAACCGGAAACTCTAGCCCGATCTTCCTTACTCCTTAAATCAATGTGTATTTCAGAGCAAGGACCACAAGGACCCGTATCACCCATTTCCCAAAAATTGTCTTTTGGAGAACCATTTATAATTCTATCCTTGGGCAAAAATTGTTCCCAATAGCGAGCCGCTTCATTATCTCTTTCCAATCCTTCTTTCGGATTTCCCTCAAAAACGGTAACATAGAGCAATTCAGGGTTTATTTGAAGTACTTGAACCAAATACTCCCATGCCCATTCAATAGCTTCCTTTTTGAAATAATCCCCAAAACTCCAATTACCAAGCATTTCGAACATAGTATGATGGTATGTGTCATGACCAACTTCTTCCAAATCATTATGTTTTCCACTCACTCGAAGACATTTTTGTGAATTGGCTACCCTTTTGTAGGTAGCAGGATGATTTCCCAAAATAATATCTTTAAACTGGTTCATACCTGCATTAGTAAACATCAACGTCGGATCATTTTTCACCACCATGGGAGCGGAACTTACAATTTTATGCCCTTTCGATGCAAAAAAATCCTTAAAGGATTCTCTAATTTCTTTGGAGGTCTTCATTTATATTTTGTCTTAAATGTTATCTTAATTTTATCAAAACGCCCTGCAAAATTAGTATTTTTTTTGTTATTTTTGTAGCGTTAAAGTATTTTTCAACGTACTTTTGCAACAATAAAGAATGAACAACCTGTCTGCAAATCAAGGATAACCGAAAGAATGGGAAAAGCTAAGTATCATTTCAACGAAAAAACATTAAAATACGAACGAATAGACCACTTACGCAGTCACCAGGTTAAAAAATTTCTTAGTTATTTCATTTTAAGTTTCTTTTTTGGCATTATATTCTTTCTTATCTTTCTTAACACTATCAAATCTCCTAACGAAAAATACTTAGAATCCGAAAATGAAAGAATCAGTACACAATACAGACTCCTTTCCAGACAACTAGATGATGAATTAGATGTTCTAACAAATATCCAAGAACGCGATGATAATTTTTATCGAATTATTTTACAGGTCGACTCAATTCCATCTAAAATAAGAAGGGCAGATTTTTCAGAAACAAATCGTTACAAAAAACTCGAAGGAATGAGAACCTCGGAAATAGTTATCGAAACTACCCGTAAAATGAATCAGGTATCTCGTATGTTGTATATACAATCTAATTCATTTGATGAATTGGTAAAATTGGCCAAACAAAACGAAGCAAAACTGGAACATATTCCCGCAATACAACCTGTTGCAAACAAAAATCTCAAAAGGACTGCCTCTGGGTATGGTTGGCGTATTGATCCGATTTATAAGACTCGCCGTTTTCACCAGGGAATGGATTTTGCAGCTCCCATAGGTACAAAAATTTATGCTACCGGAAATGGAAAAGTAATTGCTGCAGGATGGAAACAGGGATATGGAAATGCAGTTGTTATTGATCATGGTTTCGGATATGTAACACTATATGGACACATGAGCAAAATAAAACCCGGATTAAATAATGGATCAAAAGTGGTTCGAGGTGATGTCATAGGGTATGTAGGCAGTACAGGTAAATCAACAGGTCCACATCTTCACTACGAAGTTCTGTTCAGAGGTAAAAACCAAAACCCTCAAAACTATTATTATCAAGATTTGTCTCCCAAAGAATACGATAAAATGGTACAAATATCTGCCAACTATGGAAATATATTCGACTAAGATATGGAAGAAAATACAGAAGAAAAAAACATAGCGGAAGAAAAAAAAGAAAAACTTTATTATTCGATTAATGAAGTGGCTCAACTTTTTAATGTCAATGCTTCTTTGTTACGCTTTTGGGAAAAAGAGTTTACCGTCATAAAGCCGAGAAAAAACGCAAAAGGAACCCGCTTTTATACAAAAGAGGATATTGATAATATCCGTCTTATATACTTTCTTGTCAAAGAAAAAGGAATGACTTTGGACGGAGCTAGAAAAAAAATAAAAGAAAACAAAAAAGGGAGCATGAAAAATCTTGAAATTGTCACGCTCTTAAACGACATAAAAAAGCAATTACAGGAAATTAAAAATGAACTCGATAATCTTAATACAATATGAAAAAGTTTCTTCTATTCATTCTCCTTTTAAGCTTTTCATTTACAGGAGCTTATTCTGAACAAAAGATTAAAAATGTCATTTTCCTTATTGGTGATGGCATGGGTTTAAATCAAGTGTATGCAGCCATGTCAAAATCCGACAACAAACTAAACATTGAACGTTGTCAATCAATAGGATTTTCAAAAACATACTCTGCAGATAACTACACTACAGATTCTGCCGCTGGTGGTACTGCCCTATCTTCAGGTACAAAAACAAATAATGGTGTAATAGGCATGAACTCAGACAGTGTTGCCATACCATCAATTCTACAAATTGCCAAACAGAACAAATTATCTACAGGTATTGTTGTTACAAGCTCTGTAACACATGCAACACCTGCCTCCTTTCTGGCTCACCAAATCAACAGAAAAATGGAAGAAGAAATTGCGTTGGATATTTTAGCTTCTGATGCGGATGTATTCATTGGCGGAGGAAAAGATTTTTTCACCAAACGTAAAGATGGAAAAGATTTGACCAAAGAGCTCGCACAAAAAGGATATGGAATTTATTATACCCTCGAAAGTGCTTCGAACTCAAAAAGCAAAAAAATAGCCGGACTATTTGCTCCTAATGGGATGCCTAGCATAAAAGAAGGAAGAGGGAATATGCTACCTCAATCCACTCAACTAGCTCTTAATACATTAAGCCAAAACAAAAAAGGTTTCTTCTTAATGGTAGAAGGTTCACAAATAGATTGGGGTGGACATGCTAATGATATTGATTACATTGTGAATGAGACACTTGATTTCGATAAAGCGGTTGGTGTCGCTATGGATTTTGCCGATAAACACAAAGGCACTTTAGTTATCGTAACTGCCGATCACGAAACAGGAGGATTAAGCATCATGAATGGAAATAAAGCAAAGAAAGAAATTCAAACAGCGTTTACCACTACAAACCACTCTTCTGTGCCTGTGCCCATTTATACCTACGGGACAGGAGCCAAAAAATTTTCCACATTTTTGGAAAACACTGACATAGAAAAAATCCTTATAGAATTATATAAATTCAGACAAAAATAATAACCCAAAAGCCACATACTAAGTATGTGGCTTTTTTCATAAATGTATATCAATGCGTCCGAGGTTCAATCCATTTTTACCCATCTGAGAAATAACGACCTCCCGCCCCTCTTTATTCTTTATTTTTTTGTCAACAATCATCTGATGCGTGTGTCCTCCAATAATGATATCTATGTTAGTTGATTTTAATGCTACTATTGAATCACAAACCTTATTTGGTTCATCACTATATCGGTAACCCAAATGCGAAAGACAAACTACAACATCACATTTTTTTTCATTTTTCAAATAAGCAGCCAATTTGTCAGCAATAGGAAGTGGATTTGAATAAATTACACCCTGCATTAAATCTTTATTTATCAATCCTTCCGGATTAACGCCTAAACCGAATACACCAAGTCTTATGCCATTACGTTCTATAACAGTATAAGGCTTCACAATTCTATTCGAATCAGATTTGGCAAAATCATAATTAGCAGATAAAACAGTACCTTTAAACTTACTTAATTGTTTTAATAAAGCATTAGTTCCATTATCAAACTCATGATTCCCTATGTTGATAGCGTCGTACCCTAACCTATTCATTATTTCTGTCTCCACTTTACCCTTGAAAAAATTAAAATAAGCTGTTCCCTGATAAAAATCTCCGGCATCAAACAAAAAAACAGTAGGTTCTTCGTCTCTTATTTTTTGAATAGCAACACATCGCGAAGCAGCACCTCCAAGTCCCGATGTATCCGATTCAACAGCACTATGTACATCATTTGTATGTAAAATGACAATATGTCTATCCCTCTTTGTGCAAGAAATCAACAAAATACACAACACTAAAATCGAAATCAATTTATTTTTCTTCATACATTCTTCCATCTAATGTAGCCGACACGGAGTCACCTTTTTGGGTAAGTTCTTCGATATGATTACTGATTACATCTCTTATTTTCAATGAAGTTTTCCTTTCATTAACATAATGAACAAGAGCCAACATATGGTCTTTTCCTGTCAATAAATAATCACTTGTTGCTACCCTGTACGTTTTATTTACATCCAACGGAAAATTGTCCACTAAAATCTCTACGGCTTTCTTATTTCTCGTGCCAATTTTCATTCCTGCAAAACCTTCTCCTCCAACAGAAGCTATTTCCTGAGCCAATTGCATCACATATTTGCCTTCCAAGTCAACAATAGAAAAAGTATTTTCAAAAGGCATAACGGCATAAATATTCCTAACCGTAATATTTCCTTTGCTAATATTACTCCTTAATCCGCCAAGATTAACAATTGCAATATCTGTTGGAACTATTTCATTAGCCTTTTCAAGCAGTAAATCAGCAACAAAATTCGACAACAAACTCTCAGGTCTTCCTGCATTCATATCTTCTTTCGAAAAGCCAATAACTTTATTCAAGCAATTGTCCAAACTATCTTTGTAAGGAAGAAGAAACTGAATAATGGTATCACACGAATTGCAAGAATAAGTACTATCCAAAAGAATTGCTTCAGAGGATATTTGCTTTTGATTTTCTCCCTTTAGAAGAAAAAAAAACATAATTCCTAAAATACAACAAAGCAAAAATGCCACTCTTTTGTATAACAATGCATTGTTTATAGGTTTCCTTCTCATACTTTTTAATTTACGAAATTGCAAAAATGAAATTTTGAACTACAAATACGTTTTTGCAAAATACAAAACAGCTTTACACTTCCATTCATTGCTTTGCAGACCAGATTACTGCAAAGAAACAGTTTTCACCGCAAAAAAACAAAACAATGTTTGAAAAATACAACTGTATCTATTTGCAAAACAAAAAAAAAGTAATACATTTGCAGTCGTTTTTGGCGTAATCTCTTACGAGAACATGGGAGTCTGTAATATTGCGTCGTAATGTTGAATCTAAAAAAAACAAATTAAAATGGATTTAATCAAAGTTGCAGAAGCATCTTTCGCCACAGAGCAAAAAGAAATGCCAACATTCAAAAGTGGCGATACCATCACGGTTTCATACAAAATCATTGAAGGTTCTAAAGAACGTGTACAGCAATACAGAGGTGTTGTTATCAAAATTGTGGGACACGGGGACAAAAAACGTTTTACAGTACGTAAAATTTCTGAAAATATTGGTGTAGAAAGGGTTTTCCCTATGGATTCTCCTTTTATCAGTAATGTAGAAGTAAATAAATACGGAAAAGTTCGTAGAGCCAAATTGTATTACTTAAGAAATCTAACAGGTAAAAAAGCAAGAATCAAAGAAAGAAGAATCTGATTCTTTGAAAAGAGATATGACAAGGTGGAGTGATGCAATTACTCCACCTTTTTTTTGTATCTTTACAGGCTTTAAAAAGTGAAAAAAATAAAATTATTTTGTTTTCCATTTATATTTCTATATTTTTGTATAGATTTTACGAAAATGACCGGAGAGCACTTAAAGTTATTAGTTGAACTTGAAAATCGGATCAACAAGTTGATGGAGATGGTTGACTCAACAAATGCAAGGTTGCAACATGCAGAAGCCGACTATCAGACAAAAAACACAGAGCTTATGTACGCTCATCGGAAGATTTTAGAATTGCAAGAAAAGTACGACAATCTGAAAATAGCCAAGTCCATCTCTCTTTCAAAAGAGGAAATAAAAGAAGGCAAACAAAGATTGTCAAAAATGATGCGAGAAATAGACAATTGCGTATCGCTGCTTAACGAATAGCTATGGAAGATGATTTTTTCACCATCAGAGTTAACATTCTCAATACTTCTTATCCTATCAATATAAAACGAGAAGAAGAAGAAATATATAGGAAAGCAGCCAAACAATTGAATAACAAAATTTTAGATTATCAAAAAAAATATTCGCAATCTCTCAAGGAGATTGATTTTTTGATAATGACTGCTTTTGAACTATCACTTGATTGTGTAAGATTGAGTGAGGAAAAAGAAAGGGAACCGTTTATATCGAAAATTCAAGATATAGATAAGAGGCTTACCGAATATTTGAATAAAGGCAATTTATCTGAAAAGACCGACTCGACTCAATAATAAGAGGTAAAATTTTATATTTTATTTCTTATGTAACGTACCAACACTGCAATTCGCAAATTCAACCTATGGTTATTTTTGCCTTTGCAGTGTTTTTTTTATTATTAATTTACCAAATACAACCCCATTATGATTATACTTTATATCATCGCTGCTTTCGTCGTAGGAGGCGTTGTCTCTTGGATACTTTTCCAGGTGATACAAAACGCTAGAGCAAAAAGCATTATCGAAGTTGCAAAAGTTGAAGCTGAAGCCCTTAAAAAAAGCAAGTTACTTGAAGTAAAAGAAAAATATATTCAATTAAAAGCTGAATATGAAAAACAGGTAACAGCACGTAATTCTAGAATTCAGTCAGTGGAAACAAAACTAAAACAAAAGGAATTGTTTTTGCAAAATCAAGAAACTGAAATTGAAAAGAAAGAGGCTGAAATTATCAATTTAAAAGCAAATTATGACAATCAAATAAGTATTATAGAAAAGAAAGAACAGGAGCTTGACAGGATGTATCATGAAGAAGTGGAGAAACTGGAAGCAATTGCAGGTCTTTCTGCAGAAGAAGCCAAAGGAAACTTGATAGAATCTCTGAAAGCAGAAGCTAATTCGGCTGCAATTTCGTATGTTAACGAAATAATGGACGAGGCTAAAATGACCGCAAATAAGGAAGCTAAAAAAATAGTAATCAATTCAATACAACGTGTTGCCAGTGAAACTGCCATAGAAAATTCCGTCACTGTTTTCCATATTGAATCGGATGAGTTAAAAGGTAGAATTATTGGTAGAGAAGGTAGAAATATCAGAACATTGGAAGCTGCAACCGGAGTGGAAATCATCGTCGATGATACTCCTGAAGCAATAGTTCTTTCAGCTTTTGACCCTGTTCGCAGGGAAATTGCACGTCTTTCTTTACACCAGTTGGTAACGGACGGTCGTATCCACCCTGCTCGTATTGAGGAAGTTGTAGCAAAAGTCACTAAGCAAGTAGAAGAAGAAATCGTTGAAATTGGGAAAAGAACCACTATTGATATGGGGGTTCACGGATTACATCCCGAATTAGTTCGTCTAATTGGAAAAATGAAATATCGTTCTTCTTACGGACAAAATTTATTGCAACATGCTCGTGAAACAGCTAATCTATGTGCTGTTATGGCATCTGAACTAGGGTTGAATCCGAAAAAAGCAAGAAGAGCCGGTTTATTGCACGATATAGGGAAAGTAGCCGATGAAGAACCTGAATTGCCACACGCATTATTAGGAATGAAACTTGCTGAAAAATACAAAGAAAAACCTGATATTTGCAACGCTATCGGAGCTCACCACGATGAAGTAGAAATGCAAACTTTATTAGCTCCTATCGTGCAAGCTTGTGATGCCATTTCAGGGGCTCGTCCGGGTGCACGTAGAGAAATTGTAGAAGCGTACATTAAACGCTTGAATGACCTTGAAAATTTGGCTATGGCATACCCCGGCGTATTGAAAACTTACGCCATACAGGCAGGTAGAGAGTTACGTGTAATAGTTGGAGCTGATAAAATAGATGATAAAGAAACGGAAAAACTTTCGAACGAAATTGCGAAAAAGATCCAAGATGAGATGACTTATCCCGGACAGGTTAAAATTACCGTTATTCGTGAAATTCGCTCTGTTAGTTATGCTAAATAATTACAAATTGCATTGGGCTTGACTGGATTTGACAGCGAGTAAAAGTAGTATGTAAGCATGCAGAGCCTTGATTGTTAGCTCTTTAATCTGAACTTTCAAAATTATAATTGGCGAAAATGAATACGCTCTTGCAGCTTAATCGAATAATAGTAGATTAACTTTATTTCGGTACTAGGTATCGAAACAAGACATCTCTCAAATGCCCTTTCCCAGAGGCGGTTTGATTAAGAGGTGCTAGTAAAATCAGGGATAGCATATACGAGCCTCGTAGTGTATGTGAAACTTTAGAGGATAAGGTTACAGTGGGTAGTTTCGGTCTTGCTGTAGCACGAAAATTAAAGCGAAAATAAGCATGTAGAAAGCGTATTGGTTTCCCGTTTGGACGAGGGTTCGAATCCCTCCAGGTCCACAAAAAATGAGTGTGTAAGATATTTACACACTCATTTTTTTATTAACCCACCCTATTTTATTCCTTTATAAACTTTATGATTTGATTACCAATATGAAAATAATAAAAACCTACATTTAGATTTGATACATCTATCGCATTACTTATAATGTTTTTTTTTATTATTTTTCCGCTGTTGTCATAAATACTAACATTTGTTTGGTCAAACTCTTCCTTTGTGTTTAGATATATTTCTCCTTTTGTTGGATTTGGATACAATTTTAGATCACTATCCTTTTCAATACTTGATACAGAACTAAGCGTGTTTGATAAAATAAACGTTGCCGGAATACTAAATCTGGCTTTCCAAGCATTTTCATTGTGGTCTGCACCCTCAAATATAAGACTCGAGTAGGCTGAGCTGCCATAACCTTTCTCATTCATTGTGTTATCAACAATTGCCTGATATGTTCCATAATATCCATCTAAACCAACACTGCCATGGTCAAAATATATTTTTCTATCTGTTGGTGAGGGCAAATTTTGAGATAAATAATCATTTATTGCAGCCGGAATTTGTGTGTTATCAGCAAAAGTTCCTATCCAATGGGTTGACAAACAAGCAACGCGTGAAAAAACATTTGGATATTCACAAAGAGCATATATAGAAATAAGTCCTCCCATACTTGAACCTGCCATAAAAGTTGATTGTTGCCCCGGATTCGTTGAATAATTTTGATCTATATACGGTTTTAATTCATTGACAATAAATTTGAGATAGTCATCCGCCCTTGTTGTTCCATAAAAAAGTGCTCCTAATTGCGATTTTTGCGGTTCCGGTATTGATTCTATCACTTTTTCAGGGAAATATTCAGCATGTCTTTTATTTCCATTACTATGAATAGCGACCACAATTGTTTTATCTATTGTTCCACTTGCATAAAGAGAACCTAAAATGCCATCAACATTCCATTCTTGACCGTTCCACGTAGTTGAAGAATCAAACAGCATTTGCCCATCGTGCATATATAAAACATTATAACGCGAAGAAGCACTATAACCACTGGGTAACCAAACATCCACATACCTATCATCTACAATATCGGAGGTAAACCAGTGCCTCTCGATAGAGCCTGAAGAAACTGTTGGAACTATATTATTTGTAAAGTTCCAAACAATTGCCCAACGCACAACGACGTCACTCGCACTATAAGTTCTGTTACTGACATTTCCACCTCCAGCACTCACTTCTGTAAAATTCCAAGCCGGTCCACTGCAATACTTATATTGTTGTGCAGTAGTTGCATATGGAATAGTAATGGTAAATACATTGGTACTTTGTTGAGTCATTTGCAATTGATTCCATCCGGTCATTTCACCGGCAATAAAACATGCATTTGTTCCATTTGGCACTGTTACGGTATAAGTTACTTGCCCCATAAGATTCGCAGAGCAAAACATGATAATTATTAAAAATAAGATGATCTTTTTCATAACGTCATTCGTTTTAAGGTTAACAACCGACTTTTGACAAACCATAAAAACTTTATCAAGAAAAATTGGAGGTCTTTACAATCCACATAAAAAACCTTTCTGAAGATAATTTTATGGAATAATAAATTGTAAACTACAAGGAATGATATTTACACTTGCCGAAGAAGTATCGGGCAAAGATATGCCATCAATTTCTACAGAGAATAAATTAGAGGAAGTAATGGTACACTGTTTTGTTTTAATAATTCGTACTGATGTGTGTTGCTGCAATTTCCCCTTAAAAAGCAGATAAACACC